>TBL_comb47_HYPODRAFT_10004945_pt1 | contig 15132 bp, 13 predicted proteins | sample TroBogypolimnion_40_FD_10682 | JGI IMG/M metagenome (IMG submission 10682)
ACCCTTTTGACAGACCCAGACTATAAACCTTAAGTGTCAGTGGATCATCGCCTTCAATAACAGCCTGGCCCGTTGTTGCATTTTCACCGCCTGAACCTGAAGTTTCAAAAGATCCATCCAAACGGGGACATTGGCCGTCTGTAAATGGTGAATAGAGATTATTGTCGTCAGCCCAAGTTGGATACCAAGTGTCGGCAACATGGAAACCGCTCTTGAAACCAAGAAACCTGATCCCTGTTAATTCTTTTGATTGCCTGAACGGGCTACCCGAAGGAACTTCGGATTTCCATATAAATGGCTTAAAACTGAGCGTATCTGGCTTTACAAGTGATGGCTGAGAATTTGTCGTAAAACAGATAACCATCAGAATAACAACAACGAATAAATGCAATTTTGTTTCCATACCTGAGAAAATATATTTTGAAAATGCACCTAAAAAGCGGTTACTTTGCCCACTCAGCCTCCACATCGGCAATGCTCTTTGGCTTTGGTTTACCAAGCAACTCATAACCAGCTTCGGTAATCAAAAAATCCTCTTCATTTCTGAGCCCTCCGAATTTTTTATATTCCTCAACACGGTCAAAATTAATATAGTCGATGTTGTGGTTTTTGGCTTTCCATTGGTCGATCAGTTCGGGTATAAAATAAATACCAGGTTCAATGGTCAAAACAAATCCGGGTTCCAACTTGCGCCCTAGGCGAAGGTATTTCAATCCGAATTGAGTGCTCTTGGGTTCCCCATCATAGCCAACATACACTTCACCAAGATTTTCCATATCGTGTACATCCAATCCCATCATGTGGCCTAATCCGCAAGGAAAAAACAGCGCATGTGCGCCATTTAACAAAGCATCATTCACATTGCCTTTCATCAGTCCCAGATCTTTCAAACCACGAATAATCACCCTGGAAGATTCAAAATAGACCTCCTTGAAAGGGACACCCGGTTTGAGCATCGAGATGGCTGTGTTATGGCTATCGAGACAAATCGAATAAATGTCCTTTTGCTTCGAAGTGAACCGGCCATTTACCGGAACCGTACTCGAAAGGTCCCCGGCATAACCCATGGCAGTTTCAGCTCCTGCATCGAGGAGGAACAAATTACCATTTTTTAAAATATTTCCATGATCATGATTGTGAAGCGTTTGGCCATTTATCGTGGCAATAATCGGGAAGGAGATTTGTCCACCGGCTTCAACTGCAATTTGTTGGACTGCTGCGGCAATTTGCGCTTCAGTGACTCCGGGCTTTGCCATCCGCATCGCAAGGGTATGCATATCCGTGCTGCGGTCGCACGCCTGCCGGATTTCGGCAATTTCCTCTAGAGATTTGTAATTGCGCTGATTGACAACGCCTTTGATAAGTTCAAGTGAGGAGCTTTCCTTTGCCTGATCGGGATGGATTCCAAGCCAATTGAATAGTTTCAGGCTATGTTCCGGACGGTAAGGGGATAAAAAATGAATTTTTCTTCCTTTGGCAGAAAAGGATTCAAGCAAAACCATCAGCGAAGCCATATCACCTGATTTAGTCACGCCGACCTGAAGCGCCTGATCCGCAATAGAAGGATGAGGACCCATCCAAACAAAATCCTCAACAGTAAGGTCATTTCCAAATATCATCTCATCCCCTGTCTCACAATCCAATATACCGGCCAGTGAGGGTTGATTCAATCCAAAGAAGTAGAGGTAAGTACTGTCCTGCCTGAAATGATATCCATTGTCGGCGTAGTTCATCGGGCTCTCGTCGTTGCCCATTAAAAGAATCAGCCCTTGTCCAACCGATTTTTTAAGTTTTTCGCGTCGTTGTACGTAAATTTCTTTTGAAAACATAATTCGTTTTTTTAGGATCGTTTGAATTTAAATCTACAATTTGAATAAAAATCATTCATTATTACTAGAAGGTATTTTCTTATCGTCTTTTCGGGCTGCAGAAATAAACATCCAAATGGATGTATAAATTACAACTATGCAGACCACCCATTTCAGGACGATCAAAGGTAAAGATTTTATCACAAAAGCAGCCAAACACACACCCACAACCCCTGCAATTGACAGTGAAATTGCAGTTTTCCTGTCATAAGCATTTTCTTTTATGAACCTTCCACTTCCTGCCACCATCAGCATAGCAGTAGCTGTCATCATGATTGGGAAGGCCGTTTGCGGATGAAGTCCAAGCGTGTAAACCATTGCCATACAGGGGGCATAAAATCCGACTCCTATGGTTTGAAGGGCACCAAAGATAAAGCTCATTACAATGATGAATGGCAATTTCCATCCGGTTAATCCAATGGCTTCACCACCAACGGGCATCAGTTTCAAAAAACCTGCAATAATCATTATGGCCACAGCCATCAGTCCGAAACCCAATCCGAGTTGAACCTTTCTGCGCGACAGCTTAGCAACGATACCGGCACCCAATAATGCACCCAAAGGTGCTGCCGTTGAAATAGATGCGAGGGTTAGCGGGTCAACTTTAACGACAGTCATAAATACAAAAGCCTGTACGACTGTCGGAATTGTGTTGCCAACATTCATTGTTCCGGGAATCAGCCTGTCATCAACAAGTTTGAGAAATTTTAAAATAGCTGTCTGTGGGGCAAAGCTACCAATACCCAAATTATCAAAGAAATTCGTAAGAAATCCTGTGCCCAATAGTGCCGGCCAAGGTTTCCCCGAAAAATGATTTTTGTTTTTAATGACATCGGCCACATAATAAAACCCAAAGAAGCCAGTCATAAGTCCCAGAATGGTTTTGAGAATGATGTCCATTGTCCTTCATTTATTCTGTTAATAACCTAATATCCTTAATCTTTCGTGGCATCCAAACCTTCATCTGATCTTTTAATGGGAATAGGATTCTGCAAGCTTGATTAAATACAAAACAAAAAGACCACAAATCAACGATTTATGGTCTTTTAAAGGGGATAGGATACCCTTTTTTGTCGGGGTACCAGGATTCGAACCTGGGACCCCCTGGTCCCAAACCAGGTGCGCTAGCCGGGCTGCGCTACACCCCGAATTATTTTCATTTTCTTTAAGAACGCTTTCTTTAAACTTAAACCGTTTCCGATCCAGGCTCTCCAAACACTGCGGAGAGGGGGGGATTCGAACCCCCGGTACAGTTTCCCGTACGGCAGTTTAGCAAACTGCTGGTATCAGCCACTCACCCACCTCTCCGTATTTTTGGGTGGTGCAAATGTAGGAATCATTTTCACTTTGACAAAGAAAATGACAAAAAAAACCAATAATAATTCAAATATTAATTCCAATTCTATTTATATTATTGATATACTGTAATATAGATTAATATATGATTGAGATATCAAACAGTAATATGCAAATGAACAGTTCGATTTGAGGTTTTTGGCACCATTAAAGAATAGAAATCAAGTTCGATGCATCGTAGATGCAATTGTTTCCGATCAGGTGGGCGGAAATGTCCATAAAAACAGGTAGGTGATTTCGAAGAGAATATTATTCAGTTGTGAAGAGCCAGGTTTCATTCCAAAAAAATTGCTTTTCATCTGTTTGTATATCTTCTATTTACAAAATCGAAATGAAAAATTCGAAAAAAACAGAGTGTATTAGTTGGTGGATTGCCCAAACAAGCGTAATTTAGTGCTGAAATTAAAAAACAGACGTTCTTTGCAACTAAAATATTCCGCGTTAATTCATATGATTGGTAAACTCAACATTTCCATTTAAACGAGAAAGCTTATGACCGCTAAAACAGGCCTTACCCTTAAGGGAGCAGCATCTGCTGCCATTGGAAGTTTGATCAGTCAGGCACTCAAATCCTGTTTATCCGGGGTTTTACTCAAAGTGAATTAATGCGGTTTTTTGTACCTGGGTGTCACGAAAAGTTCACAAAGACTTTATTATCAATCACTTTGCGTACATGGCGATCTTCGCGCGGAATTTCTTTTTGTCACGCAAATTACGCCATGTACGCAAAGGCTTGAATCACAACATTCTAAAACTTTGGATTCTTAGCGAGCATTGCATGAAAAGAAGTTTATTGTTTTGGAAGTCCTTTTTTGTTTACTTTACGGGAATAGTAGATGAACTGTGGCGCTCATGTCTTTTCTCTTTCGAGAAATAAAAATCGACCCTGCCAACGATCAATCCGCCAAAACCTACCTGATTCACAACTACATCCTTTCCCGTGAGATTTTTGACCAGATCGGGCTTCTGTAGAAAAGTGTGGGTATGGCCACCAATGATAAAATCGGTATGCAGAGTTTGGGCCGCCAAAACTTTATCGCTCATCTTTTCTTCTTTATAGGAATACCCAAGGTGCGACAAGCAGACAATCAGATCCGTTTCGTGCTCTTCCAACAATATTTTTTCCATTTTTAATGCGGTTTGCAGCGGGTCGTTGTAAATCGTCTTTCCATAATTTTTCTCGTCAACAAGCCCCTTAAGTTCGATGCCAAGACCATAAACACCAACTTTTACGCCACCCTTTTTGAATATCTTGTAAGGAATGGTCATCCCTGCCAAAATGGTTTCCGAAAAATCGTAGTTCGCATTGATAAATGGAAAGCTTGCATATTTCAATTGACTTTTGATCCCTTCGAGCCCATTGTCAAATTCATGATTACCCAGTGTCGCGGCATCATAACCCATCATGCTCATCAATTCAAAATCAAACTTCCCGTTGAAATAATTAAAATAGGGTGTTCCCTGGTAAATATCCCCTGCATCAAAAAGGAGGACATTTTTGGTTTCGGCCCTTACCTGTTTAATTAGGGCAGCCCTTCTTGCCATCCCACCTTCACCTGCATTACGTGGCACGTCCTTTTCGAAAGGATCGATGTGCGAATGAAAATCGTTGGTATGGAGAATGGTCAGTTTGATCAATTCATCTGAACCAAATGCCGATAACGGTGCGCTAAGGGCCAAAGTTCCTGCAGCCCCGGTTCCCAACAATCTTAAAAAGTCTCTTCTATTTTGCATCGTAAACCCTCCCATCCAATTTAGCTTCAATTGTTAAACCTTTTTGACCCATCTTGCGAAGATGATCGATAAACATATCCCTGAACCTTACTCCGGCAATAACACGATCTTTAACGTTTTTTAAAATTTCGCTTCCGTCGCCACCATTGGCGATATAATCGCTGGTGACCAGCCAGTAGCTCTTTGAATCATCCAATGGTTGTCCCTGCACCTCAGGATTTAAAGCTTTGTTGTCTTTGATCCCAAAACGGACACCAGAAACCCCTTCACCGCCCCGGGAAGCCATATGATCGATGAACCGGCGCATCTCGATTCCCGACATCTTTAAAAAAACAACTTCATTTTCAAACGGCATAAGTTCAAACATGTTCTGGACCTTTACCTCCCCTTTCGGGATCGGAACACGCAAGCCCCCACGGTTGACCATCGCCACATCGATGTGCATGCCCGGAAATTTCTTCAAACAAATGGAGTCAGATTCCATGAGGACAAGGTCGGCACAAAAATTGGTCAGCAGGCTCTCCGGCCTTCCACCAAAAAGTGCAACTTTTGAAACACAGAGCACTTCGCCCATATCGTGCGACAGCTTTTCGCGGTAAGGTGCAATGACCGATTCGACCTTAGGGTCAGGTGCTACTTTTAAAGTGGAATCAAGGTGTATATTCGTAAATTCGACCTTTGATACTTTTAAAGAATGACATCCCTGAATTGCAAAAGAAAACAAGATAAGGAATACAAAGGCCGGAAACCATTGCAAATGTCTTCTCTGTACTTGACTGATTAAATTCATATTAGAAAATTTAAAAACTTTTAAAAACGTAAAACAACGATTTTGTCTCAGGGTTGACCGAAACAAATGAATTAAATGTAAAGAAGCAAATGTTTAACCAGATTTCAAAAACAAGTCCGCTACTAAATCAGATATTCTGAAAAGTATTTCTGACCCGTTCAAGTGACAAATAACTGATTAGTTTTGTATTCAGTTCACATCAAATATCCCTTGTTTTGAAAAGTCACAAATTGTTAAATCCAAGAAACTATATTTCAACTCTATTTCTGTTTATTTCTCTTTATTCGTTTGCACAGGAATCTGATACATTGACATTTATCGCAAAGAGTGGCGACAATATTTATAAAGTCCTCCTAAAAAACAAATTAACTGCCGCAGGTTTTTTTGACGAGTTTGTCAATCTCAATAAAAACCAACTGGGTAGGGAAAACACACTGATCATCGGTAGAAAGTACGTAATTCCAAAATCAATTGGTAATCAGTCGGATACATTAAAAATTCCTCAACCTGCCATTGTCAGGGAGGCCCGAATATTTGATGAACCTTTGTTTGGTAAAGAATTTGAACATGTTGAGGTTATCGACCAGCAGCTAAAAGGTGGCGTGTTTTATCTTGTCAGTGGTCATGGGGGGCCCGACCCGGGTGCAATGGGAAGGATTGGTAAATACATCCTTTGTGAAGACGAATATGCTTATGATGTAACTTTAAGGTTTGGCAGGGAGCTGATCCGCCACGGTGCAAAAGTCTATTTTATCGTGCGCGACCCTTATGATGGGATCCGAAACGAACTTTATCTCAGGAACAACAAAGATGAGGTGTGCTACCCGAACAATGAAATCCCACTAAATCAGGTCGAAAGGCTCAAACAACGCGTTGATGCCATTAATGTCCTGTATCGCAACGAGAAGCAAGGTACCTATAAAAGATGCATTGAAATCCATGTGGATGCCAGGGACAACCAGAAGAACATCGACTTGTTTTTTTATTTTAACGAAGGGAGTAAAAACGGAGAGCGCCTGGCCAATACTTTACGATCGACAATTGAACAGAAGTACCAGCTCAAACAACCCGGAAGGGGCTACTCGGGTGATGTTTCATCGCGTAACCTCTACATGCTCAAGAAAACAATCCCAACTGCAGTTTTTATCGAACTTGGAAATATCAACCATGTCCGTGATCAGCAAAGATTAATTTATGAAAACAACCGGCAGGCAATTGGCAAATGGTTGTGTGAAGGCGTGATTGAGGATTTTGGGAAATAGGAATTAGAATCAATAATAAGAATGCCCCGGATTAAACATTCAGGGGCATTCCAAAAGTATCAGACTTGCATTGTACTCTGTCCTATCATTTTTTGACACGTGTAAAGGTCAAACCAGCAACTTCCTTGTTGTTTTGCAATATTTTCAGGACCCAGACATCGGGAGATTTGATCTCCATTCTGTATTTCAGGAGCGCCTTTCCCGGATTGGACAGGTCCTGATAAGGAATACCTTCACATGTGGTTTTTGAAGTAAACCAATAAGCCCAAAGTGAAATTTCAGGCGAGGATTCCGAAACGGCAGCAAAAACGATCTTATCATTTTTTGGATCATATCCCCACAATTCCTTCATTGAAGTCAGGACCTTTCCTTTTGTGATATTCTTGATACTACCTACCACAGTGTTTCCGAATGCCGCATATTCATCAATCTGGGTGGTATCCTTCGCCATTTCTGTTTTCCATGTTCCCAGAAATTGTTTCATCAACTCAACCTGAATGAGTTTGTTTTGAGTTGTTTTTGCCTGATTGGGATTAATAATGACAGACATGTTTAAACCAATCATCATTGCGATATAGAATATTCTTTTCCCGATCATGATTTTTACCAATTTAGAAAATTAAACTGTTTTTTGTTCCTTTTTATTTAACTGTTCCGTTTTGTTTAATTGGGAAAGTGCCGCGATACCACCCATCCCACCAAGGTTCATCATATCGAGCGCAGAACTTGGCACAATAATCATTGACCCTTTTTCTTTTAAACCTTCACCGATCAGGTTCATTGCCCTTAATTGCAAGGCTACAGGATTGTTTAGGTACGATTCGCTGGCTTTGGCAAATTTTTCTGCAATTTCGGTTTCTGCCGTTCCCAAAATAACCCTCGCCTTGCGTTCCCTTTCAGCCTGTGCCTGCTTGCTCATGGCATCGGATAATCCCTGCGGAATTGTAATATCCTTTATACCAACTGTTTGACATGTTATTCCCCATGGATTTGTATTTTCGTCAAGCAACTTTTGAAGGTCTTCTGCAATTTTATCCCTGTCCTGAAGCAATTCTGCCAATTCGTGCTTTCCGATGATATCACGTAAACCGGTTTGTGCTATGTATTGAATAGCAGTCTTGTAATCCTGAACTTCGAGTGCTGCTTTTTCAACATCCCAAACCGTCCAGTACAAAACGGCAACCACATTCACTGGAACCGTATCCTTTGTTAAGGTTTGATCTGCCTTAAAATCGGTTACCCTGACCCGTTGGTCAATATAATCGATGACCTTATCCAATATCGGCAAAATAAAAAATATACCCGGCCCTTTTAGTCCAACATACCGGCCCATCCGTAACTGTACTGCTTTTTCCCATTGATCGGCAATTTTTATGGAGCTTGCAATCAGCACTGCAAGGACCATCAAACCAATAAAGGTGACAACATCAATAAATTTAAAATAGAATAAAAATCCAAATATCACAAAAGCGATGATGATGACAGTTGTAGAAATGACGTTAAATAGATTTTTAGTTTCCATAGTTACTTGTTATTAAGATTGTTATAAAAATTGTTGTTCAAATTGTTCTGCAGCTCTGCGATCACCTCATCCTTCGAAAATCCGTAAGTGTAAGCAATCGTTAAAAACTCCTTGCAGATGTCCTGAATTTTCCGTTGTTTTTCCTCATCAGTAAGGATAATCCCGTTGGCATTGATAAATGTACCCGATCCTTGCTGGGTATCAAGGATACTCAGGATCTCTAGTTCTTTGTAGGCTTTTGCGATTGTATTCAGGTTTACCTTAAGGATCACCGCTAAAGCCCTTACAGTTGGAAGCTGTTCACCGGTTTTTAATTTACCGGAGGCGATACCAAATTTAATCTGGTCGATAATCTGCCTGTAGAATGGCGTCCCGCCACCTGGGTCTAAAATAAAATTGATCATTGTCTTATTAATATATTGTATTAGTAGTATAGTACAAATATACAATGTGGTTTTTCAAAATCCAAACAAATCGGGAAAAATTTCCAAATAAATTTGTATCTTCGTAAAATATAAACGGAATGGGAGGGTAGGTACCGGTTATTGAGTTGTAATATACTGATCTACTATTATCACCTGGTTAACAATTAAAGTAATGCGTTATCTTGACCCAAAAAATGACCTGACTTTTAAGAAAGTATTCGGTGAGCATCCCCACCTCTTGAAAAGTTTTCTGAATGCTGTTATGCCACTTTCAGAAGGTAAAAAAATTGTCTCACTTGAATATCTGCCTGCTGAATTGGTCCCCGAAATTCCAATGTTTGCGAATTCAATTGTTGATGTGAGGTGCATCGATGAAAAAGGGCAGCAGTTTATCGTAGAAATGCAAATGCTATGGACCGACAGTTTCAAAAGCAGAGTACTGTTCAATGCCTCAAAAGCCTATATCAAACAAGTTGGGAGGGGTTTCCAATACAAGGGTTTGCAACCGGTTTATTCGCTCAACATCATCAATGAAAACTTTGACAATAACCCGGATATCTACATCCATCATTATCAGATTATTCATACCCAGGATTCTGACATGGTAATGGAGGGATTGGAATTCGTTTTTATCGAGTTGCCAAAATTTAAAGCTAAGAAATTTACAGATAAAAAGTTGCAGGTGTTATGGTTGCGTTTTTTATCTGAAATTAACGATTTACAGGAAGGGATTTCTCCTGATTTTTTGGATGTTCCAGAGATAAGGGAAGCGACTGAATTGATTCTTGAAAGTGGCCTGACCAAAGGGGAACTCGAAACTTATGACCGATATTGGGATATTATCAGCACCGAAAAAACCTTTTTGGTTGATGCTTTTGACAAGGGGATTGAACAAGGAATTGAACAAGGGATCGAACAGGAAAGAAAATTCACGGATAAAAAATTAAAAGCTGAAAAGTTGGGAATAGCCATAAATTTGAAAAAGATTGGAGTTTCTAATTCGGATATTTCATTGGCAACAGGTCTGTCTGAACAAGAAATCGAAAGCGGTCAAAATTTGAAATGAGATAATTTTTAGGGTCTGATCCTAAACTGCCGATGGTGTTATAGACCCTCCTTTAACACCATTTTTACCTTATCCGCAGAAACTATTGATGAATAAAAATCGACAAACGAACCGTAGCTCTCCTTTGGCCATGTGCCCCGATTCATTTTTAATTCCCTGATATACAGAACGTGATCGTCATTGATGCTGACCTTACTTGTATATTCCCCGAATACTGAAGCAAATGATTTGCCCTGAGGTAACGTTTCCACTATAAACCCTTTTGGCAAGCCGATCTTTACAGTGTCGGTATCGGTATAGGCAAACTCCTTATAAACAGCCATCCTCCGATTTTCCAATCGCTCAGGGACCGTTCTTTTCTGATCGAAGATATTCAATGGAATAAATAACCGGCTTCCGGTTTTAGTGGCTAAAGCAGGCGCTGAAAGTGTGACCTTTTCCTCAACACAAGGTACCTTTTCTCTATATTCCTGATAACTGAAATCCGATATGACAAGGCCTGCAATTGAAAGGTTATCATAGAGCGTTTTCTCCTGCTCCATCTTCGGTTCATCGAGGATGCCGGAAATATGTTCATATTGATAACCAGAATATCTGGTGAATACACGCCCTTGCATGGAACCATCTGAACCGATTTGGAGATCAGCCTTGCAATTCTGGCTGCTCTGACTTGCCGAAAAGAGCGGAGTATTTATGATTTGTCCACCTTCAGGATGAATCGCAAGCACCTTTCGACCTGCGGTTGAAGTGCCCAGATAACCACAAGGCGCAACCTGGCTCGTACATTCGAGCCAAAGCGTATCCTGTTGAAACGGGACACAAAGAATTGCATGATTGCTCTGGCTGAAGGTGGGGAAATCGACCATCGTGATCCCCTGGTTGTAGGCAGTCCCTGCAATTGTATATAAAGAAGGTATCCCTACAACCCGTAACAAAGCCTTCATATAATTGGACAAGGCCTTGCAATCACCGTAACCCAAACGGTCAACCGTTTCTGCTGGAAAAGGTTGAAATCCGCCAATGCCAAGTTGAATCGCAACATAACGGGTGCGGCTTTGCATATATCCGTAAAGCTTCCGAACAATCTGAATGGAGTCTTTCAACCCTTTGACCATCTCGCGGATCTCGATTTGCCGTTCCGGTGGCAATTGGTCGCGGCCCTCGTTCAATTGGCTGATCCATTTTCCAAAATCTTGCCATGAATCCATTGAACCGGAGTAACCGCCATAACTAAATTTCGATGGACCCGTAATTACACGTGGTGTTTCGAGGTGCAATTTGGGCGACATGGGTTCTTCGCGCCATGCACTTAACGAATCTAGTTTCCACTCATGCAGATAAACCCCATTTTCGTGCCGATCATTCCGGCATTTGCCGGGTAAATGAAATTCGCGAAAACGGACCTTCATGGTATCGGGATAGCTGATCATAAAAGAAGACTTTTCGACCGAAAGACGATATCCGCTCAAAGGACGCCATTCAGGATAATTGATCAACCCATTGTATTCGATTTCGTAATTGTATTCAATGGTAAAAGGATAACTGTCAGGAGTAAATGTAGCAGTTTTCATTCGGATATCATCATAGATCGCGCCAGCTGAAGTATAGTTTTGGTCCTGGATGGCACTACTTTTCAACTTTTCATCTTTTAGTCCAAGCATGTTGTAACTTCGACCGATTATGGAGGTTACCTTAGACGATTTATCGTAAGGCAATACAAGGTCAGCGTAATCGTCCCCTTTTTTATTCAGGATCGTCATCACGAGATGCACCCGTTCAACTGCTTTACTATAACTATGGAATTCAAACTCCTGATGGTACTCCCTGCACACTGCCCAGGCATCTTTCTTCATCAATGAGTCGATCGTAAACGCCGGATAAAACAGGGCAGTTTTGTCCTTTGCAAAAATGTGACAATTGATTAAAAGTAAAATACAAGCAACACACAAAATCTTTACAGACATTTTGGCTATATTTTTTTGAGGATGATCTGTTCGGATTCTTTGTTGATAATCGAATTATAAAAGCTTTTCAGTGACTGGTATTCTGACGGCAAAAAGAAAGCTTTATTGATCAGGATACGGAGACTGAGCAGTACTTTATTGTCCACCTGTGTAACCTGATACTGAAACTGCCCTCCTTTATTCTCAAGCAGCAACGACATGCTTTTCGGAAGCTCCTCGACTTTATAGCCTTCCGGGACAGTCAGTTGACAATTATAGGATTCGGTTGACTGAACCCCAAAGTCAACAGGGTATTCACGTACGGGCAAAGTAAATGGATTATCCTTTAGTCGATTGGTGATGACCGGGTCGATATAGACGATTCCTGCATTCCTCTCCTGGCCCTCTTTTAATGCAATTTTATACTCAACACCAACCGTCTGGTTCAGACTATCGAGGTTCAGATATTGGTAACCAAAATAATCCAGGTCAGCAGAACTGTTTTTCAGTTTGTCGAAAAATTCTTTCTTACCTCCGGCTGATTTTACGGCTTCACGGAAATCAAATGCACTTAACCCTGATATCCGTTTACTGATTGTACCACCAACTTTTCCTCCGGTCATTTCGAGCTTGACCACAGTCGTTTCACCCGACCGGGGATCCTGGATCGGTATTGCATCAGAGTTATCTTTGGTGACCAGATGACCTTCCCCGTTCAGGCAACGAAAAGGGACATAACCCAACTGCAGGTTTGGCTCGGTAGCATCAAGCAATATTGGCCTATTGTCCACAACCGCCATTACAATCACATAATTGCAGTCGGTGATGGTCGCATGGTTCAGCGAAATAATCCCATGCTGTCGGGTGCTTAAGATGACCGGATGTGCAGTAATGCCTGCTTTATTGAGCATCAAGGTGAGCAAAAGGTTGATCTCTGAAGAATTCCCTGATTTGTCTGAATAGACTTTTTTCAATGTCTTGCCTGTAAATACAGACTTGTAACCATCCCATTTCATTGTTTGCTGAACATGGCCATAAATCGCATTAAGTTTACCCAGGTTATCCGAAATACCTTTAGTTAATTGATTTACAATATCTTCCGCAAAGTTGTCGTTTTTAAGCTGGAATCCGAAATTTTCATCATTGGCCAGATCCAGGGCGACATCTTTCCAGGAGGCCGTATAGTCTTTGTATCTGCCACCTACCGCTGCAAAATTGGCATTTGAAAGTTCAAATTTGACCTGGGTTGTATAGTTGTCCAGAGTTGTCAGATAAGGTTCTGATTTGACGGCCGGCACATCGTTGGCTGCGTAATCGAAAATCTTGTTGAGGTACGATATTGTGCGGCTCTCCAGATTGGTATTCGGAATATAACGGCTGCTGCCACCACTGTTATCAACGGTTTCGCTATAGCTGATCGACTCTGTATTTTGACTTTGTTTGTTGTAAAGCAACGGGTGGTAACCTAAAACAGTGAAGTTGTATGTATAATACTCAGGATAGATGACGCGATATTGGCTCCATTTGACCGGAATAGTATATTGAAATTTCCAGGGACGAAGGTTCCAGGTCAGATCGGAACTGACCCCATAACGAAGGTCGATGACCGACCCAACTTTTACTGCCGGCATCGAGAGGCGAACCGTTTCCCAGTATTTGTTCTCCCGCTCCCTGAAGATGGCATCCTTCTTAAGTTCCGATCTGACAATTTTGCCATTCTCCAAATTGAAGGTGGTCCCTTTGATTTGTTGAATGTCTTCGTGGCTTTTTGTGGTCGAATAGATCGAAATCATAAAATTCCCCCAGTTCACCCCACCTGGTTTGAGTATTTTGATCCTCACAAACCGTTCGTAAGTGAGGGTAAAACCAGAAGTCAGATCATATCTCACACGCGACAAACCTTCGTCATAAAGAATTACGGCTTCAGCAGTTGTGTCATTGGGGTAAGTTTTCATGGACATTTCTTCATCAGATACCTTTTCAAACCTCACTTTCGGAGCCTCCTGTGCTGACAACTTTGTACCCATAAACAGGAAACTCAAAAACAATAAAATGAGCTTTTTCATAAGCAATAAGTTTTAGTTAATCAGTCAAAATAATAAGAAGGTCAAAAATAAAGAAAAATATTATTTATGTAAAAATAATGCAAAATATAAACAGTATGAATTCTAGCAGGTTTTTTGAATTCTAAAAAAATATGGATGGAACCTCAGATAGGTAACGATGCGAAAATCGCCATGTCCTAAAGAGCTTTGATTAAAGATTGAACGGGGAGGAATTGACAGGAAAATGGATTGTGGTTCAATCCCAATCCTGCAACTTATCCAGGTCGCGGCGGTCTTTTTTGGTAGGACGTCCGGTTCCGCGGTCCCGCTCGAAGGTGTTCATCTGGGCGCGGATTTCAAGTATTTTCAATTCTTCAGGTGGGGTGATGTCCTCAACATAATCGGCCACGAGTTTGGCACCAACCCGTTTCCCGATCAGTCCGATCACCCTGTAGGAGTAGGTCACAGGGTTTTTACGGATCTTTATGATATCCCCCACTTTGGGTATCCGTGAGGGTTTTACAGAAATCCCATCAATTGTAATACGGCCCTTCTTGCACTCCTCGGTGGCAAGTGTCCTGGTGTGGAATAGGCGAACGGCCCAAAGCCATTTATCGATGCGTACAGGATCGTCCATGGTAAATTGAGATTGAGTTTATTAAAAAAAGCAGTTGGCAATTTGCAACTGGCGGCTGGCAATTGACGAATAGCATACCGAACTTGGAAAACCGCCCTTATCTAACCAGTGAACAATTATATATAACATGGATTAACAACATAGTAATAAACAGTTCAAAATCATTAATAATCCTGTTAAGGATTAAATATGGGTAGAAATCAGCTTGAAATAAAACGTTTCGTCCCGTCCGGGACGAAATATTCCGTCAATGTCAATCTCTACCAATTTTTTGTGCCTTTAGTACAAATCCTAAAACATTGAAAATCTATATTTGTGAAAATGCAATTTTCAATCAATAAAAATAAGTCTGAATACAAGTTCACTCGATGAGTGACTGCCCGTTGCCAGCCGCCAGATGCCAAAAAACAGTGTGTCACAAAATGGACACAACTCGCATCCCGGTGCCAGAAGCCAGTCGCCAGAAGCTAGCAACAATCCCGCC
>TBL_comb47_HYPODRAFT_10004946_pt1 | contig 15129 bp, 10 predicted proteins | sample TroBogypolimnion_40_FD_10682 | JGI IMG/M metagenome (IMG submission 10682)
TCGGCAGGGTGAGAGCTCAGCTCGGCCGGCCCGAATGATCGACCGCCTGCCCGGGCCGCCCGCCGATAGACGATCACCCGGCGCCCGCCTTCTCGCCGAACGTTTGCAGACACTGCTCCCATCGGCTGGCCCGCCGACGGCCGTAAAACGCGGCCTCCGTATCGGCGGATCGGCCGAGGAAACCTCGCGCTCGCCGGAGGTCTCCGACCCTTCCCCCTATATCACCGACACCCTGGCGAGTTTCGATCTGCTTCATAAGATTCCCTTTCGCTACCTGGTGCCCGATGAACGGCTGCTGCCCAATGAATCGATCCGTTTTTTCATCCTGGATCAGCAGTGGCTCGATGCCCTGCACAACGGGGCGCTGGAGCATGATATCACCGGCTCGCGCGAAAAGGCCCGTGTGGCGCTCGCCGCTTCCGTGTTCATGACCGCTCGTGACCGCTACAAGGGGTTCGTCCGCGAGGTACGACGGGGGCGCATCACCCTGCAAAACGCCATCGCCGCCGCGGCCGACCTTGAAAATACTCCTCCCGCGACCTCAGGATTCCTGCTCAGGTCGGCCCTGGTGTCCGGTTGGCCGGGAATTCAGGTACGGGCGTGGAACACCGAGGATCCCGCCCTGATACCGGAAGGTGTCGATCCGTCGGCGGTCGATAGCAAGTATCAGGCGGCCATAATCAGGCTGGAAAGGCTGTCCCCTTCGGTGCTCTTGGCGCTCTTCACCGGGGTGCCACGCCTTATCTGGCTGGAAGAGCCTCATCATGGCGTCCGGTTCGGGATCGAGGAGGGGGGCAAGATCCCGGTCAAGAATCCCGACGGATCCCCGACAGCTAAAGAGGTCGTCGCGCAGATTACTCCGGCGGGAGTGATCGATCTCGCTCAACTCGCCAGCGACCTGTCGACCGAAAGCCCATCGCAACTGGCTTTGCAGCTTTTGCGTCCTCCGGTGCGGCAAAGATTTCTCGCTGCCGCTCCGCAGAAGGGTGCTTCCACCACGAGGAGGCGGTAATGAGCAACCCATCGAGCTGTCTCCTGGTCCCGATCGCGCTTGATGTCCTGATGGTCCGGGAGGACGGCACCCCCGATGACTGGGCGGCTACGGCCCTCGAGGTCCCGGAGAAAAAGGCCGGCAACAGGACACCTAAGAAGCATAAGCTTGTTCCGGATCCTTTTCACTCATTGCCTGCCGCCCGCCCCAAGGGAGCGTATCTTCACTGGGCCCTTCCCGATGCCCTGACGAGGGGAAGGATAACGGCCGATGGTGACACAGACGGCGGCCGGACACCGGCCTTCCATTCCCTGCCTAATCGCTGGCTCATCGTGCGGCTTTCGGGCGACGTCGGTTCGGGCAAGCGTGCTGTCGCGGCCTGGCTTCTCCCGGACTCGGGAGCGAGGAATCCGGTCGCCATCCCCTTCGGGGAGCCCATCCAGGCGGGTAAGGACGACTCGGACAATCTCAACGTGTTCGGCTACGGGGACGCCGGTTGGTCGGGCTACTTCGACAACGTGGTAAACCGCTTCGGCTGGTACGATAGCCTGACTGATCCAACCGGCACGGTCGTCGTCGCCGGGCCGCTCGCCTATCTCGTTTGCGGCTGGTACACGGACCCGACCCTCGACCCGCTCAGTGGCCTGATGGGGGCGACCGCTTTCCACAACAAGATGCAGGAACTTCAGTGGGTATTGCACAAGAGCCTGGAAACCCGGGACGATTTCCCGACCTCCTCCCTCTATCACGCCATGGCGGTATCCATTGGCTGGCCCGAAACGCATTGGACTTGCCACGGGGCGACCCTGGGTGAGGAAGATGATCTGAGACCTGGTGACCCGGCGAGCATAGAGGTGTCTTTGGGCGATACCTTGGCGGAGGCCATAACCGCCATGCTGATACCGGGCAGCAACGATCCCCACCTCAACGGCATGGTCGAGGCTGCCCTTAAGGGAATGGCCGGGGACCCTGCCAACCCGGACGGTCCGGCCATCCTTGACACTGCGCTGCACGTCAGCCGATTCGGTTCGAAACCGGCGGGAAAAATCATCTTCAGCGCAAAAATCAGCTGTCGAAGTGACCTCAATGACAAAAAGCTCCCCGACGAGATCAGAAAAGGGTTTGTGAACAACCATATATCGATACCAAGCGACAGCGGCGCCGTGGAGGTCGTGGTAGTGGCCAGAGATCGAGAATGGTGGATAAACATTCTCGGACAGCCAGCGTCACCGGGCCAGGATACGGCGGTAGTCGCATCGTTCAGCGTGACGAGAGGGCGCCAGAAACTGGACGTCTGCACCAGCACCCGTACCGACCACATTTGGCAGCCGGCGCCTGCGGCAGCGGACCCGGCAGGGGGGCTCGGCACGCTTACGCAGGTAAAGAGAACGCTGCCCCGCATCTGGCATGCGCTCGATCCCAGCGTTGTCGTGCATGGCGCCGGCCGTAGCCCGAAACATGGAGGGGACGGGCGCTATACCGAAAGCGGCGACCTCGTCTGCCGCAGGGAAGGTGGCACGGTGACGGCCTTCGGCGTCGACGGCGGGGATCCCGGAGCCGGAAGCTCCGTGCTGCCATCATCCCCTCTTGGTACCCCCCGCGTCGAATACGGCATCCCTTCCGTCGCGGAGGCCATGATTGTGGAGCTGGCCAGCATGGATCCCGGCTCGGCGCCAAATCTTGAGGTGGCCAATGTCCGTACCCAATGGTGGCAAACCTTTGATCCTGCGGCTGAAGTAGGCTTCGACTCGGGGCCGCAAATCAGGGGGGATTTTTCGGATTTCGCCGTGGAAGACTTCATCGACGTGAAATCCCTGGCAGCCAAAATAAAGGCAGGGCCGAAACCTGGCGGTGCCAAGGTGTCGGCGTACCTGTATCACGGATTATCCGACGGGACCAAGGCGCTCCTGGACCGGTTTGACGGATCAGACAGTGTATTGCAACAGCAGCTCCAGGGCCTGCTGGCGGTTGGTTTTACCAACGACTTTAACGACATGATCAGGAGGGGCACGTCTCTTTACCAGGAAACGGATTTTACCGGGGTTGTGCTAAGGGACGAGACGCAGGCTCTTCTCAAGGTGCAAAATCCCGACGCCGCGACTCTGATCCGCTTAAACAGGCTGCTGATCGAGGATGTTTTTCCGGCCGAGCTCTTCAGAATACAAGATGTGCTTATGAGCCCGATTGGGGTTACTCCACCTCTGCGTCCCTGGACGCCGTTGCACCTTGAATGGGCGGGAACCTATTATCCTTCCCCGCGGGGCGCACACGACTGGGAGCTGGCATCCGTCGATTTCCGGCTTCCCGATTCGTTCTGGCAGCCCGGATCGGCAACGGACACCGAGTATCGCTCGAAGAAGCTCTTTTCGTTTGCAACGGATGACATACTCGACCTCCCGGCCTTTTCGGCAAAGCTCAAACAACCGTCCAGTATACTGAACCCGTTTTTGAGTGACCTGGTAAGACAGTCGTTGAACGATTCCTCGTTGTCTCAGGAAAGTCTTAGAGCTTGCCTGGAAGCTGCCTTGAACGACATCGTCGTTAACGACTCCTTCTATGACAAGGATCGCTTCGCTGCGGTAGCGATCAGGCCGGAAACGGAGCAACTTGCAGGCAGGAAGCCACAGGGTGATGACGTTATTCGCCTCAACCGGCTGCTTCTGGAAGACGCCTTTCCGCACGAGCTATCGAGGAGCCTCTGTGGCCGTGTCCCGCTGAATGGCACCCCTTCTTTGCTGCTTGATGAAGTGGCTGCCGGGCAGGACGGTTCGAATGATTTCGGCGATGTCGATCTTCTGGCCGGGACGCTGGTCGGAGTGTCCGAACAACTGCGTGGCGATTGGCTCGGCACCTACCTCCGGGCAAGGGCAGACAAAAACAGCAGCGAAAAGGCAAGCGGTGATTCAGTGGCCAAGGCCGATCCACGGCCGGACAGTTTCCTTGCGCTGCGCGCCGGATTCCTGCGCCTGAAGCGTCTCCGTTTGATCGACGGTTTCGGACAGTACCTCGACCTGTTGGGCGGCCGGGCGGTGAATTGCTCCCAGATCTTCCACGGGAGCACGATAGCCGTCCCGGGACGGGCCGATCTGGCAGCGTTGAGGCCACGCTTCACCGCTCCGGCTCGCGTGCTGCTGCGCTTCGTGGACGGGCTCGGCACCCAGACGGAAGCCGGAAACGGCTCCGGGATCAGCCCGGCGTGCGGGTATGTGGTGCCGTCACTGCTGGACGGAACCCTTGAATTTTTCGATGTCGACGGCAACGGCATTGGACAGCTGAGACATGATGACGCGCTGATAACCGTTTGGGAGGAAGACCCGGGCAAGGAGCCATCGTTTGGCGTGCGCCCAGCCACGGTCATATCGAACAATTTTCTCGGCGGAGTTGCTGACGGTCTTTATGCCGCAGACTCGGCCCTCGCACAATCTCGGGCCGGTTCGAATCAGACATCGGCTCTGGGCGCGCTTTTGGGATTGCTTGATATAACCCGCTGGACGGTTGATTTGACCGGACCGGTCGGTGACGCTCATCTGTCGCTGCTGCTTGGCCACCCGGTGGCTGTCGTGCGGGCATTGCTGGAGATCGAGGTGCAGGACCCTCACGACCCTGAAGAGAATGCAACCACCGCCGTTCCGGTGAAACTCGGAACCCTGCAGCACGCTCAGGATGGCCTGCTCGCGTACTATGTCGGCGACCGTTATGAACGGATATACGCGGTCGATCCGTCCCTTAAGGATTTGGTCTCGTCAACAGGACTTGCTTCTATTGACTCACCTTATGTTGATCAAAGCGGCACATTCTATGCCTACCCGGGTCAGCCTGTACCGTTGACGCTTCTGATGATGCCGGGAACCGAGGTTCATGTCACCACCGGTCTTCTCCCTCAGAAAAAGATCGGTTTGCTTCGTGAGTGGACGCAGAAGGCCCTTACCCGCATTTGCCCCAGCCTGCGTCGCGGTCCCGTTCTCCGCGATCCGAGCGCCACGCGGCTTCCGATTCCTGCAGACGTGCGCGGCAGCTGGCTTTGGCATCGGCGAAGCGATCCCTCGACCTGGACGAGCGATTCGGTGGTGGCGGCGACGATCGAGGCGATTATGCCCGAGGAAGCGGTTGAGGTGAGCGACGGCTGGTTGCAGGTACGAATGATCGACGACTCGACGTATCCCGGTACCTCCATCCAACTGCGGATAACCAGCATCCTCGGCAGAAAAGTAAAGGGTAAGAATACCAAGGTGCAGGCAATCGCCGGGAGGAATCCTGACAATACCGAGTTTCTGCTGCCCGTTGCCCAGGCGGTTCAGATGCACGAAACCGGGCGCTTTAGTTTTTATGTGGAGCTCGATGATGCTGGATTGAGTTCCGCCGATATCAAAGACATAAAGTCGCTTGCAGGAAGACTTTGTCAGCAGCCGGATGACGTGTCCGAATATGTCAACTCTCGCCTTGACCCAACCACGTTGCAGGCTCTTTCAAACTATAAAGGGGACAAGGCTCAAACGGCAAATCTGGCGGCATTACTCTCCAAGGACATGAACAATATCGTCCAAGGCCCGGCGATCGATGATTGCCGCAACCATAATAACGAGCCGATATTCGCGGGGGTTCCTTTGCGCGTAGAGACCCAACAATTCGTCGCGCTTAACAGGAAGTCCGGCTTGGGCGGTTTTGAGTTGAGCCGCATGAACCGGTTTCTTCTTGAAGATGCCTTCCCGACACAATTGAGAAGGATGCGAGTTTACGCACGGGTGATCACATGGCCTGATGGGACGAAGTATCTACGTACTGAAAACGACAAGAAAAATCCGAACAATCTCCTGGAGCTCCCGGATTATCTTGGTTACCATGAGGGTTATGTTTAGAGTTCAGCACATTCTGCCAAACGAATCTCTTGTTTGTGATCGACCGACGGTGCCCATTACAAGGAAAGGAGAAGAGAAAATGAAGAACAAGAATTCTAACAGCAAAACCCATCCATTCATGAAATTAGGAAAGTTGCCGCCGAAGGTCGACCCCCGCACGTTCAAATTGGCCACGGTTCTCAAGCCCGCAGTGGTTTTGCCGTTGCCGGAGCAATGGGATTTCGATCTCGATTTGGCGAAAACTCCCATCCCCACCCCGATGTTTCTCAATGACAACCTGGGAGATTGCGTCATAGCCGGGCGTGGCCACGCCACCATCCGTTTCGAGTATTTCGAGCAGGGAGGCGCGGTCCTGAAGATCACTGATGCGAAGATTCTCGGGGAATATAAACGTGAAGGTGGAAGCATGGAGGAGGGGCAGCAAGGGCTGAACATACTCGACTCACTGAACTTCTGGCGCAAAAAAGGTTGGACAATTACGCCTCATACCTACAAGATCCACGCATTTGCTGAAATATCTCGCAGTAATACTGACGAAGTAAAGACTGCAATTCGTTATCTCAATGGGGCCTATATCGGGTTAGCACTTCCTGACTGCTGGAGGGATCAGATTAACCGTGGTCAAAAATGGGACATAGTGCCCGGTCCATCCGGTAAACCCAATCCCAAGAGCGGTCACTGCGTTTATCTTTGCGGCTATACACCCGATGGTCCAGTATGCGTGACATGGGGGCAAAAGCAGCCTATGACGTGGCAGTTCTTTCAAACCTGTTGTGATGAAGCATATGCAATTGTCGATAAACAAGATAGTTTTGTAAAGAATTCACCGGTGGATATGAAAAAGCTGGATGAATTATTGGCGCAGCTTTGAGGACAGGAATTTCAATTTTAGTACAATTGCTATATACGTTTAGTATCCACACAGGAGGGAACTGACGTCGTCAGGCGCGTCTGCCACAGACCTTTGAACAGTGGAAACGCCGCTGTGGATTCAGGCTAGCCCGGAGTTCCCATTTTCAGCATCCCTCCTATCAATTAACTGCGTCTTGTGTGGAAGGGCTGCGTTCGTCGCAGCCCTTTTTTATGACCCAGATCAGCCAGAAGAAGAAGATGTCCGGAGACAATTAAGTCCTTACAAAATTACATGCAAACTAGCTGATATTACATCTCGACCCTCAAGGGTGATTTCGTCCCAAGTCCTTACATTATGTCGGAATAGGGGCCTATTCTCTAATAATCGTAAACAATAAAGTCCTTACATTTCTAATTTTGGCAAGTTGCTTGCTGACTGGCATACCCTCCGTGCTTCGCGACCATTAAAAATGGGCGGTCCTAGCGGGAGTGACCAAAGCGCGGCGTGCGAGGCCCTGTGTAGCTACTTTATCTTCAAGATCGCCATCCTGACCGGGCGCTGGCGTGAATGGCAGCAGTGCGAGTGGAGCAAGTAGGCGGAAAAGTGAGAAAGTCCGTAGGCCCATTCGCATTGGCAGTGCGACAGATTTGAGCCGATCCGGGTACTGCTGCATGGCTGCCCGTTTCTGGAGGAACTCGCCATAACGGTCACCCCGACGCTCCACGTTCACTCTTGAGTGTCAAGACCAGACCCTTCAACTCTCGTCAACTCTTAATCGGCCAGAAAAATGGCCAAGGGGTCGCAAAAATCTCTTTCACCTCTATTTAGCTTTCGTTCCTGTCCAGACCAGTCCCCCTCCGACGCGCAGACCAGTCCCCTCCGATGTGACGAATATCTAACCTTATTAGCCCTGATGAAACCCGTGGATGATTTTATAAAATATGTGTATGTTAATTAAAATAATTGACTTCCCTTGAATGTCTGTTACAGTTTCGCCCAAACTCAAGGTCCCGCGGGGAGGCAGGACAGGAGAAGCGATATGGTCAATGTGAATTTGTCAACGGGGGGTGAAATGGCTGTCTATCTGAACTGTTGTGCAGGTAGTGGTAAACCGGCCGCACGTGTCGGCGACAGCGTCGCTTGTCCGAAGCATGGCACCGTCACCATTGTGTCCGGCTCACCAGACACCTTCCATAATGATCAACCAGCCGCGCGAGTTGGTGACAAGACCTCCTGTGGTGCCACGATTATTGAAGGGAGCGATTCAATATACATAAATGGAAAGCCGGCGGCTTTTGTCGGTTGCGCCATTACCCATGCCGGAAAGATTACCAGCGGATCGCCAACTGTTATTTTCGGCAAGACAGAGGTGGGGCCTGATTTAGACAAAGGTCTGGAGCGGTTTAGCATGAGTGTTGATTTTAATGCGATGCATGAAGCTGGCAACCACAATGGGATTTCTTACGAGCATATAGCGGTGGAAATTACTAAACCGGACGGGACTTATATTACCATAACCAGCACGGATGAAAATGGCATCACCCAGCGCGTTTACACAAAAGAACAGGAAGATGTCATCGCATGGGCCGACTTTGGGCATTGGGACGTCAGCGAAGAATTTGAGGCCATAGATTGTGATGATGGGGAGGAGGCCGAGTAATGTCGAGATTGTTTTACACCGTTAAAAAGGGAGATGCATTAAGCGAAATAGCTCGCCGTTATGGCATCTCCACTCAGCAACTTCAAAAGATTAATGGGATACAGAACCCTGACAAAATAGGTGAAGGGCAAGTAATTGCTTTAAAACCAAAGGCCGTCTGCAAAGTGGACGTACAGTTACTGGATCATGAACGCAATCCGATTAGGAACGCCAAAATGCGGCTTGATTACAGTGGCAAAAGCAAACAACTCTCCAGCGGAAATAACGGCAGACTGCCGAGCATACTTACGGAATCTCCAGAAGACGTGGTGAAAATTTTCATAGCAAGGATGGACGGCACGTGGAAGCAGGTTACCGAAATTACCTCGGATTGGGGCAACAAACTTGTTACGCTCGTCAGCCCTAAAGTCAAGATTGAAACCAAGACAATGCCGCATCCAAGAGATGCGAACGGGAAACCGAAACCCGACCCCGGAAGAACAGGCAAAACGCCTGTAACTCAGCCTGATCATCCTGAAAAAACAGAAGCCAAGGGTAGATCGCTTGGCGATTATGGGGATGGTAAGGGGCCAAAATCCGAGCATCAAATTGATAAAGGCGGATTCCCTATTACAAAAATTACCAACGATCAGGCTAAGTTGGATTTTCTAGGGGGCTATACCGGAGAACGAATAACAGAAGAAGATTACAGAAAGGCGGCGAAGGAACTCGGGTGCGAAGTCGCAACAATTAGAGCTGTCGCCGAGGTTGAAACCGGTGAAATGAAGGAAGCTTTTGATAGAAAAAATAGGCCTATAATCCTATACGAGCGACATATATTCGCAAAATGCACTATCCCTAAAAACAAATACAACAAAATTAATCCTGACATATCCAGCGCAACAACTTATAAGTTTGCATCACCACGAAACAAGAAATTAGTCAAAGAAGGCATACTGAAAGAGACTGATCTATATGGTGATAGTTACGCCAGACTCGCAAAAGCGTACTCTTTGGATAAGGATGCAGCATTGAAAGCATGCTCATGGGGGAGGTTTCAGATTCTTGGCAAGAACCACAAGGAAGCAGGTTTTAACACGGTATTATCTTACGTTAAAGCGATGTGTATTTCAGAGCGAGAGCATTTGAAAGCTTTTCTGAACTTTATTGATATAGACGGGGTCAAAAAAACTGCACTCGTAAAAAAAGATTGGGTCGCGTTTGCAAAATCATACAACGGGGTGGGTTACAAAATTAATAGTTATGATACCAAGTTGAAGGAGGCATACATCAAACATGCTAAGTAAAATTACAGTGCTTATACTTTCGTTTTTTGCATTGCCTGCGCTGGCTGATGAAGACCGGTATATTCCCCTCCATAACCTTCCTAATGAAGTGAGGCCATTTGTTGCAAAAGGAATGAAACCTTTGTCTCTTGTCAGTGCCGATCTAAATGGAGATGGCCTTAAGGACTTTATACTTGTTTTAGAACGACAGAAATCAAAACTATCTGCCCCCGACATAGATGACAGACAAAGGCCTCTTTTAATTCTGATACGCCAGCCAGACAGAACAATAAAAGAAATTAAGCGCAATGACAAGATTGTTTATTGTTCCACCTGTGGTGGAATGATGGGAGATCCGTTTCTGGAAGTACGGGCTGCAAAAAAAACGTTTACTGTTTCACACTATGGTGGAAGCGCATGGCGTTGGAGCGTCGAATATACTTTTAATTATTCCAGAATGGATAACACATGGCAGCTTGTGCGGGTTAAGGAAGGAAGTTTCCATGCAAGCGAGCCAGATAACGGCAAGACCTTGGTTTTCACTCCCGGTAAAGACTATGGCAAGATAGATATTGCAGATTTCGACCCCGAGAAGTGGAAGGGCCAAGGGCCCAAATGAGGTCTAGGGAATCCTTGTTGCTGTTTGTGTGTGAAGAGCCTTTTTACAGCGGAATCCCAAGCCGCCGCATCTTTTCCACCAGGGTGGTCCGGTTGATGCTCAGCATGAGGGCCGCGCGCGCCTTCACTCCGCCGGAAAGCTGCAGTGCCTCGGCGATCATCTTCTTCTCGATGTCGTTGATGGTCCGCACCATGTCGATTCCCTGCGTCGTGACGGCGGTGGGGGAACCGTCCCGCTCCAGGTAGATCTTCACTATGTTGGTGGGGAGGTCGCGCAGGGTGATCTGGTTCCCCTCGGTCAGCGCCACCACACGCTCCATGATGTTCTCCAACTCCCGCACGTTGCCATTCCAGGGATATGCCTCCAGCGCCTCCAAGGCCTCCTTCTCAAGGTGCATGATCGGGCGCTGCATGGACCGGCAGTTCTTCTCCAGGAAATGACGGGTGAGCGGCAGTATGTCCTCGATGCGCTCCCGCAGGGGTGGAATCAACACCGGTATCACGTTCAACCGGTAGAATAGGTCCTCGCGGAAGTTGCCGCGCTGCACCTCCTCCTCCAGGTTCACGTTGGTGGCGGACACGACCCGGACGTCCAGCTTGATCTGCCGGTTGGACCCGACCCGCTCGATCTCCTGCTCCTGCAAAACGCGCAACAGCTTGGTCTGCAAGTGCATCGGGAGGGTGCCGATCTCGTCCAGGAAGATGGTCCCAAGATTCGCCGCCTCGAACTTGCCGATCTTCTCCTTGATGGCCCCCGTGAAGGCCCCCTTCACGTGGCCGAAAAGCTCGCTCTCCAGGAGGTTGTCCGGTATGGCGGAGCAGTTCACCGCGACGAAGGGGCGGTCCTTGCGGCTGCCGTTGAAGTGGATCGCCTTCGCCACCAACTCCTTGCCGGTCCCTGATTCGCCCAGAATGAGAACGGTGGAGTCGGTCTTGATGATCCGCTTCATGCGGGAGAAGAGCTGCTGCATGGCCTGGGAGTTGCCGATGATGTTGGTGAACTCGTACTTGTCCAGCAGCTGTTTTTTCAGGTAGACGTTCTCGCTTAAGAGCTGCCCTTTCTCCACGGCCTTGTCGATGATGATGCGCAGCTCGTCGATGTTCAGGGGCTTGGTGATGTAATCGAAGGCGCCTTCCTTCATCGCCTTCACCGCGGTTTCCGCGGAAGCGTGCCCGGTGATCAGGATGACTTCGGTCTGCGGCGAGTCGAGCTTCACCTGGGTGAGGATCTCGATGCCGTTCATGTCGGGCAGGAACAGGTCGCTGATGACGATGTCGAAGCGCTCTCCGGTTAGGAACTGCAGTCCCTCTTTCCCGTTGGAGCAGTCTTTCATGGCGAAACCGCTTCCCTTTAACAGCATGAGCAGGGCTTCGCGGCTGCCCGGATCGTCTTCTATGAGCAGAATTTTTGTGGCAGGTTTCATGTAAGACATTCCTATTGTTAGAGTTTCTTGATAACACGGATGAAAGGATTTGGCAAGGCTCCATTTGACCGGACGCCCGTTGCAGGTATACTTATCCGGGCTTTCTACCTCTGTACGCGATTGCGGGAGGCGACACCATGGACATCTTCGGCGTTTTTCCCTTCCTGATAGTGGCCGCGTTCCTGATCGCGCTGGCCGCCAATGCCATCCGTATCCTGCCCGAGTACGAGAGGGGGGTGCTCTTTCGCCTGGGCCGGGTCAAGACCGTGCGCGGCCCGGGCCTGGTGTTCATCATCCCGGGCATCGACCGGCTGGTCCGGGTGTCGCTGCGCATCGTCGCCATGGACGTCCCCTCGCAGGACGTGATCACCCATGACAACGTTACGGTGAAGGTCTCCGCGGTTATCTACTTTCGGGTGGTGGACGCGGTCAAGGCGGTCATCGAGATGGAGAACTTCCTTTACGCGACGAGCCAACTCTCCCAGACTACGCTGAGGAGCGTCCTCGGCCAGGTCGACCTGGATGAGCTGCTGGCCAACCGGGAGAAGATCAACCTGGAGTTGCAGGAGATCCTGGACCGCCAGACCGAGCCCTGGGGCGTGAAGGTCTCCATCGTCGAGGTGAAGAACATCGACCTGCCGCAGGAGATGCAGCGTGCCATCGCGCGTCAGGCGGAGGCGGAGCGCGAGCGCCGCGCCAAGGTGATCCACGCGGAAGGGGAGCTGCAGGCCTCGGAAAAGCTGGCCCAGGCGGCACAAGTCATGGCGGCCCAGCCGATGTCCCTGCAGCTGCGCTATCTTCAGACCCTCACCGAGATCGCCGCGGAAAAGAACTCGACCACCATCTTCCCGGTCCCGATCGACCTGATTAAGATGTTCCTGGAACGCTGATGGGGCAGGGGGGCATAATTGAAGTCCCAGGGAGGCCTCGGAGGGCGCTGCATGGAGCTCATGGTAGCTGCAAGATACTGACAGTGAAATTGGCGAGTGACAGTCATAGCTGTTTATAATACTATACATGTCAGCATTCCGGACGCGTTACGGTGGACCGGGCGCCATGCAATTAAAGGGGGAAACTGCCATGCTCAACAAGAAGGTCTATGCCGCACTGAACAAGCAGCTGAACAATGAAATTTACTCCGCGTACCTTTATCTCTCCATGTCATCCTACGCCGGTTCCATCGGGCTTAAAGGGAGCGCCAACTGGTTCATGGTACAGTACCAGGAGGAGATGGTGCACGCCATGAAGTTCTTCGCCTTCATCAACAGCCGCGGGGAGCACACCGAGCTCGGCGCCATCTCCCAGCCTCCCTGCGAGTTCAAGGACCTGCTGGACATGATGGAAAAAACGCTGGCCCACGAGCAGTTCATCACCTCCTCGATTTACGAGCTGACCGACCTGGCGCTCGCGGAGCGGGATCATGCGACCCACATCTTCCTGCAGTGGTACGTGACCGAGCAGATCGAGGAGGAGGAGAACGACCGGGATATCATCGGCAAACTGAAGCTGATCGGTGACAACGGGCAGGGGTTATTGATGCTGGACGCCGAACTGGGCACCCGGGTCTTCGTGCCGCCGCCCACCGCACCCTAAGAAAAAATAGCACCAGCATAAAAGAAGGGCCCGCTCAGGCGGGCCCTTCTCGTTTCGGTTCTATGGTAACTCAACGACTCAACGACTCAACGACTTAACGCCTCACCAATTTCTACATCTTCTCGATTTTCCCGGCGGCCTTCAGGCTGATCACCAGCTCAATGACTGACTTCTGGGTTCTTTCGCGCTTCAGGTACTCCAAGATCTTCGCCTTAACGGTCGCAAACTTCTCCGTGGAGGCTTCCTGCTTGTCGGTCAGCTTTATGATGTGATAACCGAACTGGGTCTCCACCACCTCGCTGACCTCACCCACTTTAAGCCCGAACGCGGCCTTCTCGAAAGGGGCCACCATCTGTCCGCGGCCGAAGCTGCCGAGGTCGCCGCCCTGGCTCGCGCTCGGACAGGTGGAATCGGACTTGGCCAGCGCCGCGAAATCCTCCCCGGCCTTCACCCTCTTAAGCAGGGCCTCGGCCTTCTCCTTCCCCTTCTTGCGCTCCTCGGCGGGTGCCTTCTCGTCCACCCCGATCAGGATGTGGCTCGCCCTGGCGCTTTCCGGCTTCTTGAAGTACTTCTCCTTGTTGTCTTCGTAGAACTTCAGCGCGTCGGCTTCGGTGACGGTAATCTTGTCGGCGATTTGCTTGTCGATGAAGTTGCTGATCATGATGTCCTTGCGGGTGAATTCCTGCATGTCCTTCATGGTCATGTCGACCCCTTTGAGGGCCTTGTCGAAATCAGCTTCGGTGCTGAACTTGGCCCGGTTCTGAGCGATCTTGTCGGCGATCTGCTTGTCCAGGTCCTTCGGTTCATGCTTGGAGGATTCCTGGTACAAGAGCTCGGCCGAGATGAGCTGCTCCAGTGCCGCGTCTTCGGCCTGCTTCATCAGTTCGGGCGCCAGCGGCTGCTGGACCTGGTTTTGCGACAGCATGACCTTCACCGCGCGGTCCAGTTCCAGCCGGGTGATGGTGGTCCCGTTCACCCGCGCCATCACGTCGCTCGGGGAGGTCTTGGGCTGCTCTTTGGCGGTCTGCTCCTTGGCGGGTGCTTTGGCGTCTGTCTCAGCGGCCCAGGCGGGCAGGGCGGCCAGAAGTAGGGCGGCAATCGCAGGTGTGGCAATTCTTCTTAAGGAAAACATGCACATCTCCTTTGGTGAAATTTTTGGCGATAATAACATCTATTCCCGGGGTTTTCAAACTCCAAAACTGCGGTCAGGCACGGCGAGGGGGGATTTTTTATCTTGGGGGTTTTAATGCGCTGCAGAATATGATAATAGTACAGCAAAATTAATTACGCGGTTAACTCGTGATCATAAGGAGCTTGACATGTCTAAGAAATCGGGAAATGAACAGGCGGCGATTCTGGCCTTTATTGCAGGGGCTGCCGTCGCTGCGGGTGCTGCGCTGCTTTTCACGCCCAAGACCGGGCGCGAAGTGCGCGAGAAGCTGGGCGAGGCCAAGGAAGAGGCGCTCGACAAGCTGAAACTCTGCGTCAAGGGCGCCAAGTACCGCACCAAGGGTTCCAAGGGCGACCCGCTGGACTACGACGGCGGCGACTGCTGGATCTAGTTCCCGGCAGCGCGAACAGTAACTCGACTTAACGACGTAACGACTCAACGCCTCAACGCGCCGCTGCAGGATCCGGGCGGCGCCCCCTTCAGAGCCCCAATTCGCGCTGCGCCCCTTCCAGGTAACCCCGGATGGCCAGCGCGCTCTCCATGCCGAGAACCCGGTCCGCGATCCGCCGTGCCCGCGCCAGCGCGATATGGCGGATCGCCTCCTTCACCTGTGGGATGCAGGGCGCCGAGAGGCTGAAACTGCGGATGCCGAGCCCCATGAGGAGTATGGCATTGATCGGCTCGCCGGCCATCTCGCC
>TBL_comb47_HYPODRAFT_10004948_pt1 | contig 15128 bp, 18 predicted proteins | sample TroBogypolimnion_40_FD_10682 | JGI IMG/M metagenome (IMG submission 10682)
CGGGTTATGATCTTTTAGTTTTGGTTGGACCATTAACCTGTAGTGATTATCTATTGCAATTAATCCATTATCGAATGCGCGGTGAAAGATATGGGAAAAGGCAATTATTTTTCGGATACTTTTGTAAATTAACTTAATATGAGAAATATTCGATTGGATTTTCGAAAAGAAAAACTATATACCTGCCAACCTTTCTTTTTCTTTTACAGTATCGATAAATGTCTGAAAATTAATAATATCCAATAATTGAGACGGTCTAAAGGTTGGTTGAATACTAGAAGGAATTACTAAAATAATTTTTTGAGATTTCATTTCGTCCGTTTGAGATATACTTATCGATGGTTCAAGAGTAATCAAATGCTTATTTGTTATTCTATCAGCCTCGGAAATAATTTGTCGCCAACGGTCTTTTGCTGTTGTTTTGGCTCCTAACATAATTAGGTAGGTTGCCTTAAAATTCATGTCATTATAATAATCAATATTTGGAAAGATGAAATCTGGCTTCTTTTTATTTTCTGTAATGCTACCATGTGAGAATTTAATATTGTGGTATTTAAGAATATACGATATTTTATTTTCAAATGAAAATCCAGCTCTGGATTTCCTTCTATTTTGAACCTTTAAAGAATAGGATATAAACTCATCAACATCTTTTCCATCATGGCCAAAACCTATTTCTAATTGTTTTCTCACTAAATATTTTTCAAATATTCTAAATAAATACTCTTCTTTTTGAAATAGGGTAACAAGAGCTAAATCGGGATCTTCTAAGGAAAGCTCTTTTATATTTGATAGCGTATATTTAAAAAATTCAGTCGTAGATGGAAAATCATTTTCATATAAATTAATCATCTCATTAAGATAGCCATCTTCTTCTATCTCTGGTTCTATCCCTAATAAATTAAGAATAAAATTTTTAGAATAATCTTCATGTTTATCTGCAATTTCTTTTTTTATTTGTATAACTCCAGATTCATTTATATCAAAAAGCCATATTAATTGTTGTTCAGATGTTGAACCTTGCGGAGTCACAATTATCCAAAGTTCATCTTGACTCTTCCATAGTATTAATAATAAGTCTCCAGCTTTTGCATTTGAAATAATTTCATTTGAGGAATAAAAAAGCCTAAACTCGGTTCTTGAAGTATCATTCTCCCTTGAATCATACCATGTTAAAGTACCAAATTCTTCTATTGTTGATTCTTGATCATCAGTTAAGTAAATATACTTTCCTTTAAAAGTTCTTTTGTCGGTTCCAAATAATTTTTTGAACTTGGATACTCCATTAAATTCATGTTGATGTGATACCGCAGGGTCAACCTCGACTAAAGAAAGCCTTTTATATCCAATTCCAATAAAATAATCAGATAACTGTTTCATTGTTTTTTAAGTTAATATTTGCAGTATGTTTTTTGCAACTGATTCCATCAAAGGAACAATTACTGAGTTTCCACATTGACGATAGGCTTGATTATCAGAAACAGGCATAATAAAACTATCTGGATATCCCATTAGTCTTGCACATTCTCGAGGTGTTAATCGTCTAGGATTCTTTCCTTGTTGAGCAATTAGTATTTCTGATCCATCCTTATAATAACGAGCACTTAGAGTCCGGGAAATTCCATCTATATTAGTGATTCCAAAACCGAATCCATTTCCCTTGGCTTTATGTTTTGCAGAATAGTCTACCAAATAGTTCCAAAGATTATCTGAAAGCGTATATTTTTTATCCACAATTGGATCAAGGATATTTCTAAACTTAAAGTCCGCAACTTCTGGGTTAGGAAATTTAAATGATTCATTCTGGTGAAATACATCATTATTAAAACCGACAATAATGATTCGTTCTCTGTGTTGTGGTACAAAATATTTTCCATCCATAACCTTGAAATGAACATTGTAATTTAGTTCCTTTAGAGTGTTTGTTATAACCTTAAACGTACGCCCTTTATCATGAGAAATAAGGTTTTTGACATTTTCAAGCATAAAAGCTTTAGGTCTTTTTTCGCTTATNATTCTTGCAATATCAAAGAATAGAGTACCTTGTGTTTCATCTAAGAATCCATGTGCTCGTCCTAAGGCATTTTTCTTAGATACACCTGCGATTGAAAATGGCTGGCATGGAAATCCACCTAAAAGGATATCATGGTCCGGTATTAACTTTTCATCAATTACCGTAATATCTCCAAAAGGAACCTCCCCAAAATTTGCTTCGTATGTAATTTTCGCATATTTATTCCATTCAGATGAAAATACACATTTGCCTCCTTCTCTTTGATAGGCTAGCCTTATGCCACCAATACCAGCGAATAAATCTATGAATGTAAATTTTGGTTTATTTGGTGGAGGGAAAGGAATATCCCATTCAAGTCCTAATCTTAAATCTTGAAAACTTGCATCTGCCTTTAAATCTGCAAGTTTTGTACCATACAATTCGAGACCGTCATCAGTTACTAACTTAAGATACTTTTCCTCACCACTTTGTAAATAATGAGTTAAGGCAGCCTGAGTATTTTGTTCATCTTTTTCAGGTTTTAGTTCCAGTACTTTTCTTAAAACTGAGTATTTTGCTTTTGCCATTATAAATTTTTAAAACCTTTAAAAAATGATTCGAAACTTTCATCAAGTGCCAAAATGATCTTTTCAATATTAACTATTGCAACATTTCTTTTCCCGTTCTCTACACTAGCCATATAAGTGCGGTCAATCTCAGCTTTTAAGGCTAATTGTTCCTGAGATAGTCCTTTGGCTTTCCTTAATTCTCTGATTCGCAATCCGATTTTTGTTCTTATATCCATAAGGTTAAAAGTATTTCACTGTTGATTATGAGTCAACGGACTATAAGTCACGTTTGGAATTTGTTTTACCAAAGTGACAATGTTGTATTTAAATAGAAATGGGATTTAACAAATCTCTGTTAGCAGACTTGTCAGGGTAATAATTTGGCTGTTCTTTTTTAACTGGCATTCCCAAACAACAATAACTTTCCAACCGAGCACATTTAAACCAATTTCAGCAGCTTTATCCCGGGCCATTGTTCCCTTGATCTTTTGTAGCCACCATTCAGTCCGTGTTTTAGGTAACACGAAATAGGAACATCCCTTATGACCATGCCAGAAGCAGCCATTCACAAAAATTACAGTTTTGTATTTGGGTAATACAATATCGGGTTTGCCGGGCAGTTTGGGATCATGCAGCCTGTACCGGAATCCATGGGCAAACAAATACCTCCTCACCAGCATCTCGGGCTGGGTATCCTTTCCCCGGATGCGGCTCATATTGTAACTGCGGGTGGCTGGGTTGTGAACATCGGTCATAACCCAAAGATAGGGGATCTTCAGGCAGTTTTCAAATATGCTACGGCAAAATTAATTACCCCACTTCCCGATTTGCATTTTACGCTTCTTTTCCGTATCTTTAGGTAGATCAATCAAAAGTGCAAACCCTTTAATCCCGCCACTATGAAAAAGCTCATGATTGTTATCTCCCTTCTGATCCTTTCCAACTTCTCGCAGGCCCAGTGGTACTTCAAAGATTACCAGGTAAAGGATATAAATCAGCTCACCCTGCAGCAGCTCAATGAATCGCTTAAGACCACTAAAACCCAGGTCCTGGGCGCAGGACTTTGTGCCGTTTTCGGTGGCGGCCTGTTTTTGTTAGGGATAAATAACCTGGTGACATTGGATAATCCCACCATGCTGGAACAACTAATCGGCGAAAAAGGGATGAATGATATATTTGCAGGTCTCGGTGCCGCTGTCGCTGTCGGCGGAGCCATCGCATTCTTTGGATATCTGGAACGTGTGGGCCATATCAAAACAGCAATCCATCAGAATTTCCCGGGAATGGGAACGATCCACATTTCACCCAAAATCAACTATGACCAATATACAGGGACAGGGAATTTTGGGGTTACCCTGACCTGTAATTTTTAACTGTTTTGATTCGTTTTTTTAACCGGGCAGTTAAATATAAGGTACCCTTATACCGCTCATTGAACATGAATCCGGAATCCGAAGGATCAACCGGGCGTAAAAAAAATCTTCCCGGCAGGATAGGATGTCTGCCGGGAAGATTCTTATTTTAAGTTTCTAAACTTCCTAATTCTCAGCCTTTCTCAACGCATAGGGTTTGCTGTCGCTGAAGTCATCGGTAAGCGGCTGAAGGATTTGAATGTCATCCGCCGCTGTTTTGGCTGCAGTCAGCGCAAATATCTTGATTTTTGCATTATCCGGAAGGGTAATGGAACTGGTATTTGCAGGGAGGCTGATCTCGTATTTAAAAATATAGGAATAGGTGTATGGCTCATTCCTGGTCGGATAACCAAAGTGATAATGCGACGCAAACCAGGCGATGTTATCGTGCTTAAGGAATGGTTCTTTGATGTTTCTGACCGTGTAGCCATCCACATCAAACTGACGGTCGTAGTGTTGTCCGATAAAACCCTTCCAGTTGGCAACCGATACTTTAACCGGGGTTCCGTTCACCTTGAAAATTCCGGAGGTGTCTTCGGTGGCAGCCGCTAAAATATAGACTTTATTGTAATCCCCGGCAGGCAACCTGATCTCCTGACCCTTGCAGGTAACCACATTCTTTTTCAGATCATCGGTACTTCCCATCTTAAACTTCACCCCTTCGCTGACCAGCTCAGCAGGGATAAGTTCCGCAGGATAATTGCAAACCATTCCATGGTCGGTTGGATCATAAACAGGGACCATATTCCCGTCTGTCCGGTTATTATCGAAACTCATCACATCCTGATCGTAGGCTAAACCAACCGCGGCCTGGCTCAGGTTCTGCGGAGCCTGGGGGGCCAGCTTAAAGGCAAAACTACGCAGGGTATAATGGGTAATATCGAAATTCAGGGAGTTCCCGGAAATGGTTGCTTCGCCGATCTTTTGCTCCTGTCCGTTTACCTCATAAGCTTCCAGGATCTTTGTTGGAAATTTAATGCTCACACCAGTCTGGTCTTTCCCGGTAAGTTCATTCACCCGGATAATGGTGTAATCGCTGCTCTCCGCTTTTTTCAGGGCCATTACCCCGACTTTAGGGGTATTCAGGTTTACGAGCGAAAATGCCGAACCCGATTTCCCGGCATGTTTGGGCGCCTCAAAGGCAAGCAGCGGTTTATTCAGAAACTCAGCCTGCCAGGGTGTTTCACTTTGGGACCAGTCGCCGCTATGTCCGTACAATCCATACTTTACCTGTTGCAATCCCCAATCCTGCGAAGACTGGTAAAGCCAGGTAGGACAAAGTTTGGCGGACGGGGTGAATTCGAGTGTAAGTCTTAGCGTATTTTGATCGGGTTTATCGGAACCGTATTTACAATCCTCGAGAACAGAGACCCCAAACTTACCCGACTTATCGGTGAGGTCAAACCACATCTTCGATGGGACCTCGAATTTTTTCTCATTGTTGGTGCTTCGCTGAACTGCCCCTGCACTCAGGTTATAGGTGGCTTTCTCATTCTCCGCCGTCAGCGGGAAAGATGCTTTCAAACTGACACCGGTCGACTGCCAGTCGATCACATTGGCGACCTCAACCCGCTTGCCGCCCTTCCCGGCGGCCAGACTGACAATTTGTTTAATCGCCGAATTCTGCCCTTTCCGGGTGATCTCGAAGGCGACCCTTACCGGTCCGCTCTCCACCATCTTTATGGTGACATCCTTGTTCATAAAATCAAAGGGAGGATTTTTCCGGTCGTACCAGAACATGTTCCACGCCGGTTCCTTGGTGGGAATCTCATGCTGAAACTCAAGGCGTGATGGTTTTGAAAGGAGTTCGCGGTTTTCCTTTTTATCGAACAGGGATGAGATATCGCCATCATCATTAATGGAGACTTTATAGTATTCGTTTTCAAGGGTATTCGGCTCGATGGAGAGTGCCGGGGTTGTAAGTTTTGACGCTATGGCGGACTCTTCTACATCGTAAACTGCCACACCCATCGATGGAACATGCGCTACAAAAATGAGTTTAATGTGATTATCTTTGCGGGAAATGACCTGGGAAGGAACTTCCTTCCCTTTGGCATCGTAGACTTTCAGGTGTGCGGGCATCGCATCAAAGGTGAGCTCTGCGGTACATACATCTTCACGATCGACAGCTACCGGGTTATAAACCGCAACGGATCTCCCTTTGGTGCGTGTATCGAGCTGAGCCGAAACCCCGCTGATTGAATTTTTCAGGACCTGTGAAAATCCGTTCTGGGCAACAAACTCATCATTCCAGGCCAGTTTAAACGCACTCGGGATGGCCGTTCCGGTAACCACATCATGCATCTGGCTACCCAGCAACAATTCCCATGAGTTATTCAGTTTTTCGAAAGGATAGGGAGCACTGGTCAGGTAATTATCCATTACAGCCATTTGTTCGGCAGTCTGGGCCAGCTGTTCGTTTTTGCGGTTCATCCGCTTCATGTATGATTCGGAAGTTAATGAGCCTGCACTGTGCTCCACAAGCAACAGATCGCCAATATAAACAGGGAGTTTTTTCCGGATCTCGGGGGTGATATCCTTATACATCTGGTCGGATGAGGTTAAGACCACCTTTATTTTGCTGTCGGGGTTTTTCAAACTCCCTTCGGCGTTGATTACATCCCGTTCGCGCAGACCGCCACCCATGTCGCCGCATCCGTAATAACGGTAATCGAAAGTGACACCATATTTTTTGAAATCATCCAGTAGACGATTATCCCAGTACTGGTCAATGTCGAGCCGCGGCATGAGGTCGCCGTCATAGTCGGTTGCATCAAGCACAGAGACAAGACCTTTACCGTCGGGACCATTCCACACCCCTACATTGAACGGGAGCGGAACACCGGTTGCAAGATTCGGGATGGTCAGCTTTTGTGTGGAGAAACCAATCATGCCGGTATGATGAAGCACAGAGGGAAGATTGGCCACGAAGCCGAAACAGTCGGGCAACATATAGTCTGAGCTCTCCTTATTAAATTCCTTACGGAAAAAATTGTTCCCGTAAAGTACGTGCCTGATTACAGATTCTGAATTTGAGACATTAACCTCCGCCTCTTCCATGGATGAACCGGCCACATACCAGCGTCCCTGTGCAATATATCCTTTGAGTTTCCTGAATAATTCAGGGTGATATTCCTTCATCAAATGATAGCGGCGGGCACCGGTGAAGTTGAAGACATAATCGGGATATTTATCCAGTAACCGGAAATTCTCCTCCATCGTATTTTTAAGGTATTCGCTTACGGTTGTTTTGTAATCCCACTCATATTCTGAATCCAAATGGGTATACCCGACCGCATAGAGAACCCGTTCTTTGGAAATATCATATTTAGCCCTTCTTTCGGTTGGCTGCGAAAAGGCAAGAACCGGAAGAAGCAGGATGAACAGGAGTCCGAAATTTTTTCTCATAATCATTGATTTTTCTTTTTGCATTAAGTCGATGTTATTCCCGGGGGATTTTCAGGTGAATGATATTCCTGAAAATAATCTGATCCGGAACAGAGGCGAAAAATAGATTGAAAAACAGGATTATTCAACCCAAATATTGACCACTCCTGATGGTTTATTATCCAAAACAGGGGTTTTCATTCATTTTTTGGGGGTTTATCGATACGGCTACCAAACTATCACCGCTACGCGGTTAGCAAAATGGCGCCGCTACGCGGCTAGCAAAATGGCACCGCTACGCGGTTAGCAAAATGACGCCGCTACGCGGCTTAAAAGGATCATTCGTAAAATTCAAATAAATATTGATCATTAAACTTAATGCCGTATTTCATAAGAATATCCAGGTATTCTTCCTGAAAGGTAAGCAGCCGGTGATGTTCTTCCTGATTCATTATGTATTTAATAATTTCGTTGCGCTGCCGGCGTGCATAACTAAAACCGCCATACCCTCGTTGCCATTCAAAATGACCAGGGACAAAATTGTTTTCATTGATCCATTTCGATGAATTGGCTTTAACCTTTTCCATAATATCGGATAACGATGAATTGGGGTTCTGCTCGAAGAATATATGGACATGATTTTCATATCCGCCTACCGCTAAAGGGTATTGAGACAGATTTTTCAATATTCCGCTTATGTAGGCAAAGAGGGGATGAATGAATTGGTCACTTAAAAGATTCTCCCTCCCTTTTACGGCGAAAACTGCCTGGATATTGATCTGTGTGTAGGTATTTGCCATCACATCTGACCATCTTTGATTGATGATTCTGATCAAATATAACGAAATTTATTGAGGAATCAAAATTACGCCGCTATGTGGCTACCATAATGGCGCCGCGATGCGGTTGGGATAATGTTTGCGGATATTCACTCAATGTCAACTACGTTGCGTTGCGGCTACCAAACTATCGCCGCTACGCGGCTGACAAAATGGCGCCGCTACGCGGCTTGTTAAGGGATTAATAAACCTTTGAGGTTCTTTATTCCAAGGACAGATAAACAGATCATCAGAACGATGAAATAAGTGGTCGTGCACAAGCTTTTCAGGATCGAAAAAACAGAGGTGATCTGTGACAAAAGACTGGAATTGGCGGGATATTGATTCAATATGGTGATTATTCCCATATTTTCGCAATAATCAAATGCCCCGGCAAAAACCGGAATGAAACAGAAATAAATCAATTTTCCGTCAATTTTCCCCAGTTTATTCAAGATATATCCAAGAATCAGACACCAACTGACTGCAAACAGAAACGGATAAACCATATCCACCGGAATCTGTTCGAACAGATAGACATTTCTCCCTTTTTCTCCCAGGGCCTTCAGAAGCGTATTGACATATTCAGAATTATAACCAGTGGGCATCATATCCATGATCTTCATTCCTCCCGAAAAACCCATCACTTTCGGAATAGTTACAATCATCATTATGGCATATATCATGTTCGTCAGGAGAAAAAGAAGTAAAACCTTCTTTCCGCTCAGATTCCTTTTAATCAGTTCAACCATAAACCAGGTTTTTATTTGTCGTTTTTCCGGATCAGATAAATCCGTGTCGGTTATCTCCGGGCTAATTTCCAAAACATAATCAGAAAGCACCGATTTTATGCTCTCCTTAAGTTAAACATGTCTGCAGAATTCTTTCTACCCGGAGTAGCTCATCCCGAATAAGCTCAGTGGAACTGAATTTATCTCTGGATTATCTGTGGAATGACCGAAGAGCATGGTTCATCGAAAGTATTTGATTAACAGCAAAAACAGGGCAATAATTCCGACGATCGAAAGAATTGACCAGGGATTCGCGAAATTTACGGTCCAACCCATTCCCTGAATTCTTTTGGGAGGAAAAATGCGTTTATCCGGTTTATTGAAATAGAATAAACCCAATTTCCAGTTTTCAGGATCGTTATGCCAGCGATCGAGGGTTTCCGGGGTTGGTTTTAACGTTGACTTCATCGTTAAGTAAAGGTTTATAGTGTGATTTTGAATTTGGTCCCTTTTCCTGGCTTACTTTTCACCTCAACCAAAGCATTGATCTTGTTCAGAAAATCTTTGGTTAGCATTAACCCGACACCAGCACTGCTCTCTCCAAAGGTCCCATGTTCATGGTGAGCTTTGTCATAACGATACAAAAAATCAAGCGCAGATTTATTCATGCCAATTCCAGTATCTTCAATTTCAATAATATGATGGTCATCTAACTGAGTTATCCGGAGAGTGATTTTTCCCCCTTTGCCGGTGTATTTAATTGCATTGGAAAGGATATTTCGCAGAATTGTGGTCAGCATATTTTTGTCAGTCGAGACTATCACCTTTTCTGAACTGAAATCTTTACTGACTTTTAAATCTTTAATAACCAGGTTTTGATTGAAATAGATTAAAAGCTGTTCAAAAATTCCGACGATATTTACCGGGGTATACTCCGGCTCCAAATGAATTAAATCATTTTTAGACCATTGTAAGAGCCCTTCAAGGGTTTGATAAAGAGATTCCGCATTGTCACAAAGGGAATTCAGAATCATTTTAAGATAAGGCCTGTCGTAGTCATCAAAGTCAGCGGTCAGTAATTTCAGAAATTCGTGAATGGTTCCAATTCCACCCCTGACATCATGGGAAATCAGGGATAAGAATTTTGATTTCAGATAAATTTGTTGTTCAAGCTGCGAGTTCTTTTCATTTAATTCCTTGTTTAATGTGAGCAGATTCAAATCGGTTTCAACCTGCATCTTTATATGCTGCATCAGGTTACTAAAATCATCGCTGAAATGATTTTCCTTGTTATCTAGTGCGCATACTGTTCCAAAGACTTCTCCGTCGGGCCAGTTAATAGGAAACCCAATGTAGGAAATCATATTCAGATCTGCGTCCGGATTATTATCTCTCCATAAAGGATCTTTGGCGGCATTCGGAACAATTAATCGTTCTTGGGTTCCGATTACTGTTTCGCAATAGAGTCCGTAGATGAGTTTTGCTTCTTCTCCCACCTCATAAATATTTCCATCGGTCCGGCTTTTCATAAAAACCTGTATTGAATCTTCTTTCAGGCTCATAATTAAGGCGGAAGGGACCTGAAGGATTTTTGCCACATTATCCAGCAATGATTGCCATTTACTGATAACCGGAATGATAAGCTCAGGCTTTAATTGAGAGCTGATTTTTACTGTTTTGAATTCCCGGGTTTCTCTGATTTTGACTCTTGAATATCGCTCCATACCAAAGTCTTTTAAGTTCTAATTTTAAAAGTCTTTACTAAACCTAATTTCAAAACTAGGTTAAAAGGAGCTGAAAGGCAAATAAAAGATAAAATTTTTTTACAAATAGTATGGGTTGAATTCAAACCAATCAAATCACTGAGATCACAATTGGGCGAACACAAATTCACACCCGGGATTTTTCTTTTTAAATTCCGGGTTTGAATTTCATCGAATTCTTTCCCTTTCGGTTGGGTTTGGAAAGGTTTGGATAATAAAGACTTTGCAGGATTTAGTTATGCTTCATTTGTTTAACCCATGATAATTCATTCTCGTACTGATTCTGAATGGAAGCTAAACAGTCGGATTGTGTATTTAACAGATCCTGAATTAAACTCCTTAATCCTGCGATTGTTTCAGCAATTTCCGGATTATTTTCATGATTAGCCCTTTCCATGATATTAGCAAGTATCTGGATCGTTCTGGCCGGATCGGATTTAAGCAGATAGTTTTCGGCTATTCTTGCTTGTCTTAACCCTTTTTCTTCAAAAGCCACTTTTCGAATCTGTTCAGCTTCAAAAGGTTCTTCCGAATTTAATTCCTTTTCAAGTTCTAATATTGTTGCCATTGGTTTGTCGTTTTTATTGTTTTACCTGGAAACAGTCGCTCAGCCTGGTCTGCATCCCAGATAATCAGGGGGTGACCTGTTGGTTGTACTTCATTTCCAAGCTCCTCAACCTGGATACCCCATTTTAATCCGATAGTTTTACCATTATAGGGAGATTCCACTTCGTTGAGAGCCAGTCCATGATGATAGGGTATGTAACCATTCCTCTCAGCACGGTTCAAATATCTTAAGGCCTGAGACTTTGTCATCCCTGGTAATTTGGATTTATTTTAAAAGCGTGTTTATTGTTTTGTTGGGCTCCCATCCGCAGGGAAATTATTCAATCCTGGGTGCGGATCGGTTGCACAATGCCACGGTTGAGGTATTTCATTTTTAAGATCTGTTTATTCACCTTTTTCATAAGCGGTCGGTCTGATATATAAAATTGAGTATTTATACGGGCGAAAACAATGACTTTTGAATGTTATTTTGAATATTTTGATAAAATATATGAAAATTCCAAACCGAACTGTTTGGGTGATCACATTCTTAGATCTGCCTGTGAAGGTTAACCAGTAATTGCCGATTATTTATTTCCTTGTTTTAAAACTGAAGGCATTCTTTTTTATCGGCTCTTTTACCCCAACTGTATGACTGCTGCCCTGCGATGTCTGTTCTCCCAGTATTCGGGGGAGTAAAATCCATACATTTATGGCTTAATCAGATTTATCTTTTATGAGATTTTTGTTGCCTTTGTTCTTTATTTTGACATGCGTTCTTACAACCCAGGTTACAAGTGAAAATAATGATGACGGGAAAATTTCGGGAAGAGTTATTGACTCCGTTTCCAATCAGCCTATTGAATATGACACGATAGGTTTGTTCCTTCAGGGTGAAAACAAAGTGGTGAACGGAACCACATCGGATGCGAAAGGTTTTTTCAAACTGAGCAAAATTCCAAAAAGGGACCTAGAAATTGTCTGTCAATTTCATCGGTTTTACAACCAGTGAAAAATTCGACATTGTTATTGGCAGGGATAATTCGAGTATTGTTTTGGAGAAATAAAACTCTCCGGCAAACAGACGATGCTAAAAGAGGTAATTGCCACTTCAGATAAAGCTATTATTGAAAACAAAATTGATAAAACGGTTTACAACGATGATAAGGTTTAAGATGCGATAAGTACCACCAACAATTTTTATTCGCAAATACTTGATTCCAGCGGATCTCCAAGATGTGTTGATCAGGCATCCTCCAGGTATATTATTTGTTGTGGCAAATCACGATAATATTGGACCTGCTTTATTTTACTTTATCAGCAAAAGTTAGGCTGAGATTAATGCTCATCCAAACTATTCCCAAAAAGAAAATAGCTACAGCCAGTTTGTTTTTTGAATTCATTTTGCTGATTCTTAAAAGCAAATACCCTACAAGTAAATTAAATAATGCCCATAAAACATTTGTAAGCGGGGATGAAAGACCCTTGCCAGGGGGTGTAGAAAAGGGCGAAGGGAATGGATTTCCTGAAACTCCATTCACAAAATGGGGAACGACATTGGTTAAAAAAGAACCTGCGAAGAATACGGCCAGGTAATGATACCACTTCATTGATTTCTTGCTGTCAATTGGTTCAATGTCCATGAAATTATTGTCAGTGTTTATTGTGCTGACTCCGCACTTTTAAAAACAGTCAATTTTGAATCGGAGCCTGATTAATCGTTAAACTCGAATTTCAATTCATTTAATCTTCTGTTTAGTTCATGATCTTTAATGTCGAGTGATAATAAATGGATGCAATTCTTCAGGGTGGAACAAAAATAAGAAGGTTTTAAATTCTTGTTATGCATTCTGGAAATCAATAAAACCAAAGCTGTTTCTCTTGGTGCATCAACTAAAAAGACCGTTTGATTTGGAATCCGGTCTGCCTCGATTTCATATCTGATTTGCGCAAGATCCTTGAGGTCCTTGGGATCAAACAACAGGTTAGAATCGCGATAATCTGCGATCTCATTTTCTAAATCATCAAAATCAGATGTGCTTAAAATATAGCTAATATAGGATTTAATGGATTCCTTTTTAATCTCTCCAATATATTTTGTAATTAACAACCTGGAATCCTTAAAGTATTCGTATTTTATCATTGGCATTAAGTAATTAAACATTCAAAAATAAAATATAATTTCTCTGTTACAACTACTAATTATAAAGAATTTATCCATGCAATTTGAGTTATAGGATATGTCCCGGATATTTCCCTGCACTTTTTGAATTTGTTGTTTGGTAATCCGTAAAAAATATGCAGCTGTTATGATTCCGGGGGTCAAGACAGCAGAGATTGGCCTTGTCTGGTATACATTAAATAACCGGGGATATTTAATCTGACCAAATTATGATCTTAATTTTTAGATTTGTGCTTTACAAGTAGTCTTAATGATTAATCATAGGTGATATATTTCCAGGGCCAGTCAAGTAAGACCAAAAGTTTATTTTTTACTCCAATAATGGACAAGAGGTGAACAATTGACCAAAGCAACCATGCAAAATAACCTTTAAATTTGCCAAATGGCAAATCAGCAACCGCAAGATGTCGTCCGGTAGTTGCCATCGAACCCTTTTCGATATAGTGAAACTCTGTTAGCGGTTTATTCCGGATGAGTTGATTTAGGCTTATTATCAAACATTTCGCTTGTTGTAAGGCAAATTGTGCCAACTGGGGATGTCCGTTTGGATAGGAGGGAAGCACCACCAGGGAATTGTCCCCCACAGCAAAGATATTTTGATATCCTTTGACCTGATTGTGTAAATTCACTATAAGCCGGTTATTTCTTCCATATACTGAACTTTCAAGACCTTCAATCCTGGCGGAGGTTATTCCTGCTGCCCGGATTACCGTTTTCGCGTCAATATTTACTCCTCCTTGAAGTCTGAGGGTACTACCATCATTATTTTCGACAGCAGTTCCGGTATAAACTTCCACGCCCATCTTAATCAGGTACTTTTTTGCAATTGATGAAGCACTTTCTGACACCAGACATTGCCACCTGGTAAAGTAATGGTTGGAAAAGATGGTAATTATTTTTATCGAGCAGGACAATCTGGAATTTTTTCCTGTGAAGTTTTAATGCGAGTTTCAGCCCGGCAAAACCAACACCCACAATAACTATCCGTTTATTCGTCAAATCATCAATATTCAAAAGATAATTTTGTGATGTCATTGGAAATCTGGTTGATTATTATACTAAAAAACACTCAATCCAATGTTAGATTGAATGCGAACCAGAATTTTAATTAAAATATTTCTTAATCAACAAATTTAATTCTTTTGCATTGACAGGCTTTGCGATATGGTCATTAAATCCGTTTTTCAGAGCTTCATCCCTATCTTTACTGGTTGCTAAGGCCGTTTGAGCAATAACAATAACTTTCTCATTAAATTGACGAATCTGACGTGTTGCTTCATAACCGTCGACTTCCGGCAATTGTATATCCATTAAGATTAAATCAATATCCTGATTATTGCGACAAGCATGAATTGCCTCTTCTCCGTTTTTCACACTTAAAATTTCCCTGCATTGATTTTTAACTATCGCGGAGATCAGTTTGCTGGAAATCATATCGTCTTCAACAATCAACAATTTAATTTTACCAGCCCTTGTTTCCATTATTCTAGCGTTTTCAATATTTTCCTGAGCCGCTATTTCTCCGCAATGTTCAACACCTGGCAGACTAAAACTAAACTCTGATCCCTTAAACTCTTCACTTCTTATTTCTAATTTTCCACCATGTATAATCGCAAAATCGAATTGTACGCAAATCTAAAACGAATTGTTCAAGAATATTCCGCACGCACAATAAAAGGTGAGGCTGATAACCTCACCTTTTATTTTTACAGCTTTCGGTCATAGGT
>TBL_comb47_HYPODRAFT_10004954_pt1 | contig 15118 bp, 8 predicted proteins | sample TroBogypolimnion_40_FD_10682 | JGI IMG/M metagenome (IMG submission 10682)
CGTGTAAATGACGACCTGGTTTCCAAACGGGTCAAGTTTATAAATGTCATTCAGCTTAATATCCCCGGCCGGCAATGAACTGATGCGGATTCCGCCCTTGTTTACAAAGGCAAAGTCAACTTTCATCTGGCTGACGATGGCATCGGTCATCATGCTGCCCAATTCGTCATATCCGTCAAGACCCTTGTCAGTCGTGGCAACAACGCGCTTCAATTCGCCGTTGGTGTTATACTGATCGATCAGTTTCTGGATCTCAGGATCAGAACCTTTGATTTTCGACATGGGGATAACTTCTTCCCTGCGGCTGATCACATACCCGTTTTCAACAACCAGGGTTGCTTTTCCTACATACTTGAGATTTGAACCCACCTGTGTAATCATGACCCCGTTCACGATCATGGATGTATCAATCAATGTGTGGGAATGTCCGCCGATGATCATATCCAGCTCCGGCATGGCCTTCGCAAGCTTGACGTCGCCCTGAACACCAAGATGCGAAAGTCCTATGAACACAGTGTTCTTTTTTTTCAGGTCCATGTATTTTTTTGCCGCTGTGATTCCATCAGTAAATTTTATCCCGGTCATTTTTGACGGATGTGAATCTGGGATTCCGTTGTCACCCAGTTCGATCACTCCCAGCACAATTACTTTCAGATCTTTCCCAGCCGGGAACTCAACATAAGGTCTTGGCTGCTTAAGAATGGTGCTTGTTGCATCCATATTGCAGCAAATGAAAGGAAACTTTGCCTGGTCGAACCGTTTATTGAGGAATTCCATGCCAAGGTCAAATTCATGATTTCCCATCACACTCACATTAAACCCGCACTGGTTCATCAGGTCAATCATCGGGTAACCTTTATCAGCAACCATATCAACAACAGGATTCCCGGTAAAATTATCTCCTGCCGAGACCAGGAATACGAACGGGTGTTCCTTCCTGAGGCTATCTGCCAGATACGCGAGTTTGGCAAAATTGTCAATTTTTGCATGCATATCATTTGTGTGGAGAATCACGATCTCCGTCTTTTCATGTCCGGCATTAGCATGTGAAAAAACAAGAAACTGGGTCGCCAGGACAAAAGTGACGAACATGACGTATTTTGAGCATTTCATAAATGAATGGTTTTAGTTTACAGTTTACTTTTATTCAGGATGGTCTTGCAATCAACCTGAATTCCTGGCCTTCAGTAACATTACCGTCCGGTTCGGTCTCATTCCCAAAACTGTCAAGTATAATGAGCCTCCCGGCCTTGACTTCCTTGTACAGTTGTTCGGAGTATGAGAGAACTGCATCTCCTGCATTTCCACCTGCGAAGATATTCACTTCATGGGTATCAACGTATACTTTCACCTTGAATTATTATGGCATCCGGTTGCGTGTATCCTGTGTGATAAGAATCCGCCAGAACCTTGGTTAATTGTTGCCTTTCTCTGAAAAAACGATGTCTGGAGAATTTTTAGCTCCGTTTTTATTGAAAGGCAATTTGATTTTAATGGTCGTTTCGATGCCCGGCTTGCTCAGAATTTCAATGGTTCCGTTCATCTCTTTCACAATTCCATGGGATATTGACAAGCCAAGCCCGGTACCTTTTCCCGCAGCTTTGGTGGTATAGAAAGGCAGCACAATTTTCTCAAGCTCATCGGGCTTGATCCCAATTCCGTTATCGGTAATTTCAGTGATGACAAATTGTTTGTTGTGCGATGTTTTAATTTTTATGCACATCGGAAAATCAACCTGTGTCATTTCCCGTTTATCTTCCATAGCATCCTTGGCATTTACAAGCAGGTTCAGAACGACCTGTTCAAATTTAAATGTATTGCCATGCACTTGTGGAATATCATCCGCGTATTCCCTGATCAGTTCAATATTTCTGTGTTTAAACTGCGCGGCAATCATCGACACGGCATTGCCAATGCTGTTGTTGATTTCAAATAAGGAGGAGAAAAAGTCTGTCTGATCCCTTGAAAAATCCCGGATGTGGTCAATGATGCTGCGCATCCTGTAGATGTTGTCAAATACTCTTTCAGACTTGTCTTTGAAATAGCTGGAAGAAATTGGTTTATTGGATTGAATTTCATTGAATACATTTTCCAGAGTCAGGGATATATTATTGAGCGGCTGGTTGATCTCATGCGCGATGCCGGTTGCCATTTCTCCGAGGCTTAACAGCCGGGCATTATGGATCATCTGCTGTTCCATTTTCTTACGTTGCGAAATATCCCGGATGATCACCATAAAGGCAAAAGGCTTGTTTTCTATCTCATTGATCAGGGCAATGCTGATTTCGGCGATGAAAATGGATTTATCACCCCTACGGAGATTCAGCTCAACATTCTGGACAAGTTTTTTGGATTTTGTGGATTTCAGGGATTGATTAAATTTTGAATTTTCTTCCTGGGGAAGAAATTCAGAGAAAGAAAGGCCAAGCAGTTCCTCCTTACTTTGAAAACCCCAGATTTCAGGGGTAATCTCAGATACATCAGAGATTCTGAGTTCACTGTCGAGTAAGATGATTGCTTCTGGTGAAGTATTGATCAGGGTTTGGTACAATTTGACTGAATCCGTCAAGGCTGTTTCGGTCTCTTGCATTGTTTTATTGGTCCGGGCAAGATCTTCTGCTTTTTGTTCAATTTCCCTTTTTTGCTCCAGGATGCGCTGACGCTGGAAGAAGAATTCAAGAAAGATTTTGACTTTACTCAGCAGGATATAGTTATTGTAAGGCTTCAGGATAAAATCTACAGCACCTGAAGCATAACACTTCTCAAGTTCCTGTTCATCTTTTGCCAGGCACGTGAGGAAAATGACCGGCACCAGGTCCCTCGTTTTATCATGATGCATGATTGTTGCAAGTTCCACACCATCCATTCCCGGCATCCGGATGTCGATGATTGCAACGGCAACCTTTTTCCCCTTGATCTTCTCCATTGCTTCTTCACCCGAAAGCGCAGTAATGATATTAACTTTCAAAGGAACAAGTGCGAGTTCCAGCATGTACAGGTTAGGATAGTTGTCATCAACAATAAGGATGTTGGGTTTCTCCCTGGAAGTCATGTCTTTTTTCATAATCTTTTCCGAGTTGATTTTCTTAAGCAGCAATGCAAAGTTCTTTAAATTATCATATTAAAATATGTCACTAAATTAATTTATTGTGAATGTTGTTAACACCTTTTTCCTAGTCCTGATTATCAGTTGATATTTTCCGGTCAATAAAAGCGGATCCGTCAAGGGTGAAAAAGAAAGCAGAACCTTTCCCTTTTTCTGACTTCAGCCAGATGGTTCCGCCCAGAAGTTCAATGAGTCCTTTGGAGATGGAGAGACCAAGCCCTGAACCACCGTAAGATGCCGCCTGGGACTCATCTTCCTGCCTGAACCTGATGAAGATGATCTCCTGCTTGTCTTCTGCAATTCCTATTCCGGTGTCCTCAACAAAAAATATATAGTTTCCGTCTTTTTCTGTATATCCAAATTTTATAAAGCCTTTCATCGTAAATTTCAAGGCATTATAAAGCAAATTGTTAAAAATTTGCCCAAGTCTGATTTCATCAGTTTCGAGAAATACCGGGTCAACGTTTTCTGATTTTGAAAGGACGAGTTTGATCTCATCTTTATTCATTGAGGATTTGTGCACGTTAAAAGCAGTCAGCAGGTTGTCAAGCAAAGAATTCAGGTTGAATCTTGTCTTATTGATGGTGACCTGGTTGTTGACAATTTTGGAAATGTCGATGATATCGGTGATGATTCCAAGAAGTTGTTTGCTGCTTTTCTGGATGATTGAAATAAAATTTGATCGCTCGGCTTTATCGTAGGATTCATTCTCAAGCAGGCTCGAGAAACCAAGAATGGCATTCATTGGAGTTCGGATCTCGTGCGAAAGATTAGCGAGAAAAGTGGATTTCAAACGGTCACTCTCTTCCGCTTTGACGAGTGCGGATTTAAGATCTTCCTCAGCCCGTTTTCGCTGGATTGAATTGCTGATCTGGTGTGAAACAAATTCCAGCATTTCTACATCATCCATTGAATAGGCTTCCGGATCATGATAATTCTGAACCACGATTGCACCGATAACTTTTCCTTCAACACGCAGGGGAACACCCAGCCAGACTTTTGCCTGGGATCCTATTTTTTTTATTTCCCCCGAAGCATAAAGTTTCCGGAATTCATCCTCAGTAGCCAGCAGTGAGCGGTTATGCCTGATCACATACCCTGTTGCGGTTTTTTCAGCGGGAACCGTGGCTATCGAGTCTTTTTCGTCGGCCGAATAAGGCAAAGAAAGCATCCCGGTTTGCTCATCATAAAATGCGATAAAGAAATTTGAAGTATCAAGCAAGGTATCAAGCTGCTCTCTTACAAGTTCTATTAATTCAGCGATATCTTTCGTGGTATTTATAGCATTTGAAATCGTGTACAGAACTCGTTGCAGATGTTCGCTTCTTCTTGGCGCCGTGACATTCCGGATATAGGCTCCAACGCCAAGTTTCCCTCCGGGTAACGGAACCCTGAATTTGCGGGTTTCAAAAATTTCGTTCTGAACTTTTTCTTCATTGACAATAATTCTATCTGAGGCCAGGGCTGATAAGTCTGATTTAAAACATTGTTCGGCCATGGTTTCCGGCATGAGATCAAAATCAGTTTTACCGATGATCTCTGATTCAGTCTTTGAAAAAAACAGAGTGTTGGGCGGGTTTGAGATGAGGTATTGCAATTTTTCATTCTTCAGGTATGCCATGTCCTCAGTTGAATTCAGAAAAACACGGTATTTTTCTTCACTTTCTTTCACGGCAAGCTCAGCAAGTTTCCATTCAGTAATATCCACAAAGGAGGTGACAGTTTTCCTGCTGCTCTGAATCAGTGAAATAGACATCAGGGCATGCCTGATCTCACCATTTTTTTTGTAGAAGGAAAATTCATATTGTTCGGGGGCATTCTGGGGATTTTTCAACCGCCGGCTGTTGTAATCCTTCAGCCGCTGAATATCATAAGCCGGGATATATTTGGTCCAACTGGTGCCTACAATTGCAGTTTTCGTAAACCCTGTAAGGTTACAATATGCTTCATTCACCATCGAAATGGTAGTGTCGGGTTCCACGATGGCAATAGCCGAGGAACTGTTCTCGAAGATTGACTGGAAATATTCCTCTCCCGAATGATTGTATTTATCAACAGCAACCTTTAATTGATCCTGGAATTCAGCAAGCTTCGACTTAAGTAACTGGATTTTCTTGCGCGATGTTTTGAGCTTATAACGAAGTTCTTCGGTATCTGTTTCTGAGGAGAGACTTTTCCTGGTGCTCTTTTTCCGGGCGGTGGTTTTTTGAGTTGTTTTCCCGGGATTAAGTTTCTCCGGAGATTTCACCTTATCTTTTTTCATTCAATGGATTTTTAATGATAAAAGCCGACAGAAGGGTATCCAAAAAAATTCTGGCCAATCCGGTGTAATTTCGGATTGTTAAAGTAGTAATAAAATCTGATCAAAGTGCGGAAATGGCATTATATTCTGTGCGATGAATGGTATATAATTTTATTTTCGGCCAGGTTGATCTTGCTTCTGTCCCGGGCGTTCAAATCTCCAGTTTAGTCTGGACTGCCTTCATTTCTCTCTGAAGATTTTTCACTGCCTGTACAAGATGGGAAGAGGTTACAGTATTATTTTCAGGCAGGTCGGAACTGATATAATTGACAAACTGCCAGATCTCGCGGATATCATTCACCAATATATCAAATGGCTGGTAATCCTGGTTGAGTGAATGCAGGATCAGTTTCCCGTCTGATTTGATCTTGTTTTCCACCACCTTAAAAACAATCCCGTCTTCCGGCGTGAGAATGATACAGGCATCGCGGTCGCGGATGGTAGACCAGTCCTGGACAAATACGCCTGTAACCCATGAGCCATTTGGAATGGGGAGCATCGAATCTCCTTTAATTTCAAATGTCCGGTATTTCTTCTGTTTTGAGAGGAACGGAAGCCGGAATGTAGGAAGGATGCTGATGTATTCGGGATCGGCAAAGCCACTTTTATAGCCGGCTTTCGCTTTTTCGGAAACCAGTTCAATGTTGTCGTTGTTATCCGGCCCAACGGTAGTAGCAAGTATCCGGAGGTGACTGCCTCTGATGTGGACATCAAATCCTTTTTCGAGTTGTCTCAGCTGGCTCTCGGGCAATTTTACAAGATCCACTTTCACGAGGGTATCGATGGCTACATTAAAATACCTTGAAAAACTGATCAGTGCCTCCAGTCCCGGTTGAGCAACGGAATTTTCATAACCGCTCAGCGTAGAACGCTTCATTCCCAGGGCTGCTGACACATCGTCCTGGGTGCGGCCGGTCCTTTTTCGGAGAAATTTTATGTTGGCGGAGAAAAACATTTTTTTTAAATGTTGGTTAAAAATGATTATATTGTAGTCTCAAAAATGATTAAAAACACGTCAAAGATAATAAAAAACAAATAGTAAAATCTCTTAAGAAAAAAAATACCTGAGCGCAATAATAGATAAGAAAACAAATGCGAAAAGGTAAAATCTAAAGTGGCAAAACAAAATAATGATGACTTCCCGGAATATCATCCATCTCGACCTCGATACCTTTTTTGTATCGGTAGAGCGTCTGCAGCATGCCGACCTGGCGGGCAGGCCCGTGATCATCGGCGGGATGTCGGACCGGGGTGTGGTTGCCAGTTGCAGTTACGAGGCGAGGCGTTTCGGGGTGAGTTCGGCCATGCCTATGAAGATGGCGAAGATGCTTTGCCGGGATGCGGTATTTATCCGGGGCGACATGGAGGCCTATTCCCGCTATTCGAGCCTGGTGACCGATATCATTGCAGAGCGTGCACCGCTTTATGAAAAGGCATCCATTGATGAGCACTATGTCGATGTTACCGGGATGGACCGCTTTTTTGGCCTGCTGAAATGGAGTCATGAGCTGCGCAGCACCATCATTCAGAATACCGGGCTTCCCATTTCTTTCGGCCTTTCGGTGAACAAGACCGTATCGAAGATCGCAACCGGTGAAGCCAAGCCGAATGGTGAGAAGCAGGTCTCCATGGATGGCGTGAAGCCGTTCCTGGCGCCGTTGTCGATCCGGAAGATCCCGGGAATAGGGGAGAAGACCTATCCGCTCCTGCGTTCCATGGGCGTTTCGAACATTGATACCCTGAGTCGCATTCCCCTGGAGATGATGGAACGGGTCATGGGAAAGAACGGGATCATCCTTTGGGAACGTGCCAATGGCATTGATAATACGCCTGTAAGGCCGTATTCGGAGAGTAAATCGGTCAGTACCGAAACGACCTTTGAGCAGGATACGACGGATGTTATCCGGATGAAAGAGATCCTGGTGAAGATGATTGAAAAGCTGGCCTATGAGTTGCGGGAGCAGCAGAAACTCACGGCATGCGTGACGGTCAAGATCAGGTATTCCAATTTTGATACACATACGCTGCAGCAGCAGGTGCCTTACACGGCGTTCGATCATGTGCTCATTCCCCTTGTAAAGGAGATGTTTGATAAACTGTACCAGCGGCGGATGCTGATCCGTCTGATCGGTGTGCGTTTCAGCAAGCTTGTTCCGGGCAGACAGCAACTGGACATGTTTGATGATTCGGTGGAAATGATCAACCTGTACCAGGCCATGGACAGGATCCGGTTGAGGTACGGGGCGAAGGCAATCAGGCGGGCGGTAGCGTTACAGGAGACAAAGTAACATGTACCTCAACTGCCACTCATACTACAGCCTCCGCTACGGCACGCTCTCCATCGAAAAGCTTGTGGAAGAAGCAAGGTCCATGCATATAGAAACCCTGGCGCTGACCGATATCAACAATTCCACTGGCATCATGGATTTTGTAAAGATCTGCAGGGAGAACTCAATCCGGCCGATTGCCGGGATAGAATTCAGAACCAACGGCGTGCTGATGTATACCGGGCTGGCAAGGAACAATGAAGGTTTCCGGGAGCTGAATGAATTCCTGACTTACCACAACATCCACAAAAAACCGCTGCCTGATTGTCCCCCTGAATTTGAAAATGCCTATGTGATCTATCCCTTCACCCCGTCAACTCGTTCACCCGTTCACCCGTCCACTCGTCCACTCCTTGGAGTCCGCCCCTCCGAAGCGCGTAAACTGGCTGGTACCGCGAACAGGCAGCTGGCAGAAAACGCCATCATTTTTGCACCTGTTACTTTTTCCGGCGATAAGGAGTATGAACTTCACCGGAACCTGCGTGCCATTGACAACAATGTTCTGCTGAGCCGGCTGGCCCCCGGGCAGGTTGCCTTGGCGGATGAACGGCTGATTTCGCGGGAAGCGATGCTCGATGCATTCAGGGAATACCCGCAGATCATCCGGAATACGGAAAAGATCACGGAGAGCTGCACGATCGATTTTGATTATTCAACCCATAAGAACAAGCGGACATTTACCGGGAATCCTTATGATGACAAGATCCTGCTTGAGAAACTGGCGGGTGATGGGCTGGAATACCGGTACGGGAAGAAGAACAGGGAAGCGGTAAGAAGGATAAAGCATGAGCTGGAGATCATTGATAACCTGGGTTTTTCCTCATATTTCCTGATCGCCTGGGACATTATCCGCTATTCGCTTTCGCGCGGGTTTTATCATGTGGGCCGGGGAAGCGGTGCCAACAGCATTGTGGCGTATTGCCTGAAGATCACCGACGTCGATCCCATCGACCTGGATCTCTATTTTGAGCGGTTTCTCAATCCCAAGAGAACTTCAGCACCGGATTTCGACATTGATTATTCCTGGAAAGAGCGGGATGATGTGCTGGATTATATTTTCAAACGCCATGGTCACAAGCATACTGCATTGCTCGGGGCCATGTCAACATTCAAGGGAAACTCGATCTACCGTGAACTCGGGAAAGTGCACGGTCTTCCCAAGCAGGAGATGGATCATTTCCTGAAGCACGAGGAAGAGGCGATCCATAAAAGTGCGATCATTGGCAAGATCAGGGAAATCGGGATAATGATGGTTGATTTTCCGAATATCCGCAGCATTCATGCGGGCGGGGTTCTTATTTCCGATGAACCGATCACCTGTTACACCGCACTGGATATGCCGCCCAAGGGTTTTCCCACGACCCAGTGGGATATGTATGTGGCCGAGGATATCGGGTTTGAGAAACTGGATATCCTCAGTCAGCGCGGGATTGGCCATATCAAAGAGGCTGCAGAGATCATCCTGAAGAACCGGTCAGTCAAAGTAGATGTTCATCGTGTACAGGATTTTATTATCGACGAGAAAGTTAAGCAGCAGCTGAAATCCGGTGAGACAATCGGGTGTTTTTACGTGGAAAGTCCTGCCATGCGTGGCTTGCTGAAGAAGCTCAGGTGCGACAACTACCGAAGCCTCGTGGCGGCAAGTTCAATCATTCGACCAGGTGTGGCCCGGTCGGGCATGATGCGTGAATACATTTACCGGTTTCATCATCCCGGGCAATTCAAATACCTGCACCCGGCAATGGAAGAGCAGCTGAAGGAAACGTACGGCGTAATGGTCTACCAGGAAGACGTGCTGAAGATCTGTCATCATTTCGCAGGTCTTGACCTTGCTGATTCGGATGTGCTGCGTCGCGCCATGAGCGGGAAATTTCGCTCAAAGAAAGAACTGGAGCGGATTATCGACAAGTTCTTCGAGAACTGCAGGGAATACGGCTATCCCGGGGAAGTGACCAAAGAGGTTTGGCGACAGATCGAGTCGTTTGCGGGATACTCATTTTCAAAAGCGCATTCAGCTTCCTATGCGGTTGAAAGTTACCAGAGTCTCTACCTGAAAGCTCATTTTCCGCTTGAATTCATGGTGGGAGTGATCAATAATTTCGGAGGATTTTATTCTTCGTGGGTTTATTTCAATGAAGCCAGGAACCTGGGTGCGAAACTTCATCAGCCCTGTGTGAACCGGAGTGGTTTCAAGACATGCATAAATGGCAGCGACATTTTTGTCGGGTTCATTCATGTTGCAAACCTTGAAAATACTGTAGGAAGACTCCTTAGCGATGAACGGAAATCCCATGGAGAATATAAAGGGCTGGAGGATTTTATACGGCGGACCGGCATTACATTGGAGCAGCTGATCATCCTGGTCCGTGTCGGTGCATTTCGTTTCACTGACAAAACCAAATCCCAGCTTCTCTGGGAGGCACATCTCCTGTTAGGGAAGAAGGCCGCTGATACCAACAGGAACATCCTCTTTTATACTCCGCATAAGAAATTTGAATTGCCTTCACTGGCACAGGATTTTGTCGAGGATGTTTACGATGAGGTTGAACTGCTTGGCTTTCCGGTAAAATACACTTACTTCGACCTGCTCGAAACATCCTTCAGGGGCGAGGTTTTTGCAAGGGAAATGGCCGTTCACATTGGGGAAAATGTCCGGATGCTCGGTCAGCTGGTAACTATCAAGTATGTCAGGACCATCAAAAAAGAGTGGATGCATTTCGGAACGTTCATCGATGTGCATGGCCATTTCTTTGATACGGTCCATTTTCCCAATTCCCTGAAGAATTTCCCATTCCGTGGTGACGGAATCTACCTGGTGCTTGGAAAAATTGTTGAAGAATTCGGATTTCCAAGCATGGTTGTTGAAAAAATGGCGAAGATGCCACTGAAGAAAGATCCCCGGACAGAGTAAGTCGAACGTCGAATATCGAAAGCCGATTGTCGAACTTATTTAAGTCCCAAAACCTGCATGCCCTGTTCGTAAATGATATCAATCGGTATGTGAGCCGTTCTCAAACGGTTCAGATCGGAAACAAGGGCCGGACGTACTTTACCATTGGTCTCAAGATAAGCTGATGCGCCAATGTAATCTCCGTCACCTTCCATCTTAAGAATCATGGCAGCCCAGTCGCTCATGGCTTTGCGCATCTTCTCGGGATTTACTTTGTATTCGCCTTTTGCGGTCCGTTCAAATGCGCCTTTATCTTCAAAAAAGTTAAAGCACATCATATTGGCTTTGCCATGAGCATCTGCTGCGCCAAACCTGACTGACCGGAGAATTCCCGCCATGAACGTGATGTAGCAATCGTTGGCTGTAATATTCTTTACTTCTCCTTTTTCAATCAGCCTGGTTACCAGGAAAAGCCCAAGGATATCGGCTTTTGCTTCCTCAAAGGCTGAATATTTTTCTTTAAGCGCTTCCCTCACAGTGCCTTTTCCTGTAATGGTGTTCTTGATGCCAAGCCCATGGGCAACCTCATGAAACATCACATTGGAAAAGAAAGCATCGAATTTGATATTCTTTCTCTGTAACGAATCCGTCAGGATGTTCGAGATTGGAACCAGGATCAGGTTAAATTTTGCCTGCATTGCATTCTTGAGCTGAAGCCTCCTCGAGCCTTTAGCTGCCTGTACCTTTTCGTCATTCGGAAGATTTATGGCGATGGTTTTTCCCCCGGCATTGGCATGACCGGCAGCATAGATTATGTCGTAAGCATTCAGATCAGAGCCGGAACCCGGAACTTCTTTTTTGTACTTGGCATCCACCGGTAAGTCCTGCTGAAGTCCGGGCAGCATTTTTGAAAACCGCTCCAGCTTCTTGCTCCAGTCTTTATCCTTGACAAGAATAGCAGCTTCATACGCTGTTTTATATCCGAACAATTCATCTTCATAATTTTCGATTGGTCCAACAACAAAGTCGATGGTATTGTTCTTCATGTCCATCCAGGCCATGTCGCTTGCAAAATAATCATCGGTCAACAATGCTTTTGCCCTTAGTTTCAGGTATTCCTTCAAACCAGGATCCTCAGCAAGTTCGGAAGCTTTGATTAGCAAACCGGAGGCAGCTTCAAGTTTAGCCTGGTATGCTTCATGATACCATAAACATTTCAGGCTTTTGTCTTCATTTCTCCGGATCAGTGTATAAGGACTGGTTTTCAGGTTATCACCGAACTTATCAAACTCTTCGTTCGTCATATCCATCGGGTAAAAGTTAGCACCCTTTGGTTTAATTCCAAAAGTCTTGATGATAGGTTTATTCCCGCTGAGTCTCTCCCAGGGACCATAATTAATTTCGAGAAGCCGAACCAGGGTTGGGTTGGAAATTTGACTTAAAATCTCTTTCTTATTTCCTATGGACTGTTCCCAGAAGAGCTCATCCATAATATTGGCAGCCTTGATCAGGATCGGGATCATTAATTTTTCCTTTGAAGTCAGCTTCGTTGTATCAGTCCTTAATTTCACAGTGGAGGATTCATTAAGTTTATGTTTCAGCACTGGTTCAGGAGTCTGACTGGCAGGTGCTGGTCTGTTTGTGCGTTGGCTGAAAGAAATGGCAGCAAATAAAAAAAGAGCACCAAGAAACAAGTATTTGGCCTTTTTCATAAAATTGGATTTAAGAATTAATACGATTAATAATATTATTTCTGAACAGTCAGAATTATTTTGTTCCGGTCATCAGGTATGATTCCTCTTTGGTTCTTGTGACATGGATATTCTCCAACCCGGCCTTTGTCATCCATGATCTTATTTCAGACTCAGTATAGGTGTCACCTTTTAATGTTCCCACCAGCATATTAATTGCAAAAATAGCTCCAATTTCCGGTTCAGTGCGATCCTCACTCATAATGTGATCCATGATGATCAGCTGACCACCGGGATTGAGTGCTTCAGAACATTTTTTCACAAGGAGCTGATTTTCTTCCTGTGAGTTGATGTGGACAACAGCGGAGACAAGCACCAGGTCATACGTTCCACCGAAATCATCTTTCAGGTAATCCCCGGAGATCGTTTTTACGGATTTGGAATACCCTTCTTTTTGAATATAGGTCTGCGTGATCGGGGTAACTGCTGGAAGATCAAAAATTGTGCTGACAATCTCCTTGTTGATCCTTATGAAAGCATACGAAAAAGCGCCCGAACCTCCACCAACGTCAAGCATTGTCCTGGTGTGTGAAAGATCGACAAGTTCAGCAACGCTGAATGCCTGCCTGGTTCGCGCATGCATCGCCGCGATAAAGGATTGCAGCCAGTCCTCATCACGTTTACCGATTGATTCCTTGATGGTGACTGAATGCCCTTCCGTTACAGCTTCTGTCAGCGTGCTCCAGGTCTTCCAGAGATGCACCTGGTGTGAAAGGCCTCCAAGGAATTCAGGTTCAGTGGGCACAAGGAATTTGGCGGAAAATGATGTGTTGGAGAATACCCCATCTGACTTTTCAAGCAACCCAATCGCTACAAGTGCATTCATTAGCCGATCAGTAGCCCGTGGATCGGTAGTAATTGTATCAGCCAGGGCAATAGCAGACATGGAACCTCCTGCCAGGGTTGAAAAAATCCCAAGTTCAAATGCGGATAAAATAATCCTGCTATTCCTGTAGCCATTGACGATCTCCATAAGACCGGCCGGTGAAGCTATTTTTGTGGACATGGATTCCAGATGTTAATTTTTTTCTTAAAAAGTTCAGCTAAATGAAGCGGATTCCAATCCGTGATCATAGCCAAAATCAACGGTTTTAATTATGATTACCCGGGTGCAAAGTTAATTAATTTGGTTATATTTGTGAATATTTGAGTTCAAGGAATTTCACTTGAATTTGATTGTTAAACATTTAAACCAAAATTCATATGAACAATGCTGTGTTGATGGCCGTCATATTTGTGATTGCTATGATATTTATTGCCGGTATCCGGATTGTCCGTCCCACACATCGCGGGTTGATTGAAAGACTCGGGAAATACAACCGGTTTGCGATGCCCGGATTTCATTATATCATTCCGGGGATAGAAAAGATGTACCAGGTGAATGTGACCGAGAAAATGGTCAATGCTGAACCACAGGAGATCATCACCAATGACAACCTGAATGCAAAAGTTGATGCCCAGGTTTATTTCAAGATCAAATCCGATGAAGACAGTGTGAAGTTTTCACAGTACAATGTGAACAGTATTGAATACCAGATATTGAATCTTGCCCGGACCACGCTTCGTAACATCATCGGGACTCTTACACTGAAATCTGCAAACAGTGAAAGAGGCAGGATAAACAAGGAACTTCATACAACCTTGCTGGCTGAGACGATTCATTGGGGAATTGAGATCATCCGGACAGAGTTAAAAGAAATTGAGCCTCCAAAGGATGTCCAGGAAACCATGAACAAGATCGTGAAGGCGGAAAATGAAAAAATTGCTGCGATCGATTTTGCAACGGCCACTGAAACCAGGGCTGATGGTGATAAACGTGCAGAGATCCGCAAAGCTGAAGGCATCAAGCAGGCTGCGATTCTCAAAGCCGAGGGTGAAGCACAGGCAATTGCCCTGGTTAACGAGGCTGCTGAGAAGTATTTCATCGGTAATGCCCAGTTGCTTCGAAGGATACAGATGCTTGAGACTTCGCTAAAAGACAATGCCAAGTTCGTCGTTCCTGAAGGTTCGGATCTTGTCAATGTGATGAGCGAAATGGCCGGTATTATTCCGCTGAAGCCCAAGGAACATGTTGAAGCACCAATTCAGAAGCCGTTTAATTAATGGGTTGAAAGGGCCAGATTAATTCCTGGTTGAACGTATCGCACTTTCAAGGGCTCCCGTGAGATATGGGATTGTTGCCACATCAACATATTCAAGACTACCTGGCATCAGGATACAGCCGGTGATGGATCGTGAATATGAATTGCTGGTATCTTCTGTGTCCTGCACCCGGAAATTCTTGTCAATAAATTTTCGGCAAACTCTTTCCGAAAAAAAATCTCAAACCTAAACGTCTGTATAAAGTTACTTTACTTTAACAGAACCTGAGAGGTGGTTCATCCTGCCCCTGTCTCATCCTGCTTTCATCCTGCTTCCATCGTGCTCGGATGCTGATTGGAACATTTTTATTTGTTCCAGTTTGCATGCAACCACGATCCGAGGAGCATCCGGGCAGGATGAAATCAGGAAAGTGACTGACTCAAAAGAAAAACATTCAGATGATCGGAATGGCTGCGAGAAAAACATGATAGAATATCACTAGCGTTGCGTTATAGTTACAACAATATCAATTGATTAGAAATTCGTTCTTTGACATCTTGAATATCTTCGTTTAGAAAGAGCTTTTTCATTGGTGTCTGATCAAATGCGGAAAGGCTTATCATTTGCAGTATTTCATACAATGTGTGTGACAGTTTGAGT
>TBL_comb47_HYPODRAFT_10004955_pt1 | contig 15117 bp, 3 predicted proteins | sample TroBogypolimnion_40_FD_10682 | JGI IMG/M metagenome (IMG submission 10682)
GCCCGTGCATGATAGGCGAAGTTGGCCGGCGCCCCGCCCATCTGGGCGCCCGTCGGCAACAGATCCCAGAGGATTTCACCCATGGCAAGAACTCGGACTTTCATGGGGNTTGATTCTCCAGCAGTCTNGGTTGGCTCTCCANGACNCAAAAGCGGTTTTGAGTCGGGCCATCGAATGCCATGCGGTCGCGGGCCAGTTCTGACTCGTGCTACGCCCGGGCATTGGTCGAAATGGGGGGGCGTTTGTTTCGGGTGTAGCGGGGCGTAGGACCCCCGTTGATGGAAACGCAGGAGATCAGAATGGCAAGATGGCTGAGTGGAAACCTATTCAGCGCGAAGGGGTTCCGAAATGAGCGATCAGTTCTTCGGCACTCGGGCACGGAAAAACGTGGGATTATTCGTCCACATGGGCGGCGGCATAGGATTCACCAAGTTGGTAATCAGCCCTTGCCAAACGGGCCACCACAGACCCGACCCATTCGGGCGCAGGACCGTAGTGGATTCGATCGTGTTGGTAACGCTCGGGACGCCGTACAGGACGAGCAACGGTGAACAGTTGGTGTCGAAGGCGGCCTCCACCATAGGGTTTTCGGCCACGACAACAATCTTGCCGCGCTGGGACCCGGTGTCGGTGACCGGCGCGCCGTTCGCCCGCACCGGGTGAATATCGCCAATCCACAACGGCAGAATTGCCGAGGGTTGGTTGGATCCGGCCGTGAAGCACAACTCGGCAATCTGCTGCTGAGTGGCGCTCAGGGACTGGCCGGCGCAGGCCGCCAAACTCACCAGGAGTTGAGTCGCGGAAAGGGACTGGACGGTGCCCGAGCACAATTCGGGGCGGAGCAGATTCAGGCTCCAGTTGCCGAGTGAAGTCGCGGGCAGGGTGACCGAGAAGTCCAGGTTGGTGAGCGGCACACTCGCGAAGAGGCTCAACGGGATACACGCGGACTGCCCCGGCCGCAACGCGGAGAAGCCGAGGGCGGCTTGGACGTAATCTGAGACCACGACGACGAAGGCCTGCGTGGTGCTCAAGCTCGGGACGCCGTTATCCGTGATGACCAACTGGACCACGTTGGTAGAACTGCTCTGCTGCCAACCCGGCACCCAGTCCACTACCACGTTCGTTCCATTAACCACGTAAGCCTCCACTCCGGGCGGAGCATTGATCAACTGGACGGTCAGAATCTGCCCGGGCTGGGTGGCGACGGAGTTGGTCAGGCTCAGATTGCCGCTGACATCGGTGACCTGGTCGGACATGGGCGGGGCAACCGGCGGACGGTTGGTCGAGAAGAAGACCTGGGCGTCCGCGAGAACATGGGCGGACTCGAGATTGCCGGCCTTGTCCCGGGCGCGGCTGGAGAACAGGTTGGTGTGGCCGGACGTGCCGATAAACACCGCGCTGGTGTTGGTGGTCGCGCTCTGCCAAATCGCCCACACCCCGCCGTTGTCCGAGACGTAGATGTCGAAGTTCTTCAGGCCGGATCCAGTGGGGTCGTCGGTGCCTGACCACGAAACCACTAGGTTGGTATCCACCACCACCGACGGCAGCGGGGTAACCGAACTGGTGGGCGCGGTCCCATCGATCGTGTTCGTCACCGTCCGCGTGCTGATGGGCTCGTTTTGATCAAAGAAGACGGTGGCGCGATTGGTGATGAGCGTGCCGGTGGGCAGGCCGGCCACCGGCTTCACGGTGTAGGTCACAAAGCCCTCGCCGATGTGGTTGGTATCATCCGGCGGGAGGACCCCCTGATCGACGCTGAGCGGCGGTTCGCCGGTGTTGAGGTCCAACGCGGTCATCGTCCAGAAGACTTGCCCCGAGCTGAGGTCCACGCCGGCGCTGATGTCGGCGACGATATTGCTGCCCTGGTCGGGCAGGCTGATCCGGGTCTGGAAGAAACTCCGGTTGTCCGGCACCGCCACCGTATAATGGCTGAAGAAGATCTGACCGAGGCGGAAGGTCCGTATGTCCAGATTGGCATCAAGCGTATCCGTCACTCGAACCTGCCGGGCATAAGCCGCCGCGGTGGGGATGTTCTCGAACTCGACCGTGTAGGTCATTGGATCGGCGGCGGCCACGAAAGCCTGCGCGCCCGAGCCGACAGGGCCGATCTTATCATTGGGATCGCAGGGGTTGCGGCCGTTGCCGCCGCCGGGACCGCCGGGACCAGGACCACCGGGACCACCAGGACCACCAGGGCCGCCGGGGCCGCCAGGACCAGGACCACCGGGAGAGCCCGGACCGCCAGGGCCGGCAGGACCACCGGGAGAGCCCGGACCGCCAGGGCCGCCCGGACCGCCAGGACCGCCCGGACCACCAGGACCACCAGGACCACCAGGACCACCAGGACCACTAGGACCACCAGGGCCGCCGGGACCGCCAGGGCCGCCGGGACCGCTCGGCCCCGCAGGCCCGCCAGGACCACCGGGTCCGCCGGGAGTGCCCGGACCGCCAGGGCCACCAGGGCCACCAGGACCAGCGGGCCCACCAGGGCCGCCAGGACCACTGGGCCCACCAGGGCCACCAGGGCCACCGGGACCGCCCGGCACTCCGGGGCCACCGGGACCACCAGGCCCGCCCGGACCGCCGGGAGTGCCGGGACCCCCGGGCTGGCCTGGATAGCCAGGCTGGCCCACCCCGGGACCGCCCGGGCTCCCGTTGGTACAGGTGACGTAGGAACACATCCAGATGAAGGCCGTGTCCGAGGCGGTAGCGGCTATTTTGCAAGGGAAGTTATTGGTGCCGTTGAAACCACAAAGCATGTGGTTGGCGAGACCGACTCTGGCGGCTTCAAGCCAGCAGATGGCGCCGCCATTGCACAGCGCCAGGAAGTCCCAACTTGGCCAGGACCAACCCCATTCCGTGCCAGTCATCAAGCCGCTGGCGACGTAGTTGCTCTTGTAATAATTCTGCCAAGCGCTGGAAGAATTGACGATACTGAGGAGCTCGGGCGTCGCGGTGCCCAAGTTGCCTTGGGCGGCCAGACGCAGCAATTCGACGTAGGTTCCCAGGAACGAGGCCATCTCGTCCGCCGACCGCGCGCGCGCCGAGATGTTGTAATCAAAGGGACCCGAGGGCGACTGGACCACGCGCCAGATGAACGAAACCTGCTCGCCGGGTTGCAGGTCGCGCACCCAGAAGGAATCCTGGGTAATGCCATTGCGGGTGGCCGCAGTCGGCGAGGCATCCAGCCAATCCGCACCCGGATAGTCGTGTGGATGCGGGAAGGTGTCCATGGGGCGGGACCAGCCCATCGCGACGTTGCCCACGAAGGCGGCCACAACCGTGACATAAGGCACGTCGACATTGCCGCTGTTCGTCAACGTACACGGCACATCCCAGTGTGTGCCGGCGCGCGGCGTGCGCGAACCGCCCACCATCAGCTCGACAGAGAAGCCGGTGGAGGCCCCGATGGTGACGGCTGCGGGGAAGGTGGCCGTCTGCGGATCCGGATTATTGAGGACGACGTCATAGACACCGCGCGGCGCGCCGGTTGAAAGGAAGCGGGCCTTGGCAGTAGAGCTATCCACCACCCACACCTCGGTGGCGGGGATGTGAACGGCACCGGACACCAACTCGACTGTCGCATTGGTCTCGAACAAGGCACCGGAAATGGTGAGGGTGACCTGGCCGACGTCGCCGATGCTGGCCGGGCTGACCCCCGTGATGCCGAAGGGAATGAGATTTGCCTGGATAACGAAGGGTGCCGGCGCGTCCGGCACGCTGGCCCCGCGAACCAGGATATAATACCAGCCCGCCTGGGTAGTCGGCACCATAATCTGCTGATTGGGGGCGAGCGGATGGTTATAGCTAAAGTCAAAGTTGCCCAACGTCGGCACGGCCCCGTACCGCACGTAGAGTTCGTTGGCGCTCACGGCGCTGGAACTGGTGAGCCGGATCGAGAGCGCCTGGCCGTTGTTGACCTGCACTTTATACAGCAACGCCGTCGCGGTGCTGAGTTGATTGGTCAAGGGCACGCCCAGCGTGAGTTGAGGCACATCCACCGTAATCGTGGCCGCCGAGATGGCGGTGTTGTTAGTCAGGGTCACTTCGCGCAAATTGTTCCGCACATCCGCGCGGACGATGGCGTAGTAGGCTCCCGGCGTGAGGTTCGGCAATGGCAGCGTAAGACTGTCGGAATATGAGCCCAGGGCGCTCACGCCGCCCAAGTGGTCCTTGTTGCCGAGGAAAGTCGCGTTCAGGTCCCAGAATGGATTGGGAGAAAGGAACAAGGCGTCGGTCCACTGCCCGATGGCCGCATTGGTTGCCAGGTTGGCCACGGTCCAGTTCAAGGTGATGGGCTGACCCGGCAAACCGGCGGCGGGGGACACAGCAACGCTGGTGGCGGCCAGGTCCGCCGGGGCCGCCATGGTAACGATGGTGGCGCTCGGGCTCACGGCCACGTTGTTGGCGACGGCTGCCATACTCGTTGAGCGCTGTGCCGCTGTCGGCCTGGACGATCAGGTAGTAGGGGCCCGCCGCGCCCGAAGGGATTTGCACCTGGGCCGTCTGGGTGTAGCTATCCGCGATACTCAACGAACGCGGAGCCGAGAACACGGCCAGCTTCTGGGCCACGGTCACATCCAGGACTTGGTCCTTAGACAGATAGACCGCGTCAAACCAGTTGATGGCAGGAGTCGGTTGCGTCCCCACATTGGCCACGGTCCAGGAAATGGTGACGGGCTGGCCCGCCAAAGCACTGACCGGCGCCACGACGCTGGTGCAGAGCAGGTCGGCGTAAAGCGCCGGCAGCACTTGGAGGACTATCGGGCTGGGGGCCACATTATTCCCCTTGGCCCCGCACTCGGGGACGGCGTTGGGGGCGTCGGCGACGAAAATGGCGTAGTAGGCGCCCGCCATGGTTGGCGGCAAGGTGACACTTGCCGTTTGGGTGTAATGCCCCCCGGGCAGCAGATCGGTCGTGTGGTAGTTGGTGGCCACCGGGAAGGCTGCGGCACTCATCTGTGGGCTCGGCGCGAGATAGACGATATCCGCCCACGGCGCGGACGCCGTGGCGTTTCCGGCATTGTTGACCGTCCAACCAACCAAGAAAGGCGTGCCCCCTCTCACGCTGGCTGGCTTGGACACCGAGGCCACCTGCAGGTCCGCGGAACTGGATTGCACGGCGACGAGGACGCACTGGCGGTTTCCATCTCCACAGCGATCCGCAGTGACCAGCCCCGCAGAGTCCGCCACGACACACATCAGGTAGGAGCCGGAAATGCACTGCGGCGCCGACACCATCACGGTCTGAGTGTAGCCCCCCCAGGACGGCAGCGGGCCGTTGGTTGGGAAGCTGCCCACGGCCACCCACGTTGGATTGGGCCCATTGGTGGCGAAGTAGATGGTATCGACCCACGAGGACACCGCCGGCGCGGTACCCACATTAGTGACCGCCCACGAAACCGGGAAGGGCGCCCCGGCGGGAAGGCTCGCCGGCGCGATCACCTGGCTGACCTGAAAACTAGCGTACGGGCTCGGCATGACCGCCAGCGGCCCCGGCAGTACGGGTCGTGTGGTTCGTCTCACACGACGCGAAGTTCACCTGGTTGCTGGCGTCGGTCGTCACATAGACGTAGAGCGCCCCGGCAGCGCAAAGCGGGAGGGTGTTCGTTAAAGCCGCCGAGTAACTGCCGCCCGCCGACAGATTCTCCAGATGGGTCAAGGAGCCCAACAACAGGTCGGTCATGGGGTCGAGCTCGGGGTTGGGGGACACATACACCAGATCCGTCCACGGCCCGGCAGCAGGGGTGCCGCCACCATTGGCCACCGTCCAATTGACCACCAGCGGTTGGCCGGCCGTCGCTGTGGTTGGGACCGTCACCCTGGGTACGGTCAACCGCGCGAGATTACCGGCCACGATATTGATGGGGGAGGCCGAACGCAGGGTATCGTTGGTTTGGCTCGAATAGGTTACATTGACGCCGTTCGTGCGATCCGTGGTCACCAACACATAATAGCTGCCCAGCAGACAATACGGCATTTGGACCACGGGGCTGTTGGTGTAGCTGCTGCCGACGGCCAGCGGCCCGGTGTGCGCAAAGTCCCCCAACGAGATGGCCCCGTTCAGCATGCCATCCGCGGACAAATAGACCGTATCCAACCAGGTTCCCGGCGCCGCGCTCCCACCGGTATTCCGGACCGTCCAGGTGATGTTTCGCCCCAAACCCGCCACCGCCGGCGAGGGGACCACGAGATCGGTGACCCGCAGAGCGGGAGGGTTGACCGACGGGACATTGGTGATGATGATGGGGTTCGGCGCCAGCGTAACGTTATTGGTCTTGAATGGCCCCTCGAAGATGACGCCGCCACTGTCGGTGAAAACGAACAGGTATTTGATGCCGGCACCGTTGGCGGGCAGTTGCACGCTGGCGCTTTGGGAGTAATTGGAACCGACCTCCAAAGCCCCCCAATGGGTCAGCGAACCCAGCAAGGTTGCCTGGCTTGGGTTGAACAGTGGCAGGCTGGAAAGATAAATCGAATCGTTCCAATACGTCCCGCGCGTCGTGGCCAGGCCGTTATTAGCGACTGTCCAATTGACGCTGATGGCCAACCCGGCCCCGCCAGTGGTCGGGCTGCCGAGCGCGGTGACCTGGAGGTCGGCGGGCGGGGGTTGGGCCACAATGATGGGGGCTTCCCCTTGGTCTCGGCCCACGTTCGGCTGCCAGAAGGGTGGGTCGGGGATGATAACCACAAAGTTGGTGCCCAGGAGATTAGCCGGGAGAATAACCGTAGCCTGGTTAGTGTGCGTTTGTCCCGGCAGGAGAGGTGGCGACTCGGCCGCCACGTGATAGAAGGTGGAGACGCTGGCAGGCGACCAATAGGGGTCGGGCCCCACCGCCACCGCATAGTCCCAACTGCGGCCCGTGATCGGGATCGCCCCACTGTTCTGAACGACCCAGGTCACGGCCACCTGGTCGCCCGCCCAAACCGTAGTGGGCGGCGCCGGGGCGGTCGTCACCGAGACCACGTGCAGGAAAGCTGGCGCCACATAGAGCACCGGGATCGGATTAGTCACGATACCAAAGTTGTTGGTTTTGGTGGATTCCATCACTACGTTGCCCGAGTCCGCCTGGACACCGATGTAATAGGGGCCGGAGAGACCGGCTGGCAGGGCCAGGCTCACCGTTTGCTCATAGCATTCGCCTGGTCCCAGAAAGGCGAGGTTGGGAAAACTGCCGTAGTCTTGGACCAGGTGCGTTCCCTCGGGGTCGCTGTAGAGCTGGACGCGATCCGCCCAGAACGGAGCGTCGGTGAAGTCGGCCCCGACGTTGCAGGTGAGCCAACTGACCGTGATGGTCTGGCCGGAATAAACATCGTTGGTGGGGGCAAACACCGCAGAAATGATCAAGTCCGGTAGCGGGGTCAAGTGGATCAAGATCGGCAGCGTTGACGAGGTAACATTGTTGGTCTCCGCCGGACTGCCCGGCGCGCCTTCGAAGACCTCGTTGTGCGCGTCGGTCACTACCGTCACATAGTAGTCACCATTGGTTACCTGCGTGCGATCGACGGTGACCGTCCGTACGCGGGTCACACTGGCGCCGGCGGAGAGGCCGGCGGAAAAGACGAACTCACCGAGCAGATAGTTCGTGCAGGGTTGCGCCGACGAGCACAAATAAACGCGATCCACCCACGCGCCGATGGCATCGACCGCTCCGCTGTTGGTGAGGGTCCAATTCACATCGAAACCGCTTCCAGTCCAGCCGTCGGACGGGAGCAGGACGGAGGCCACTTGAAGATCCGGCGCGAGCGAGGAGGTAAAGACCATGTCGCCCGAAACCGACTCGAAATTGCAAACGTCTTTCGAGCGCACCCGGAAATGGTAATTGGTACCGGGAATGAGGCCCGAAAGCAGGACGGACGGATTGGTGACCAGCGTGGCATTCAAGGCCGAGGTGGCGTCGTAGGCGATGGTCAATCCATAGTCCACCTGAGCCGTTGCCGCCTTGTCGGTTTGCCAAGTCACCAGGCAGGTTCCCGGGTTGGTAGCGGTGCTGACACTCGAGATCACCGGCGCGGAGAGGCTGACCGCGAATTGACGGATGGCCGGGGAGGCATCGACGTTGCCCGCCTCATCGCGGGCCCGCACCTGGAATACGTGCGGCCCCTCGCTGAGGCCGACCACATTGGCCGCGGTCGCGGTACTGTAAGCCGACCAACCGCCCGCATCCATCTGGTAGGAATAAACCAGGTTAGTCACTGCGGTCGCGTCGTCGCTACCGGACCAACCGAAGGCCACCGGCAGACTACAGGCCGTCCCACCGTCGCTCGGGCCGGCCGTCACGAACGTCTCCGGCGGGACCGTGTCCCGGGTGGTGTTGAAGGTGAAGTCGCCCGAGGCGGAGGGAAGTCCGCAGACGTTCTGTGACCACACGCGGTAGTGGTAAGTCTTGAGCGGGGTTAGACCCCAGACGACATTGGTGTGGAGTAGGACCAAACGGCCGTCGAGCGGGCTCATCGAGCCATAGCTGGTGTCCGGGCCGTACTCCACTTGCGAAGTCGAAGGTTGATCGGTCACCCATGTCACAGCGCATGTGGCGTCGACTGGCGAACTTCTGGGCGTGCTGATCACGGGCGGTTGGGTGCTGACAACAAAGTGCCGCACAACGGGAGTGGTTTCCACATTGTTGGCCTCGTCCATCGCGCGCACCAGCAAAATATGCTGTCCATCGGCCAGATTGGTGAAACCGGCGCTCGTGCCACTGGCGAAAGGCGACCAGGCCCCGCCATCCATCTGGTAGGAGAACACCAAGTTCGTTGTCGCGGTCGCATCATCGTAGCCGGACCAACCAAAAAACACCGTCATGCCGCAGGCGGTCCCGTTTTCGCCCGGGCCGAAACTCAAATAGGTGTGTGGCGGGGTCGTATCGGGTGGCGTGGCGAAGGTGCGGTCGGGGGAGATACCCTCATTGCCGACATGGTCTTTGGAGTGGAGCCGAAAGTGATACACCGTATTCGGGCGCAGGCCCGTAATGGTAACACTGTGCGTCGTCACTAGGGCCGGATCCAACAGCGTCGAGCCGCCATAACTCCTATCGACCCCGTATTCGACTTGGGAACTGGCCGCTTTGTCGGTCACCCAATTCACCAGGCATTGAACAACCGTGGGCGACGTGCCCACCGTGAGGAAGGCCGGCGGCGTGGCTTCAACCAGCACATAGACCACATTGGAAGGTGCCATCACCAGTCCGTTCAAGTCTTGCGCCAGGGACATGCCGACGGCGTTCATGCCGTCCATGCCCGGTAAGAAGGTGATCGCGGGAACTGAGAAGGTGTCGTTCGACAGGAGGGTCTGGATCCAACCGCCGCCGGCCGGCACGGCGGCTTGCACCACTGCCGCCGGATTGGTCAACACGACCAGCGGCATCACCGTCGGATCCATGCTCCGATCAAACTGCAACTTCAGTCCAAAGTTAGTTGTGGCCGGCACCGGGTAAGGATAATTGGCGGTCGCGTTGGTCACCAGCGGCAGGATGCTCTGGAGGCTGTAGATGGCCAAGTAGGACAGATTCGTCGGGTCCAGCGTCGAAAACGTCCTGGTGAAGCTGGCGCCGCCGCCTACGGTCAGACCGTTCAATTTGAATTGCTGGAACGTGAAGAGGGCCGGCGGATTGGTGATGAACAATGGGGCGCTAATCGTGGCCGACGCTCCGTTCGTATAGGTGCCCGCGCCCGTGACCCCCGATAGCCCTCCGGGAAAAGTCGTCACGGTGACCACATGGATTAGATTGGCCTCGGCATAGTTGGCGACGAATCCCTCGTCGCTGAACACGACGTTGGTCAAGGTCGCGTCGGTGCCCACCACCACGCCCCCCTGCGTCCAGTTCGCAAACCGATATCCGGCCGAGGGATGGGCGGTCAGCACTGCGGTCGCGCCGGAGAAGTAGTACCCGGTCCCCGTGACGATACCGCCACCGGTGGGATTGTTCGTCGCCGAAACCAAGTAATCCGCCGTCAATTGAATGGGGGCCGCCAGGAAGTTGTTGGTTTTGGTCAACTCCAGCACCGCATTCAAAGAGTCTGCGAGAGCGACGACATAATACGCCCCGGGTAACACCTGCGCGCTGCCCGGGAGGCTAACCGTTTGCGTGTTGGTATAGCCGTCCCCGGCCGCCAGCGACGCCACCGGGGAGGGCACAGTGAGCATCGGGAATGCACCGGCGAGTGAGCTGGGCGAAGTGGCGAGGTACAACCGATCCTGCCACGGCCCACTGGCGACGGAGTTGCCGGCATTGGTGACGACCCACGAGACGGTAATCGACTGGCCGACCTGGGCGTTGGCGGGAGCCGCCACTGCCGCCAAGACGAGGTCACCGCTAGTGATGTGCGTACTCTGCGGGGCGACTACCGTGTTGTTGTTGTAGTTGACTTCCGCCACGTCGTTGCTGCCGTTAGCCCGCAAAACGAAGTACCTATCGCCCAGCGAGGTCATGGGCAACACCACCGTGTTCGTGAGGGACAGAGATTGCCCCGCCGCCAGGACGTTGGTGAACGGCAAGGCTGCGACGAATTGCTGGTTGTTCCCTGCCGCATCCGCGGCCAGCCAGATCGTGTGCCACCAACCCGCCGGCGCATCCGCATTGCCAATGTTAAATAGCTGCCAAGCCAGCGACACGGTCTGGCCCGCCGTCGCTGTGGCGGGGGCGGCCAGGTCGCTCACGTAAAGGTCAGGCTGTGGGATCAGCACCGTCAGCAGGGCGCTGGCGCTGGAGACGAGGCCGGCGGGATTGCTAAGGCGCACACTATAATTGCCGCCAGCCGTGGTTTGCACATTGGAGATAACCAGCGAGGCGTTGGTGGCCCCGGGCACATCCGTTCCGTTCTTCTGCCATTGCCAAGTCATGGGTTGTGACCCCGTAGCGGTAACTCCGAACGTGGCTGTGCCCCCCACCCACGCCGTTTGGGACGCCGGTGGCGAGATCACCAGGGGCGGCATCAACTGGCTTCCGATGGTGCCGGTGACAAACTGGACGTCCAGGCTCGTCGCATTAGTGTCTGCCAGATCGCGATAGACGGGCACGTCGCTCCAGGCCGGGCTGCTCGCGCCCGCTTGCTGCCCCAACAGGAATTGAACCCGCGCGACCTGCTGCGTACCGTAGCCAAAGACGGCATTGTTGGGCTCGGCAATGACGACGCCGATGTGGCCGGGGCGGTTCGTGTTGAAATTCAGCGCGGCCCCCTGAAGGGCCGACCCGGGTGCCACCCCGACTGCGGTCAGTTGGGTGGGATCGAAACCCAGGCTGAAGCCGACCGAGTTTTCATCGCCCGCGGCAAGGAGTTCAATCGGCATTTCCACGACGTTGCCCGTGGCGCCGTTGGTGTTCCCCGCGCGGACGACGCGCGGCACAGTCAAGGTCGCGACGGCCGAGGTGGCCGCACCGGCAGCATTAGTAACGATGAACTGATAGCTGCCCGCCATCGCAGGCGTCACATTAGTGAAGGTGAGTGTGCTGCCCGTGGCGCCCGCCAGCGGCGCCCCATTCCATTGCCATTGGTAATACAGCGGCACACTCCCAATCACCCCAACCTGGAACTGAGCCGACGAGAAGATCGGCACCGTGAGAGACTGCGGGTCCTGGGTGATGGACGGGCCGGTGGCCAGGAAAGTCACGACGCCGTCGCGGAAGCTGATTGGACGCGGGTTGGCGAACACGTCCGCCAGGTCGCGCGCAATGGGTTGGTCGCCGAAGCTAACGGTGGTCTGGCCGCTGGCGTTGCCGGCCAGGAATCGCACCACAAGCAACTGATTCGAGCCTGCGGGAAACGCCTGGCCCGCCGGGAGGGTTAGCGCCACGCCGATGCGACCCAAGGCCAGACCGTTCGAATTGATGAGGAAACTGGCACCGCTCGCGCCCGCGCCCGGCCGCACACGCAGAAAACTCAGCACCGTCGGATCGAAGTTGAGGCTGAAGCCCACCGCACTCTCATCCCCCAAACCGGAGAGCACTAGGGGAACGTCCACCGTGCCACCGGTCGCCACGGGACTATCGATCACCCGCACCACCGGCAAGTTGGCATAGACGCTAATGGTGGCGGATTGGCTGACCGCCCCGCCGCCGGCGTTGCTCACCAGCACGCGGTAGGCGCCCCCCTGGCTCAACGTGATATTGGTGATGACCAACTGGGCGTTAGTGGCCTGGTCCAAATTGGCGCCGTTGAACTGCCACTGGTAGAGCATCGGGACGCTGCCGACCGCCGCCACGGTCACGTACACGGTTTCGCCCGTGGAAACGAGCTGGCTGCGCGGGTCCGCCAGGATGAGGGGGGGAATCCATGCCGGCCTGACCGTCAGGACCGCCACCTGGCTCGTCGCTCCTCCCCCAAGGTTTGTAACGACCACGTCATAGTTGCCGTTTTGGCTCGGGCTGACATTGGTCAACGTCAAAGCCGAGTGGGTAGCACCGGCCAAATTGGCCCCGTTCCACCGCCATTGGTAACTGAGCGGCGGGCTGCCGCCAGCGGTCACGATAAACGTGCAATTCGTGGCGATGTTGGTGATGGGTTGAATCGTCTGACTCGCGGGGTCGGTTAGAATGCTGGGGGCGTACAAGGGCTGGATCACCACCTGGGCGTTAGTGTAGTTCGCGCACAGGTCGTTCGCGTAGGCATCCGCCACGTCCCGCACCACCGGCACGTCCCCCAACGACACGGCGGTCGTGGAGGCAACGCTCGCGAGCACGAAACGAACTCTCACCAGCTCGTTTGATCCGGCCGACAGGGTCTGCCCGGCGGGTTCGGCCAAGGCCAAGCCCACCCGTCCCTGCCCCGCCTGGTTGGTATTAACCAGCAGGCTGACACCGTTCGCCCCCGCACCGACGCTTTGGCCCGCGTAGGTGAGCAACGTTGGGTCGAAACTCAGGCTGAAAGAAAGGGCATTCTCATTGCCAATGCCGACCATGCTGACGGACAGGGAGGTCAGACGATTGGTCACTTCGGTAACGCTCGCGACGGTGAGCGAACGCTCCCGGCAGGTCGTCTTGCACATCCCGTAACCACCGGCGATGTAAAGGGCCACGACCTCGTTGGGATTCAAGGCGCGGTTGAACAGGGCGACCTCATCGATCAGGCCAGGGAAACTGTCGCCACCACAACACACCTCACTGCCGATGCGAGTACCGGTCGCCGTGCCTGTATAGTTTGCCTCGACCGCGCCGGATCCGCTGGCAACGCCATTGATATAGATATTGGCGGTGGCGCCGTCACAGGTGCCCACAACGAGGTACCAGGTCCCCACTACCGCCGCAACTCCGGAACCGATGGTCTGCGTGCAGCCGCCGGGTTGACGGATCGACACCCCGAACACCCCGTCCTGCATGGTGATGCCCCAGTCCAGACATTGATTAAACCCGCCCACTATCGTCCGGCGGCCACTGGGCACAGAAGCAGGATTGACCCAAGCACACCAGGTCCAGGTCGGGCCAACCGACCACGCGCCCAAGTCCACATACTGGCTGCCGCCATCCACCTGGAAGGCTTGGCCCACCATACCGGGAGCGAAGGTCGCCCCGTTACGCGGCACGCCATCGTGATTGCCGGTCAGATCCAGCGCGTGCGAATCACCGGACCACCAGCCCACCAGGCCAGGCAGCGGCGGCAAGCAGGCGCCGAACGCCGCCGCTCCCGTCAGACTGGCCAGCAAAACCACAGCCCGCCCTAGCCATCGCGCCATCCGGGCTCGCCAGTAGGGGCGCCTGCCTGACTGCCCGCGCCTCACCGGGTCAGCCGCCATCGTTTTCCTTGCATTCATACTTGCTCCTGTCGTTGATAGGGGGGTGCAAGAAGCAAGGATTACTGGGCCGGCACGAGCCTGTAGAAGCGACATTGCCCCGCTGGGGCGGTAGCGTCCGCTATCGATAGGGCCGTACCGCTCAGGGTGTTTGTGGAAACCGTCACCCAATTCACCAGGTTGGTCGAGGCCTGCAGGACACAGACCTGTCCCGCCGGGCCGGACACCATCAACTGCAAGCCAGTGCCGGACCGGAGTTGAATCGAGTTGAAGGTCGGCCGCGCAACCACCGCCACCGCACCACTGAGCAGGGACATGGGCAGCGTGGCGGCGGCCGCATCCACCAACTCACACATCACCGGGGCATTTGTGAACTGGATCGGAACCGAACCCAGACCGCCGACGGCCATGAAGCGGACCGTGGCGATCGGGAGCGAACCGACACCGAGGGTCTGACCGGTGGGTTGCGCCAAGGCGAGGCCCAGCACCCCGGCTTTGGCCCGCTGGGCGTTGACTTGCAGAAAGGACCCCGCGGCGCCCTGCCCCAGCGTGGCACTCTGGTAAGCCAAGCGCGTCGGATCGAAGGTCAGCGTGAAACCGAGAGCGTTCTCATTACCGTCCGCCTGGGTAAGAAGCACCGGCACTTCGACTTGCGCACCTTGCCAGGCGGTTACAGAACCGACCGTCAAAGCCCGGCCAAGATCCTTCGGCACAGCTCCGATCGGCGAGACGCCGACCGAAGGCTGCGCCGGTCCCCCGGCGGGAGTCGAGGGATCCAATCCGGCCGCATAGCGGCCAGCCTGCGTCCAGTCGGCGACCGTCAACCGCCCGTCGCCGAGGGTGAGGTTGGTGCCGACCATGCGCGGCGCGCAATCGGCCCGCTGGAACTCGCTGCTATCCAGCACCTGGTCCAAACCCGCCACCAAGCGGCCGATCTTGACCCAGTCGCTGACCGTCACGGTGTTGTCACCGTTGGGTTCGGGCATCACGTCCCCTTCGAAGCCGCCCGTGCCGACGCCATCGACCACCAGGGTTGCCACCAGGCTCGTGACCCCACCGTAGTTGTTGGTGATGGCGCACAGGTAGTCGCCCACATTCGTCAGCCCAACACTGGGTAAAGCCAGCAGGCTGCTGGTGCTGCCCGCCAGGGGCAGGCCGTTAAAATACCATTGGTAGCTCAGCGGTGGCAACCCCCGCACCCCGACGCCGAAAACAACACTGGTGCCCGAGGCGACCGTCTGGCTTTGGGGTTGGGAAACGATAGAGGGGACTCGATCACCGAAATCCCGATACCAGACCGTGGCCACAGCACCGTTGTTGCGTGCGCTCGTGGCGGGACCCACGAACCCCATGGCCGGAAAATTTGCGGTCACTTGGGCGTATTGGTTCCAGTT
>TBL_comb47_HYPODRAFT_10004956_pt1 | contig 15113 bp, 14 predicted proteins | sample TroBogypolimnion_40_FD_10682 | JGI IMG/M metagenome (IMG submission 10682)
AGCAACACAAAAATCACAGCTCGGCAATATTTCATCTGCACAGAACTATTTGGCAACTGCTGAATCTGCTTTACAGGAAATTAATGACAAGATTAATCAGATTGCAGCTAAACAAACAGATTCCGCTGATCAGTTGAAAGATGGTGCTTCAATAGCAAAAGATATTCGTACTCTTGCAAGTGAAATTAGTTCAATTTTAAAGAGCACAAATATTAACGGCAACCAGTTATTAGCCAGCACGGATGGTTCAACAGCAGTTGCAGCACCTACATTTAATGTCGGCGGTTCAACTCTTACATTCGATTTCGGCAGTTCGGATTTAGGAATTACAGCTCTTAGTTCTGCCATTTCTACAACCAGCTTACAAAACACAACTGATGCTACTGTTCTTGGTTTTGATACCAGTGCAATTGCATCAAATGTACGCACAGCATTAGGAAAAATTGGTAACCTGAATCAGGCTCTTTCTTCACGCCAGGATTACTTAACCAATGCCATTTCCAATAATACAGCAACAATAAGCAATCTTTTTGATGCGGATATGGCTGCAGAACAGCTGAATTCAACAAAGGGTCAGATAGGATCACAGGTAGCTACAGCAATGCTATCTCAGTTAAATACAGCTCCACAGAATTTATTGTCATTATTCAAATAATTCTTCTTTTACTAACCCCATACATCATGCTATGGGGTTAGTTTTTTATCTCTTCTTAAAGCCATCCATAATGCACACATAAACTTGAAATACGAATTTTCATAAATAATTCAGAGTTATTTAATATGTTAAAATAGCGGGCAAATTATTGAGGTTAAGAAGGAAGAATTATCAAATGAATCTATCGCAAAATGTAAGAATTTAGGATAAAAAAAATCTACAATTTTATTAAACTTTCACATAGTATAGCCGATAATACAGCAGAGAATAAAATCTCTTAAAAAAACCAAGCAAGGATGCTTGGAGAATAAATCAAACAAAATACATGGAGGTATTCAATGGGATTCCAGATTAACACTAACCTCGGCGCTCTCAAAGCCTACAATGCTTTAGCAACTGTCAATGCACAGACTGAAAAAGCACAACTTCGTTTAGCTTCACAGAAAAAGATCAACACTGTAGCTGATGACACATCAGGATTCAATGTTGGTAAGAAACTTGAAGCTCAGGTAGCAACACAAAAATCACAGCTCGGCAATATTTCATCTGCACAGAACTATTTGGCAACTGCTGAATCTGCTTTACAGGAAATTAATGACAAGATTAATCAGATTGCAGCTAAACAAACAGATTCTGCTGATCAGTTGAAAGATGGTGCTTCAATAGCAAAAGATATTCGTACTCTTGCAAGTGAAGTTGATTCAATTTTAAAGAGCACAAATATTAACGGCAACCAGTTATTAGCCAGCACAGATGGTTCTACAGCAGTTTCTGCACCTACATTTAATGTCGGCGGTTCAACTCTTACATTCGATTTCGCCAGCTCAGATTTAGGTCTTTCAACTCTTCATACTGCTATTTCAACAACGAATTTACAAAGCACTACCGATTCTACAGTTCTTGGCTTTGATACCAGTACAATTGCAACAAGTGTACGCACAGCGTTAGGAAAAATTGGTAACCTGAATCAGGCTCTTAGCTCACGTTCAGATTACTTAACCAATGCCATTTCCAATAATACAGCAACAATAAGCAATCTCTTTGATGCTGATATGGCTGCGGAACAATTAAATTCAACAAAGGGTCAGATCGGATCGCAGGTTGCTACAGCAATGCTATCCCAGTTAAATACTGCTCCTCAGAATTTATTGTCATTGTTCAAATAATTATTGATGCTTGAATTGAATCCCCCGGCATTGCCGGGGGTTTATATATAATACGGTTCTTATAGAAGATAAAAGGAAATAAGACATGTTGAAACAAGGTTTTGGCGCTACGAACAGAGCAAATCCTGCTCAGACTTACTTAATGAAAGAAATTCTTGAAGCTACACCGCAAATGTTAATTTTGAAAATATATGATTTTGCAATTGTAAATTGTCAGAAAAGGGATACTGTAAAGACAAATAATGCAATTCAGGAATTAATAAATGCGTTAAGATTCGACGACCCAAAAGCCAAAGAAATTTCTATCGGCTTATTAAGATTATATCAATTTTGCCAAGATCAAATGAGAAAAGGTAATACAGAGATTGTGAAAAGGATATTAACAGAATTACGTGATACCTGGAAGGAAGCTTTCAGTAAACTGTGAGGTAAATTATGGCATCAGATCTTTTAACTACGTCAGGAATAAATAGTTTAGTAGATTCATTTAAAACATCCCAAACTGAAACTAAGGTAACTCCTTTAACGACCAGAAAATCTAACTACCAGAATACCGTTAGTGCATATTCTACTTTAAAGTCTAAAATTACCACGATGCAAAGCATTATGAGTGATTTAAGCGCGACCGGAAGTGATTCTGTATTTGCCAATAAAAAGGTTTCATCATCCAATAGCAGTTTTGTAACTGCTACTGCAACAGGCAGTGCTGCATCAAGTGTTTATGCTCTTAGAGTAAGCCAGCTTGCAAAAAACGATACACTTTTAACAAATGATTTTACCTCAGCCGATACAAATTCCTTAACAGGTACACATACATTTACAATTACAGCAGGGGACGGAAAAAATGGAGTTTTTACATCGCATGTTAGTGTAACTTTTGGAACTGGTGAAACAAACCTTACAGCGATGCAGAAAATTGCAAAAGCTATTAATTATGATAAAGCAGATATAACTTCAACAGCATTTAATGGTTCGGATTCTTATACCGGCGGGGCAAGCACACTAGATTTTAACCTGAATGGAACCGAAAAACAAATTACTGTTAATGGGGGCGGAACCTACAGTGATTTAATAGATGAAATGGTCACAAATATCAACAACAGTGTTTCGGGCGTAACGGCTTCAAAGGTTACAAACAGCGACGGAACCGTACAACTTAAAGTCAGCGCAGACAGTGCATCAAACTACCTTTCAATTTCAGATGTTTCTGGGAATGCACTGGCAAGTGCAATGAGCATAAATAAGACTGAAGAGAAAGGAGCCGGAGGAATGTTAAAGGCTTCTATTATAAGCCCTTCTAATACTACTTCTAAGCTTTCCCTTACAGATCAAAATTCGGGATTAGATTACCATATAATGAGCATTTCTGATGACAGCGGCAGTTCTGCTCTGAATTCTTTTAATTTAAATTTAGGAAATAGCCGCCCGTCATTCGTTCAGAATACTAGCGGCGATACAACCGGTTACATGTATGCTGACGTAAATAAATCTACAAGCGTAATGAATGCAAAGTTTACTTTGAACGGCCTTTCAATGGAAAGGAATTCAAACAGCATTTCTGACGCTGCTACAGGAGTCACTTTTAAATTGCTTGCAGTTATGGATAGTTCTGATTCGGATGCAGATATTACAGTTTCTGCAGATTCAGATACTATGAATTCAAAAATTAATACCTTTATTGACCAATTTAACTCTCTTTATTCGTATCTTAAAACCAACAGTAAATCTTCTAAAGCCGATGACGGTACCGTTACAAGAGGAACACTTCAGAATGACACCACGGCTAATGCAATGTTAAATTATATGAGCTCAATTGCATATAGAACTGTAACCGGAGTTGGAGCAGATAGTTATAAATCTCTTTCTCAAATAGGACTTTCTTTTAATGTTGATTCCGGGTTAACAATAAGTAATGCCAGTACATTGAGCGATGCATTAACAAACAATTCTTCAGCGGTAGAGCAGTTATTTAATTCTACAAATGGTGTAGCCACAAAGTTATATTCTACTCTTACCAGCTATGTAGGTACAACCGGATATCTTACAAAATCAATAACAAGTCTCAATGATTCCATTTCCCGTACCACAGATTCAATTACGGCGGCACAAACAAGTATTGATAAAGCAGCAGAATCTTTAAGATCGCAATATATTAAACTGCAAATGGAATATTCAACATTATTAACTAATGAAAACAGCTATTCATCATTATTCAGTTCAATATCATCAGGATAAGAAAACTAAATGGAAGAATTAATTAAAAATATTGACAAAATTAAATTTAATTTGCATAAGATTCTTGAGATACTAAATTCCTTAAATAGCAAAAATTTTTATGTTGCCCTTGAAGAATCTAAATGCAAGATTGATGAAGTTAACAAAATTAAAGAATATTTAAGGCAAAATTTCAATAAAGAAGAATTACTAAAATATGATGAGGAACTATTCATTTTAGCTAAACAAATTGTGGAAACTTACGATAATATAGTCAGAAAGAAGTACCAGGAAAAAACTGCGGTAGCTCTTGAAATAGGGCGCTTGCAGAATAAAAAGAAGTTACATAATTACAGACGGTGACGTCATGGAAATTAAATCAATATCAAATAGCTCAATCCGGACTGACAGTTCGTCCAGTTCGAAGTCATCAGGCAAAGCAAAAAGCTCTGCATCGGACAAAATAGAAATTTCAGCGGAGGCTAAAATTAAAAGTGTTAACCCAACTGAAAGTAAAGACCTTGAGTTAATTAATCAGAGAATTAATAATAAATTCTATGATACAGATGAAGTTATTGACAAGGTCGCAAACACAATTATAAAGTTATTAAGCAAATTTAATGGCTAATTGTTAAAATATGTCCCTTTTTATGACTAAAACTCTCTAACTCCCATCCTAAGCAGTGGTTATTTACGTCTAAAATTTTTAAATTTTGTATATAATCTATATTCTTAATGTAGAAAGAGATGACTGATAACATTATACAAAATAATAAACTCCAATTAATGGGGAAACTTACTGCCGGCCTTATACATGAAATCCGAAATCCGCTGTCTGCAATTAAATTGAATTTGGATTATCTCAAAATGCTGAAATTGGAACTTCCTCAAGATGTTAATGAATCTATAAGTGATTCATCAGAAGCAGTGGAGCGTATTCAATTTCTTGTAGAAAATTTGTTAAGTTTTTCCAGAAGAAAGGCTTCTGATATTGTTTTGGTAGATATAAATGAAATTTCTAAAAATGCAGTTACAATTCTTAAAGGGGAATCTCAAAAGAAAAACATTGATCTTGTACTTGACCTTGGATCTGATTTACCGCCGGTATATTTCGATGCTAATAAATTATTGCAGGTTTTCCTTAATCTTATTACAAACGCTATAGAATCCTGTTATGATAAAGGTACTATTAAAATATGCAGTAAGATAAAATCTGCCGAAGGTGTAAGGATCATTTGGTCGGTTGAAGATAACGGCCCCGGTATTAGCGATGAAGATAAAGAAAAAATTTTCCAAGACTTTTTCACCAGTAAAGCAAGCGGTACTGGCTTGGGTTTGAGCGTTTGTAAAATGCTAATTGAAGAACATAATGCTAAATTGAGTTTTACGAGTACTAAGGGTAGAGGAGCTAAATTTATCATAACTTTCGATTCAAATTTAAGTAATATGGGGACAGAATGAAGGGTAAAATTTTAATTATAGACGATGATAATCTGGTAGGCATTTCTCTCAAAAAGGCTCTTTCAAAACTGGAATACGAGGTTGAACTATGCACCAATGCTGCAGATGCCGAAGAAAGAGTAGGGCAATATTATCCTGATGTTATTCTTCTCGATATTTATCTTACTACTCACAATGGACTCGACTTATTAAAAGATTTTCAAAAGAAATTTTTTTCCATTCCGGTTATTATGATAACCGGGTATAGCGATGTAAAAATTGCCGTCAGCGCAATTAAATCGGGCGCTTTCGATTTTTTACTTAAACCTAGTGATTTAGACCAGCTTCAGTTCGTTATTAACAAAGCACTTAATAATCTTAATTTGAGGGCAGAAGTTGATAAGTTATATACTATAATAAAGGAAGATGAACTGAATAAGGATTTTTTTGGTAAGAGTTCCAAAATACAAAAGATACTTGCATCTGTAGAAAAAATTGCAAAAAGCCGAGATACGACAATATTGATTCATGGTGAAAGCGGAAGCGGCAAGGAAATGTTTGCCAAATATATACACCAGCATAGTCCCCGCAGAGATGCAGCATTCATTCAAATTAACTGCTCTACAATTCCAAAAGATTTGGCAGAAAGTGAATTATTCGGCCATGAAAAAGGAGCATTTACAGGTGCCCAGCAGAAGACCAAATTAGGCAAATTTGAATTGGCAAACGGCGGTACAATTCTGCTTGATGAAATAGGAGAATTATCTTTAGATATGCAGGTAAAACTTCTTAGAGTTTTACAGGAAAGGAAGTTCTACAGACTTGGCGGCGAAAAGGAGATTACTGTTGATGTACGTGTAATAGCAGCTACTAATAGGAATCTGGAAGAGGAAATTGGGGCCGGCAGGTTTCGGGAAGATCTTTTTTACAGACTTAATGTTGCAAACATTAATGTTCCTTCTTTAAGAGACAGAAAAGAAGATATTCCGTTTCTTGCACATACGTTTATTAAAGAATTCTCTGTAAAATTTAATAAACAGATTAAAGGTATTACTAAAGAAGCCTCGGAACTATTGCAGAATTATTTTTGGAAAGGTAATATTAGGGAATTACGTAATGTGATGGAGCGTGCAACACTATTATTAGAAGACGATGAACTTGGTGAAAGACATATTCTACCATTAATTGATACCAAAAATTCTCCGAAACTGGATGATGAGAAATTTGTTTTACAAGTACCTTCCAAAGGTATTAAAATAGAAGTTGTTCTTAAGCATCTGATAGTTAAAACACTTCAGATTACCAATGGCAATCAGGTGCAGGCAGCAAAGATTCTCGGATTATCACGTTCTAAGTTGAGATACAGAATGGAACAACTGGGTATAGAGGTTACGAAAAATTTTCAGTAGGAACTTTTTTAAATGCTTCGAATACGACTGTAAAATTACTCCCTTTTCCTTTTACACTTTTAACATTAATCATTGCCTTATTTATTTCCGCATATTTCTTTGCAATAGCAAGGCCTAATCCATTCCCATCAAATTTCCTTGTATAACCCATATCTTCCTGTGTAAATGGAGTAAATAGGTTTGGCAGATATTCGCTTGAAATGCCGATGCCCGTATCAATTATGTCAACGAGTATTTTTTCATCGCTATTATGAATATTAATTTCTATTTCACCTTTAAGCGGAGTGTATTTAATTGCATTATCAATCAAATGGGTGAAAATTTGAGAGGAAGAATAACGATCGGCATAGATAATTTTTTTAACCGCTTTTGAATTGAACAGTATTTTAATTTCTTTGCTTCGTGCCTTAATTTCCATATCACGTAGTACATTAGCCAAAATGTCTTTTTCAATATTAAGCAGTTCAAACTGAGTATCAAAATTGCCGGTTTGTAAAGACGCTATATTCATAATCAGGTCTATTGTACGCGTAAGCCGGTCAGCGCTATTATTGATTATGGAAAAACTTTCCTTTAATTCATCGGTAAGTTTCTTCTCGAACTCTTCCTTTAACAGCGAAACAAATGTTATTATTGAATTGACCGGAGTTCTTATTTCATGTGAAAGCTGAGCCATAAAACAGGATTTCAGTTTATCTGCTTTTTCCGCAATATCTTTTGCATTTATTAACTCACGCTCAAACTTTTTCTTATCTGAAATATCTTCCAATACGCCTTCATAAAAAATAATGTTTCCTGCTTCATCATAAATGGCACGTGATGAATCCCTTACAAAAATTATTTCGCCATTTTTCTTTTTTATTTCAAATTCAAAGCCTTTTGCTTCGCCGAATTTATTGACCAATTCTTTGAATATATCCCTTATGTTCTTTTGTACATAAGATGTATTAATATCAATAGTTGAAAATTCCTGAAATGAACTATACCCGAGCATGTTAATAAGAAAATGGTTTGCCATTAGGAGTTCACCTGCCGGAGTTGAACGGTAAATACCTATTGGCAAATTCTCTAATAGTGTATTGTACCGTCTAATATTTTGCAGGAATTTTTTTTCAAGGCTCTTTTTCTCGGTAATATCTTTCCCTGTAATAATAATTGATTCAACACCCGGAACTTTTAGGAGGTTCTTAAACAATGCTTCAATATTTTTGATAAGGCCGCATTTGGCAACATATCTGAATCTAATAACAAATGATTCCTTTGCACTTTTAACATTCTGGGCAAATACCTTTTTAGTATTTTCTAAATCTTCGGCATATATGAGCTCAAAAATGGTTTTACCCATAATTTCTTCGGGAGTAAAGCCCAATAATTTTTTTATAGACGGACTCTCATACTTAATAGTACCTTTATTATCTATTAATGTGAATAGATCGTTACTGTTTTCCATCAGAATTTTAAACTGCAATTCCCCGTTTTTAATGATTTTATCTGCCGCATATTTTTCAAGTGCAAGTTTAACAGCCAGTTCAACTTCTCTCTTGTTTTTAGGATCGGTAATAAATTCAAAAGGCTGGAGAGAATATTTATTCTCCTTAAAATCTGTCCGGCTTGCATCCACCAAATAAATTATTGGAATACCAAGTTCCTCTTTAAGATAAGAATGAATATTCTTTGAATTAAGATCTTCTTTATAGTCAAATTTAATAATAGCCAAATCAGTTTTAGGCAGATCAGGTTTCAACAAAAAATCATGCAGAGAACAAAACTTTTCTGTTGAATAAATTGGAAGATCTGCCAGGCTTGAGTCAAGCCATTTTAGGGTATCAGGATCGGCCACAAGAGAAAGTAATTTTGTTGAATTATTATTCATTTTCAAAATTATTATAATAAAATTTGTGAACTATAACCACATCGAAGTTTTTTAAATTTGGCAGAAATGTTAGAAAGTATTCTCACCAAACAATAATCTAAGACTCAAATTGATAATTACAATATAATTATCGAACTATAAATAACAAAATTTTAATAAAAAAGCACTTTATTTAAATTAGAGCGCAAATTCAATTTAAATTGTATGAAACGAATAAATGACGGATTTCCTCAAATATTGAACGATATTACAACTATTATTCGGTGCAAGGTTCAAATATTAGAAAATAATTTAATTAAGTTATTATTTCAAAAAAATGCCTAAAAAGACTGAAAATTTTTTTTTATGATACGATAATTGAAGTGTATGTATACAATAAAAATTAGTTTGGCTGCATTTTTATGTTATTTAATAGACAGCTTATGATTTGAGTTATGTAAAAGGACAAAATAAGAATGGACATTGAGCAAAAAACCAAGAAATCCGAAATATTACAACTCGTAACCTTTATGATCGGGAATGAAGAATTTGCCGTAGATATTCTTTATGTTCAGGAAATTAATAGGATGATATCAATTACTAGAGTACCTAATTCACCTGATTATGTTGAAGGTGTAATTAATTTGCGCGGCAGGGTAATACCAGTTGTTGATATGAGACTAAAACTGGGTATTGAAAAAAAATCTTTTGATCACAATACCAGAATAGTTGTTGTTGATGTAAATAGTACTGTGTTAGGTTTTATTGTTGATGCTGTAAAAGAAGTATTAAGAATTCCAGCTGAAGTAATTGAGATTCCGCCTGAATTGATTTCAGGGGTTAATAAGGATTATATTAAAGCAGTTGGTAAACTTGAAGACCGGCTAATAATTTTAATTGATTTAGATAAAATATTTGAAAACGCAAAATCTGTTTAAAATAGATAGGATATTTAAACAATTGGCTAATATTCCGCATATATTTACTAAAAAGTCTATTCTTAACCTTAAAAAGGCATTTCTTTTTAGGCATTATTTTTGAAATTAAACTTAAAATTTAAGAGTTATTATGGCACTTGAAAAAGCAATTATTGAAAAATTGGAAATTCTTAAAAATAGTGATGCAACCGATAAAATTGATGTAATTAATTCTCTTATGTACGAAGATGTGTCGGATGATATTGTTAAATCTATTGTTGCACTTATAGATTATGACGATAGGGGAGTTTCCAACTCAATATCCATGTTTTGTACAATAAACCAGCACCCTGCAATAGGTAAGTATCTTATTCCTTTTATTTCATCACAAGATATTTTCAGGAGAAATCTTGCCGGCGATACGTTAATTAAAATGGGATCCAGAGCCGTACCGGCAATTCTTAGTTATTTCGACGGGCTAAACGATGATGACCTGAAATTCTTAATTGATGTGGCCGGAATGATTGGAGACCCTGCTGTTTCTAAGAAAATTATGGAAGCTCTCAAAATCAATAAAAACCCAAATGTTATACTTGCTTGTGTAGAAGCCTTGGGCAACCTTAAATGTGAAGCTGCAATTCCACAGCTTATTTCTGTTTACGATATGGATCTATTTTACCGTCCAACTGTAATTGAAGCTATGGGCAAAATCGGCTCGAAAGAAGCTCTGGACTTTATGGTCCTAATGTATGACAAAGAAGATGAAATTACCAAATATTCAATTATAGAAAGCCTTGGTATGATTGGTGATGAAGGAACATTTTTCTTCCTGCTTTCTGAACTTGGAAATACCAGAGGTCCTTTGCTTCATACATTAATAGGTTCTATGTTCGAATTAAAACTTCGTTACGATTTTGATATTCCCTTTGATGAAAGAATGAAGAATGCAATACTAAAAACAATTGCAGACGGAGATACACGACTTAAGAAAGCGGCTGTTCATTTAATAACTGTTTTTGATGATAAAGAAACAATAATGACATGCCTTCGCATTTATGGTGAGGATACTGAATTAGATGAAACAATTAAACCCAAATTTTTTGAAAACCCGCATGTTCTTTACCCATATATTGGCGAAATTCTTTTGGAAGTACCTCATAATACTAAGGGTCTTCTAAACCTGCTTGAAGAAGTATTGCAATACGAAGCCATGATGGGGTCGGTCTCAATATCCGGTATTGATTTAAGGAATCTCACAGATACTTTTGTAAAATGCTTAGAAAGCCCGGATGAAGAAATTAGGAAACTGTCTATAGAAATGCTTTTCGCACTCAATACCAGTACTGCAATTTTATTCCTGGAACAGATGATACAGGATGATGATCTCTGGAATAAATTGAAAGTAATGGAGTTTATTGAAAATATAAATGACCCGAACGTTGACAAAGCTTTACAGGTATTATCTTCAGATAATGAAGATATGGTCAAAGAAAGGGCACTGAGTATCATATCACAAAGAAACGATATTAAAAACTAAAATTCTAAATAAGGCAAAATGGCGCAAGAATCGGCTTTGTTCAATTTGAATAATTTTAACATTGGATTTTCGGGAAAAGGCCTGGAGTTGTCTCTGCAAACTTTCGAGGCTATGCGGAAATATATATATGAGAATTGCGGTATATATTTTCAGGATAATAAAAAATATTTACTTGAAAGCAGGCTCCAGAAAAGAATTCAATTTCTTGGTCTTGATTCATTTGAAAAATATCTCGATTATCTAAAATTTGATTCTAAAAGCCTCGAAGAAAGAAAATACCTTTACGAGGCAATTACCATCAATGAGACATTTTTCTTCAGGAATCAGCCTCAATTAGATTCTATGTCACAGATTATCCTGCCTGAAATTATTGCTTCTAAAATCAAACAGGGGAAAAATAAAATCCGCATATGGAGTGCAGCCAGTTCATCAGGTGAAGAAGCTTATTCGGTAGCAATAACTATTGTAGACCTGCTTAAATTTAAGTACCCCGGTTTTGAATTTGAAATTGTAGGTACTGATATAAATTATGCTGTTGTTGAGACCGCTCAAAGGGCTATCTACAAAGATTATTCTGTAAGAAATACTTCAGCATATTATATTAAAAAATATTTTAAGGCCCAAAATAATACATATGAACTTGACCCGGCAATTAAAAATATGGTTACTTTCAGGCTCTTGAATCTCTATGACGATGCAAGTATGAAGAGTATGATTAACTTTGATTTAATCTTTTGTGCAAACGTACTTATATATTTTGATGCCGGTTCAAAAATAAGAGTTGTTAACCACCTTTATAATGCGTTGAATAAAGGGGGTTATCTGTTTATTGGTTATTCTGAAACACTTCACGGAATTTCTAAAGCATTTAAGCTAGTAAGCTTCCCTAAAACTATTGGATATAAAAAGGAGTAAATAAATATTATGAAAAAAGTTATTCTCGTGGCCGATGATTCCCCCACGATTAGAAAATTTGTTACATTTGCTCTTAGCATGAAAGGGTTCGAAATTGTTTCCGCTTGCGATGGCATGGAAGCTTTAGAAAAACTGCCCGGCGGCAAAATAGATCTGGTAATTACCGACTTGAATATGCCGAATATTGACGGATTCGAACTAATTAAATCGATCCGCAATAATGATGATTTTAAGGATATACCAATTATTATCCTTTCATCACTTAGTAATAGTGAAGAAATTGAAAAAGGTATGCGATGCGGAGCTAATTCATATCTTGTAAAACCTTTTGAACCACAAAGAATCTTATATGAAGTTTCGAAATATTTGAATTAAGGAGAATATATGGATCTTAAATTTCTTGTAGTTGATGACTCAGTTACAATGAGGAGAATTGTTTCTAACTCACTGAAAAATCTTGGTTACGAAGATTTTCTTGAAGCAGGCGATGGAAAAGAAGCCTTGTCCATTCTTGCCGGCGATAAATCAATTAACTTTGTGATTACAGATTGGAATATGCCCGTAATGTCGGGCCTCGAACTTATTAAAGCCATCCGGTCAGATGCGGCGTTAGCTAAACTGCCTGTTTTAATGGTTACAACGCGCGGTGTAAAAGAAGATATTATTGAAGCTTTAAATGCTAAAGTAAATAACTACATTGTAAAACCATTTACCCCGCAGGTTCTTAAAGAAAAAATTGAACAGTGTCTTGTATCAGTTTAAAAACAGGAGTATCCTATGAAACACAGCGAAAATATGGCTCAACTATTTGATAGATTAAATGAGTTGAAGTATTTATTTCATTATGGGCAAAAGATTATTCCCATAATTCAAAGTCTTATTGATTTCATGAAAGACACTGTACCTATGCTTGAAAACATCAATACTTCCATTGCAGATAGTGCAAGTAAAATTCCAAAAGCACAAAATCAGATTCATGATGTTACTTCTGCTACTGAACTGGCTACTATTGAAATTATGGATATTGTTGATGTTATTTCTAAAGACATAACAAATATTGAAGATAACCTTAGAGCTTTAATAGACAAAGAAGAAAAGAAAAAAGAAATATTAACTAAACTGAAAATTATGATGGCCAATAATGTACAGGGCAAAACACTTGTTGATGAATTAGACTTTGAAATTTCTTCCTTCAATTCTCTTAATCATATGCTCTCAATTGTACAGAAGACCAAAAATGATGCTTATAATATTACTATAGCATTACAGGTACAAGATATTACTACACAGCAATTGGCTGCTGTAAACCATCTTATTACCTCTGTTCAGCAAAGGCTTGCCAGTCTGGTTCTTGAATTAGATGATAAAGACCTTTACGTTGAGGACCCCAAATTAGCCAAATTTCAGGATACCAGTACATTCAATGCTGAGGCGAAATATGAAAAAGATGGTACAAGGCAGAAATTAGCAGACTCATTAATTCAAAAAGCTTCACAAGATGAAATTGATAAGTTATTTTCCTAAATATGAAAAACGATAATTTATATCTGATGCTTAGCGATCCCGAAATGAAAGAGATCGTAGATAGCTTTATAGTTGAGACCAAAGAACTTCTTGAAAAGTTGGATTTTGATCTGGTACAGCTGGAAAAGACTCCAGATGAACCGGAACTTCTGAATCAAATTTTCAGAGCTTTCCATACAATTAAAGGTACTTCCGGCTTCTTGGGCTTGGAAAAACTACAAGCAGTAACCCACCGATGTGAAGATATACTAAATAAACTTCGCAAAGCTGAAGTTAAGCTTGATACTGATATAATGGATTCAATTCTTAGCGCTTACGATACAATTAAGGCTCTTTTGAATTGTATTGAAGAAAATAAAAACGAAGACGTTTCTACGGATAACGTAGTTAACTTGTTGACCGCTACTTTTCAAAGAATAGAAGGCAATGAAATTCCATCTGTACAAATAAAGAATACTGAATCTGTCAAAGAAGATATATTAGTTACAGCTCCGCCGGCTAAAAGAGGTAGAAAGAAGAAATTAAAGCCTGAACAAAATAAAGCTTCAGCTGATTCTACGGTTAATAAAGAACCGGGCAATATTGATTTGGAAGAAAAAAATATTAGTCCGGTAGAATCTCAATATGAAATTGTTCCTCTTGAAGAAACAGCGAAGTCCACTTTAACTGATTTAAAAAGTAAAGAAACCTCGCAGACTGTCCAAGCAGAAAAAAAGGGGGATAATTCAATACGTGTTGATGTTGACCGACTTGAAGATTTGTTAAATATTGTTTCTGAATTAGTACTTGGCAGAAACAGATTGGCACAGGTCAATTCCGAGGCAGCTTATGAAATTGAAGGATCAAAAATTGCACACAGTTTGGCCGACGTAACCAAACAGATTGATCTAATGACCAATGAGCTTCAGTTGGTTGTTATGAAAACAAGAATGGTTAAGATTGCAAAAGTTTTTAACCGTTATCCCAGAATGGTTAGAGACCTTTCAAAAGAAACCAAAAAGGAAGTACGTCTAATTATTAAAGGAGAGGACACAGAGCTTGATAAAACCCTTATTGAAGAAATAAATGATCCTCTGGTACATTTAATACGAAACTCATTGGACCATGGGATAGAATTACCCGATATAAGACGCGCTGCCGGTAAAGACCCCGTTGGTACAGTTACAATGGTTGCCGAACATGAAGGGAATAATATTATTATTTCTATTGAAGATGATGGTAAAGGAATTGATGAAAATATTATAAAAGAGAAGGCTGTAAGTAAAGGTATGGTCTCTGCTGAACGTGCAAAAGAGCTTACCAAGCAAGAAGCATTAAATTTGATTTTCTTACCCGGTTTTTCTACTGCCGAAGTTGTAACTAATGTATCGGGGAGAGGCGTTGGGATGGACGTTGTTAAAACCAACGTTACCAAGCTTAGAGGAATGATTAATATTGAGAGTACCGTAGGTAAGGGTACAAAGATGGTAATTAAACTTCCTCTT
>TBL_comb47_HYPODRAFT_10004959_pt1 | contig 15111 bp, 10 predicted proteins | sample TroBogypolimnion_40_FD_10682 | JGI IMG/M metagenome (IMG submission 10682)
CCCCGTTCCTCTCCCGCGCGGGGGCGGGGAGCAAAGGGGTGGAGACCAAGCTGGGCAACCCGTCCTTCACGCCGGCGCTGGTTGCGAGCCTGCAGGTTGCCGAGGCCTGCAAGGTCATGCTCTCCCAGGGGGCAACTGCCAGCGGGCGCATGCTGCTGTGCAATCTGCTGGATCTGGAATTCGAGGAAATACGCCTGCCATGAGAATCCGGGCCGGCCGACAGGGAGTGGCGTCATGATGTCCTATCATAATCCTTACGACACTGAGGAACCGGGGGTACATCCGGCGAAGAAGGAGAAGACCGATTATATCATCCACAAGGTGATTCAGGCCCTGGACATCCTTGAGCAGTTCCAGGGCGAGGTGGACGAGCTGAGCCTGGCCGATATGAGCAGACGGATCGCCTTGAACGAGAACAGCGTCCACCTGCTGCTTGCGACCCTCAAGTCGCGTAACTACATCGAACAAAATAGCGCCACCAATAACTACCGCCTTGGGTTCAAGAACCTCGAGCTGGCGCAGACCGTACTGCGCCAGACCGACCTGTACCGCGTCTCCCAGCCGGTTCTGGCCTCCGTCGCTCTGGAGTGCGGAGAGACCGCAGCGGTCGCGGTGCTGAGAAAAACCCACGTGATCGAGCTCAACGCCGTCCCGTCCGAACACCCGGTGCAGGTCATGTCGCGGGTCGGGGTGCATCTGCCGGTCCACTGCACCGCCGCCGGCAAGGCGCTGATCGCCTGCCAGACGGAGGAGGCGATCAGCACCCTGTTTCAGGGGGTGGCGCTGGAGAGCTACACCGGCAACACGATAACCTGCACCGAAGCGCTGGGACGGCAGTTGCAGGGGATTGCCGAGAAGGGGTACGCGGTCGATGACGAAGAACTGGACAACGATGTGCGCAGCGTTGCCGCCGTCATACACGATTACTCCGGACGGCCGGTCGGTGCCCTGGTCATAACCGGTCCCTCCTGCCGGATCGGCCTCGATCGCCTGGTGGACGAACTGGTCCCGCTGGTGCAGCGGGGCGCCCGTGAAATCTCCGCCAAGCTCGGTTACCACGATTCCGAGCTGCCAGCGCCGGGCGCTCCTGCCCGCGCAGCCGGGTCCTCGGCGCGTCGCGGCACCTCCGCGCGCTCGGCGGCAGGAAAACCAAAGTCTACCGGCACCTCTCGCGCGGCTTAAGGCAAAAGCCGGGCTGGCCTGCATCGGTACCCCTGCGTCAGGGGTGGGTCAAAAAGGCGGCCGCCAGTTGCAAGAAAACAAGCCTCGCAGCCTTCCCTTCGATGATCCCCCCATTTATAGAATGCCGTCTCAGAGAAAATGTTGATACAGCACTTTCAACCAACATCCCCGTGAGGCTTTCAGGGCGGGAATTTCTTTCGATGACCCCTCTGGTGGCATTGTAGGTATCTAATTCAATGTTGTAAATCTGTTTCGGACTAATTTAACATTGTTTTAGTTTTGATTTCGTAGTATTTTATGCAATGACAACAGTACAGTATTATTAAGAAAATATCAGGACTCTGTGTCAGCTTGCGGTCGATTAATCAAGGGTGTGGACATGAGAATTCAGAAGCAAAAAACTGCAACGGTCTGTGAGCTGCCTAGTCCTGCTGAGGAGCCATGCCTTTCCCGTCTGGCTGATACCAAATCCCCTCTGACAAAATCTACCACTGTGAGCAGTCCTGATGAATACCAGCTACTGAAGGCTGAACTAGAGCTGCAGATCGAAGCCTTGCGCAGGTCCAACTGCGAACTGCAAGCCTCGCGAGACAAGTACGCCCTGCTTTACGATTTTGCCCCGGTAGGGTATTTCACCCTCGACAGCGACGGTGTCATCCAGACGGTCAACCAGACTGGTGCGAGCCTGCTCGGGTTGGAGCGCTCCGGCATTGTGGGCCGGCCTTTCGGTCTTTTCGTGGCCGACGAAGATCATGCAACCTGTTCCGACTTCCACCGCAAGGTATTCGAAAGCAAGGTCAAGGAGACCTGCAGGCTGCAGCTGATCACTGGTGACAAGCGCCCGCTCTTCGTTCGGATCGAGGCGACGGTGACCGAATCGGGGGACGAGTGTCACGCGGTGCTGGTGGACATCACCGAGCGCAGGCGGGCGGAAGAAGCCCTGCGCGAGAGCGAATACAACCTGTCCAAGGCCCAGACCATGACCCATGTGGGATCCTGGCGTTCAGATCCCATTAGCGGCGAATTGATCGTCTCGGACGAGCTGCTGCGCATCCTGCAGCTTAGCCGCGAGGATGCCACGCAGGAGGCATTCATCAGGGTCATTCATCCGGAAGATCTGGAACTCGTCATGGCCAAGCTCCGGTTAGGCATCGAATCCGGTCAATACTATGAAATCGAGCACCGACTGCTGCTGGATGACGGGACGGTAAAGTGGGTCTACACCATCGTGGAGCCTTCCCCCAACGGCTCCGGAAAAATTGTCAAGCTCTACGGCACCACCCAGGACGTGACCGACCGCAAGCAGGTCGAGGTCGCCCTGCGCAACCAGAAAAACGAGTTTCAGGCGATATTCGACTCGGTCAAAGATGCTGTCATTGTCTTTGACCGGCACGGCCTGATTCAGCACCAGAACCACATCTGTCCTCAGCTTTTCCCGCCAGGAGTGCTGCGCGGAGGTTCCTGCGGGGATCTCTTTCATTCGGAAAATCCCTCGCCTCAGAATTGCCCGGTGGAACGGGCTCTGGGCGGGGAGCGGGTGGAAACCTCCATCGTGAGCCTTGGTGAAGGGCAAAGCGCGAGGTATCTCGACATCACGGCCACCCCGATCGAGGATGCCCAGGGTGAACCCAGCCGGGCGCTCGTATTTTTCCGGGACGTGACGGAGAAAAGGGTGCAGGAGCTGCAGCTGATTCAGGCCGAAAAGATGTCCAGCATCGGGATTCTCGCCGCCGGCGTCGCCCATGAGATCAACAATCCGCTCACCTCGGTGGCAGGCTATGCCGAAGCGCTGCTGCGCCGCTTTCGCGAGGAGCCGGCCCTGGGAGATGATGCCAGGCTGGCAACCTTTCCCAAGTACCTCGAAGTCATCGTCCGGGAGTCCTACCACTGCAAGGGGATCATCGACAATCTGCTTAACTTCAGCAGGAAATCGGACGGATTCGCCGTCGAGGTGGATCTGAACGGGATAATCGCCGAAATCATAGAGCTTTTAGTGCACCAGCCGGGCTACGGTGAGATCGAGATCGTGACCCTGTTCGGAAAGGAACTGAGCGTTTTGGGGGACCCTTCCGGCCTCCGTCAGGTATTCATGAACCTTTTGTACAACGCGTTTCAATCGATCAAGGAAGGGGGGCGCGTGGAGATAACGACGCGGCACTCCGAGGGCGGGGAGGAGGCCGAGTGCCGGATTCGCGATACCGGTTGCGGCATTGCTCCAGACGTCATCGACCGCATCTGGGATCCCTTTTTCACCACCAAGGAGGTCGGCAAGGGGCTCGGTCTGGGATTGGCTCTGACCTACAATATTGTCAAGCGCCACGGTGGCACCATAACTGTAGAGAGCAAGGTTGGCGAGGGCGCGTTGTTCAAAGTGAGGTTGCCTGTTGCCGGTTAGTCTGAGCCCCTTTGCAAAGGGGGCGACCTCCCGATCTGCACCGGCGAGGTATTTCCGCTTAAGAAGCAATCACCCCGCCAGGTGGACCAAAGCCTCCCGCCAAAAGTTGCCCGGCCGCTTTCCCGTTCCCAGTAAAGGAATACTGGTGATTTTCATACGACCCTCCTGACCGTATCTTTAAGCACCGACAAATTGTAAGGTTTCTGGATGAAGCCGGATAGTCCCATCCCTTCGATTTTATCGACGATATCCTGTTCGTTATAGCCGCTGGACATGACCACCTTTAACTTCGGGTCCAGCCGGCGCAGCTCGCGGAAGCATTGTACACCGTCCATGCGCGGCATGGTCAGGTCAAGGATCACAAAGGCCAGGTCCGGGTTTGCTTTGAAGGTGCGGATCGCCTCTTCCCCGTCGTTGGCCGTGATCGGCGTGAAGCCCAACTCCCTCAGCATTTCGGCCCCTATGCCGCGTACCTCCTCCTCGTCATCGACCAGCAGGACTTTGCCGCCCCCCCGGATGCCGTCGCTGGCTCTGTCGCATATGTCCCGGGTACCGTGGATGTCCTGGTTCAGCAGGTCGGCGGCGCGCTTGCTGGCCGGCAAGAGAATTTTGATGGTGGTACCCTTATCCTTTTCGCTGCAGATCTTGATAGATCCCTTGTGTCCTTTGATCATGCCCAGGACTGCGGCCATGCCGAGCCCGCGGCCGGTAAACTTGGTGGTGAAGAAAGGGTCGAACAATTTTGTCATCGTTATCTGGTCCATACCGCAGCCGGTGTCGGCGATCTCAAGGTAGAGGTAAAGACCCTCGCTGATATTCTCGTCCTGCCAAACATGCTGGAGGTAGTTTCTGTCGCAATCCCTGCAGCCCGTGGTGATTGTGATCACACCGTCCGCGTCTCCTATCGCCTCCGAAGCATTGATCACCAGATTCATGACGATTTGGCTCACCTGTGTGGGGTCGGCTTCCATAGGCGGGAGAGGGCGATGCAGGTCAAGTGTTAAGGTCGCGTTCTTGGAAATGGAGATTTTCAGGAGGTGCAGCATATTTTCCAGCAGAAGGTTCAAATCCACGATTTCGACGACGAATCTTCCTTTGCCTGAATAGGCCAGCATCTGTTGGGTCAGTTCGGCGGCCCGTTTCGAGGCTGCCATGATTCTGCGCAGGTTGTCGACCGCCGGCGCAGCTTCGTCGAGATGCGCCAGCGCCAGTTCGGTGTTACCAATGATGGCCATCAGGATGTTGTTGAAGTCGTGGGCGATGCCGCCGGCCAGCACCCCCAGGCTTTCGAGCTTTTGGGCATGGAGGATTTGCTTCTCCAGGTTGAGGCGTTCTGCTTCTGCCCGTTTGCGTCCGGGAATGTCTCGGGTGATCCCCAACAAAGAGACGATTTCGCCATGCTCATTGCGAAACGGGACTGCATGAGTGTCGAGCCAGATGTGGCGCCCTTTGAGCCCGACAAGTTCAAATTCAAGTGTTCCGGGGGTCCCTTCGAAGACCTGTTTTGTGAGGGCGATAAAGGCTTCTCTGTCGGAGGGGATGATCATTTGGCAAACAGATTGCCCTTTTACCTGTTCAAAGGAATCCGCTTCGATCAGCTGCAACCCTGCCTGGTTCATCATCAGCAGGTTGCATTCGGAATCAAGCAGTTTGATGCACTCAGGCTCGGTATCTACGATTGCCTTCAAGAACCGTTCGCTGTTCGCCAAAGCTTCTTCGGTCTGTTTACGTTCGGTAATGTCACTCACAATGCTGAGCAGATGCTTCTTTCCTCTGATGTCGATGACAACCGCCGAAAACAACCCACGTAAAACAGCGCCTTTCTTGTCGCGTAACGCCATTTCCCTGTCGCGCACCACCCCCTTTCTCCGTATCTCCTCAATCATGCTGGCGCGTTCCGCGGGGTCTTTCCAGATATCGAATTCCAAGGCCGTGCGGCCGACCACCTCATCGCGCCGGTAACCGCTGAGCCGTTCCCCTTCCTCGTTGATGTCGACGAACCTGCCATCTTCCAGGGTGCTGATGGTGATCCCCACGGGAGCCGTGTCGAAGATCTTGGAAAACCTTTCCTGCGATTCCCGCAGTGCCTCCTCCGCCCGCATGAGTTCGGTAATGTCGAGCGCGATTCCGGCCACACAGGCCGCTTTGCCGTCGGAACCGGGTATCGCGAATTTGTTTACGATGGAGTGGTGCTCAATTCCGTCCGCCTGGCGCAGCACTTCAGTAATCTGCAGGCTGCCGCCTTCCGCGAATACGCGCTCATCATTCTTGCGGAACTCTCGTGCCGTCTCCGGGGGGAATACTTCCTCATCAGTCTTTCCTTGCAGGACGAAGAGCGGTGTTGAGAAAACGCTTTCCGCCTTGGCATTGGCGTAAATATACCTGCCGCCACGGTCTTTTATCCAGGCTGCAGCGGACAAGTGCAGCATGAAGGAGGTAAAACGATTTTCACTTTCCCGCAGTGATTCGCTGTCGCGTTTGCGTTGGATGGCGTACCGGATGGCGCGTGACAGCAAGGGGCCGGTGATTTCGCATTTGAGGAGGTAATCCTGTATGCCCAAACTTAATAATCTTAAGGCGGTCTCCTCATCATCCAGGACGGTCAACGCCACCACAGGAGTCCGCTTCGCCTCTCTGCGTACCGTCAGGGCGGTATCCAGTCCCTGGCTGTCCGGGAGCCCGAGATCAACCAGGATGACATCGAATGTATTCTCCCGGATGAGCTGCAGACCCTCGGCCAGGCCCTGGACGTGCTGGACGGAAAACTCAAAGCGCCCGGCTTCCGATAACATTGCCCGGATGAGGTCGGCCTCGGAAGGGCTCCCCTCTACCAGCAGAATCACCACCTTGTCGGTTTGCATGATTTACCCCAGCCGAAATGTTGGGCGCATCAGGGCTTGGGCAGTGAGAAGTAGAAGGTTGATCCCTTCCCTTCTTTGCTGTCTGCCCAGACCCTGCCGCCATGCTTCGTTATGATCTGCTCGACGATGGCGAGCCCAAGCCCGGTCCCCTCGAAATCATCCGAGCTGTGCAAACGCTCAAAGGCGTCGAAAATTGCGCCCACGTACTTCATGTCAAAGCCGATTCCGTTGTCCTTCACAAAGTAGATGTTATCTTTTCCACCCCCGACAGAACCTACCGTTATGGACGGTTTCAGGGCGTTTCCGGAAAACTTTACGGCATTCGAAAGCAGATTCTCAATGACCTGCGCGATCATTGACCGGTCTCCGACAGCTTGGGGAAGTTCCATGACTCTGAATTCTATCTCCCGGCTTTGAACCTCGCCCGATCGCCGCTCTATGCTTTCCCTTGTGAGAGCCGTCATGTCTATAGGCTTGACTGTCAACTCCTGTATGCTGTTTTTGGAAAATTTCAGTAGATCGTTGATAAGTTTGCTCATGCTGACGGTTCTTTTAACGATGGTATTTGTTAGATTGCTATCTTCCTCATTCATTATCCCACTGTATTTTTTTAACAACGCGGTAGCTGCACTGTTGATGATGAAAAGCGGCGTTTGCAGGTCATGGGATACTGATTGCGAAAAGGTCCGCAGATCTTTTATCGTTGCATGCAATCTCAGCTCGGCATCCCTGCGTTCGGTTATGTCGATGGCAGCCAGCCGGTACTCCTGACCAGAGGTACCTGCAATAGCTTCGATCTGCACGAACAGTGGCGGGGTCCCCGCTGGTCCGGGGGCAGGTTGCAACTCCATATCTATCGACACCTTTTCCTTGTGGGCCGCGACCGTCCCGAGAAAGGCGCTGAAAGCGCTGCGAGCCTTCGGGGCGACGCAGGACTCAAAGCTTCGGCCAAGAAGCTGGGAGCGCTCCTGGCCAAGGAGAGTGGCGCCGGCGAGGTTTACGGCACGTATGGCACCGCTGTGGTCGAGGGTGAAGTACCCGACGGGGGCAAAGTCGTAGAGATCGGTGTATCTTGCCAACACCCTCTCCAGCTCCTCATGGGCCTGATGCAACTCGGCATTCTGCATCTCAAGCTCGATCTGGTGCACCTCAAGCTCATGGAGGAGTCGTTTCGTGTCAGGTTCCGCCGGTCCTGCACCGTCGGATTTTGTCGTCTCCTTCAGCCGTTCCTCTGCGTAGCGACGCAGGGAAGCAATTTTGTCTATTGGATTGTTGAAGTTTTCCATAAAAAGGCCTCAAAGAAGTGCTTACTGGATCGGCGGTGTTTCCTACAGTGGAGCGGTCGGTAACGGACTGTGAAGAATTATACAAAGATAATTCATGAAATGCAATAAACTGAAGGGGCGTCTTGCCGACAACGACGGAACACAGCTTCCTAGACCGTCGAGAGTCTAGGTAAACGCCGGAGGCTGTTCCCACCGGCAGTGACCGCTGCGTTGATTGTTTTGGCTGATGCTTAGTGGAGGGGCTTGATGATTACCACAGAGTGCCAGGTACCATTTGGTGAAGTGAAAAAATTCTTCTGTTGAAACGCACAGAGAGTTGCAAACCCTGTATTTTCTGGAAAGTCGATTCGGGCTCTCGCCTATGACGGTGGCGACCGGGGTTATGGTCCGCCATGCTGCCTATGGCCAACCCAAAGTCCACGCCGGCCTGTCAGTCTGATGGCGCGAAGCGGTTGACTTAGCATTGTCTGCTGCTTATTTGGATTGACTAATTGTGTCGGGTCGTATATGTTGCAAACCGCGATAAGTTGAAGGTTTACGACGGCACGTGGGCGGGGCGGCAGGTTGGAAACTCCGAAGCGGCGGTTTCGTTTTCCCGAGGGGAGGTGGCCATGGAATGCAAATGCGGAGGACAGATTGAGGTTACCTTGGTCGAGGCTGTGGCCCTCCTCAAATGTTTGTCTTGTGGACGCGGTGAGCATATACCTCAGGCAAAACCGCAGGAAGTTTTCGAATTCCGGGCACGCGTCGGTCAGGCCATGTCTGGCTCCTCTGTCACTAACCAGAGCGATTGCAAATAGCGCAGAGGAGTGCCCGGTCAGTAACCGGCATTTGGCTGCCTGGCCTTTGGCGTCAAGGGACCTGACGGCCGCTTCCGATTTCTCCATCGACTGGTGGGGAGGGACAAGCTCAGTTATTATAGCATCCTTGGGGCATCTTAGATCGTTTGAACAGCTGCTAATGAATCTCCCCGAGACTGCCGGGTCGCCGAAATATCATGCCGATATGACGGCCCCGGTTTTTTTGTGTTGAAAATGACCGGGCACAGACCCGCAGATATCATCTGCTCTCTGGGTAAACCGAAATGAGGACTGCGGGGATACTCAAGAAAGTCATGTCGTGAGACAAAGACAGGTGTGGATAGGGATCGGGTCTGGAGTTGCCGGCATCGGTTTGCAGCGGTAGCACCCTTGCACCGTTACAGGACTTTTGTATGATAGTCTCATAGGTACAGGAGAGTGCTATGAACTTTTCCGAACTGGTGGACATCAGCGAATTGGGTAAACTCTGCGAAAGCTTCACTGCCATTAACGGGGCGGCGACCGCCATACTCGATCTTGAGGGGAATATCCTTGCCGCAACCGGGTGGCAGGAAATCTGCACCCGTTTTCATCGGGTCAACCCCTCAACGGCGAGTCGTTGCAGGGAGAGCGATACCGTCCTTGCCGGCTTATTGGGGAAAGGTGAGCGTTACAACGTTTACAAGTGCAAGAACGGCCTGATCGACGTCGCTGTACCCATCGTCATAGGCGGCGAGCACGTTGCCAACTTCTTTACGGGCCAGTTTTTATTTGAACCTCCCGATAAGGATCACTTTATCCGGCAGGCGGAAGAATTCGGTTTTGATAAAGAGCTGTATCTCGAAGCGCTGAACAATGTTCCGATATTTTCAGAAGACAAAATAAGATCGATGATGGAGTTTTTTACCCGACTGGCTCAACTGATAGGTGAAATGGGAGCTGCCAGGAAGAATTTGATGGAAACCAACGCGGAACTGCGTCACAGTGAGGAACGCTATCGCGGTCTTTACAACGAGACTCCCGTCATGCTCCATTCCATCGACCACGAAGGACGGCTGGTCAGCGTCAGCAATTACTGGCTCGAGACTCTCGGGTACCAGAGAAGCGAGGTGCTCGGCAGGTTATCTGCCGAATTTCTCACGGAGGCATCCCGCCGCTACGCCACCGAGGTAGTTCTTCCCGAATTTTTCCGAACCGGCTCCTGCAAAGAAGTGCCGTACCAGGTGGTGAAGAAGAGTGGAGAGGTGCTTGACGTTCTCCTCTCCGCCATAGTTGAACGGGACAGCGCTCAGAGGGTCGTCCGCACCCTCGCCGTTATGGTCGATGTGACCGAGCGCAAGCGGGCAGAGGAAGCCCTGCAGGAGTCGGAAGCTAAGTTTTCCCGGGCCTTTCAGGCCGTGCCGAGCCTCCTGGCCATCACCACCCTGGACGAGGGTAGGTATATCGAGGCCAATGAGGCATTTGAACGGATAACCGGCTATCGGCGCAACGAAGTCATCGGCCGCACCTCCCTGGAAATCAAGCAGTGGAATGATTCCAACGACCGTAGCCGAATCATCGGGATGCTGCGCGAGGGGAAAAAGGTTCGGGACCAGGAAATTAAATTCGTTACCAAGTTCGGCACGGTCTACACCGGTTTGTACTCCGCAGAAATCATTGAGTTCCAGGGAGAGGAATGCCTGCTCAGCCTGGTGAACGATATCACCGCTCGCAAACAGGCCGAAGAGGAGGTCCAGAGGCTTAACCTGAACCTGGCGGAGAGGACTGCCGAACTGGAAGCCGCCTACAAGGAGCAGGAGGCATTCAATCATACGGTTGCCCATGACCTGCGCCAACCATTGAATCTTTTGAGCAGCTACTGCCAGATAATCGACAAACAATTCGGCAATCAAATCCCGGAGCAGTGCCTGGGTTATGTCCGGAATGTCAATGATGCCACCCTGCGGATGAATCGCATGATCGAAGCCCTGCTTAATTTCTCCCACATGTGCCGCGTCGAACCGCGCCGGGAGTTGGTTGACCTTTCTCTCCTGGCTCAGGAGGTGTCGCTGTCGTTGAAAATGACTGAGTCCGGGCGCCAGATTGATTTCCGAATCGCCGACGGGATTGTCGCACATTGCGATGCAAACCTGCTGCGGTCAGTCTTGGAGAACCTGCTAGGCAACGCCTGCAAGTACACCGGAACGCGCGAGAAGGCGATGATTGAATTCGGAACCAGGGAGATCGACGGGGTGACCGCATATTTCGTCAGGGACAACGGAACCGGATTCGAAAGGAACGACGCGGAAAGGATCTTCACCCCTTTTCAGCGCCTCCCAGGTTCCGAGAAATGTAGAGGCTCCGGTATCGGCCTCGCAACGGTAGAACGGATTATCCGGCGGCATGGCGGCAAGGTTTGGGCCGAGGGGGAGCCGGACCAGGGAGCGTGTATCTATTTCACCCTGTGCGGTCCAGGTCTCGGGAAAGTTTGCGCCTCAGCCGTCGCTGACAAAGATGCCTGAATTCTTGGGGCTTTCTATGCCGCGGGCTCCTCTTGTCGGCCAAAGCAAAGTTTTACCGTTACTCGAAGCCGGTAATCTGGGAATTGGCGGGGCGCCGGGAGAGTCAGAGGCGAGTATTGGGTAGTTGTTCTGACTGGCGGGGTTCGGCTAGGCAGCAAAAGCGTCATGACCTCTCGGTCATGGCGCTTTTGCGTCGGGGTGCTTGATTATTTACGGTTGTACACTCTTTGCTTAGCTCCTTACTTCTTCCCTATGGAAAAAGCCTGCCCCACGAAGGGACCGATGCCGTAGTACCCGCGATGGCCGGTGTCGAACACCAAAGGGCGTATCTTGAGGATGTCCGGCAGTCCGTCCGCGCCCAGCACGGACGGGTCCGCCTTCACGTCCACGATCTCGCCGATGAACTGGGTGTGCAGGCCGAGGTCCATGGTGTGGAGCAGGCGGCACTCCAGGATCAGCGGAAATTCGGCGGCATAGGGCGCGTCCACCAGGTCGCTCCTGACCGGGGTCAAGCCGGTCGCCGCGAACTTGTCATGGTCGCGTCCCGACACGATGCCGACATAGTCGGCAGCCTCTACCTGGGCCTCGGACGGCAGGCCGATGGTGAAGGCCTGGCGCTCCACGATGGAGGCGTACGAGTAGGTCGCCTTACGCAGCGAAACGGCCACGCTCGGAGGCTGGGAGTTGCAGATGCCGCCCCAGGCGGCGCTCATCAGGTTCGGTTTGCCTTGGGCGTCGTAGGTTCCGACCAGCAGTACCGGGGTCGGGAAGAGCAGGGTCTTGGCCCCGAGGGATTGCTTCATGTAGGTTCTCCTTGATATCTGTTTTGGTTGGCCGTTTCCGGCAGGGACCTGAATCTCAGGGTTGGTTCAGCGTCGCGATGTCGATCACGAAACGGTAGCGGACGTCGCTCTGCACCACCCGGTCGTAGGCCTCGTTGATCCTCTGGATCGGGATCAGCTCCACGTCAGCCGCCACATCGTGCGCCGCGCAGAAGTCGAGCATCTCCTGGGTCTCCCGGATTCCGCCGATCAGCGAGCCCGCCAGGCGGCGGCGCTGCATCACCAGGCTTCCCGCGGAAATCGTGGTCGGCTCCGGGATCCCCACCAGCACCATGGTGCCGTCGTGCTTCAGCAGACCCAGATAGGAGTTGTAATCGTGCTGGGCGGAGACCGTGTCGAGGATGAAATCGAAGCGCGAGGCGTTCTGCTTGAAAGCGCCGGGGGCGCCGGTGGCAATGAAGTCGGCCGCGCCCAGGCGCAGGGCCTCCTCGCGCTTGGCCGGAGTGTGGCTCAGGACGGTCACCTGCGCCCCCATCGCGCAGGCGATCTTCACCCCCATGTGGCCCAGGCCGCCCAGCCCCACCACGGCCACCTGATCTCCCGCCTTTACCCCGAAATGGCGTAGCGGCGAGTAGGTGGTGATCCCGGCACAAAGCAGCGGCGCGGTGCGCTCCAGCGGCATGCCGGCCGGAATGCGCAGGACGTAGTTCTCGTCCACCGTGATCCGGGTCGAGTAGCCTCCATAGGTGAGGGTCTTGCCGTCGCGCTCGTAGCCGTTGTAGGTGACGGTCATCCCCTTCTGGCAGTACTGCTCCTCGCCGTCCCGGCAGGGGCCGCACTCGCGGCAGGAGTCGATGAAGCAGCCGACCCCGACGGTGTCCCCGACCTGCCATTTGCCCACGCCTGCTCCGATCCGGGCCACCTTGCCCACGATCTCGTGCCCCGGCACCATCGGAAAGATGGATCTGCCCCACTCGTCGCGCACCTGGTGGATGTCCGAGTGGCACACGCCGCAATAAAGGATATCGATGAGAACCTCGTGCGGGCCGGGCTCACGGCGCTCGACGCTGTAGGGTGTCAGAGGCGCCGTGGGTGAAGTTGCTGCATAGGCGGAAGTCTTTAGCATAGCCTTCTCCTTTTTTAACGAAGCCGTGGCCGGCTTATATATTCGACATGTTGCGCCATTTCTTTGTCGGGATTTTAAAATAAACCGGTCCTCTATCAGCGTCAAGGGTTTTACTGGCAGAGACGTTCTGACTTCTATGCCCTGATCAATAAAAGTACCAGCAAGCGGAAGGGGCGCAAGGGGAGGGAGCCGTTGCTTGTGTCGGGCTGCTGGTCTCAGCGCTTCTGCAAGTAGTAATCTGCAATTGTTACCTGAACGACGAATCTGCCCCGCAGGTGAGCGAAGGCAAACAGTATGAAACCATGCCGGTTGCCGGTGACTGCCGGGCCGGATTATTGCTTTGACAAGGCGTACCTCAATTTGATAAGCAGTTGTACGTTGATAAGACCCTTAATCACCGAGAGAGCCCTGCTTGACGTTGCGGGTTTTTTATACGAAAAATGTGCGCATCTGTGGCACCAACAGGGAAGGGGAATCCATCATGAAAATCTGCATCTATGGAGTGGGTGCCGTCGGCGGGTTCATCGGTGCCCGGCTGCTGCAGGCGGGGTGCCAGGTTAATGCCGTGTCCCGCGGAGCCACCCTGGAGGCGCTGCGCGGCCACGGTTTGAGGCTGTTGAGCGCAGGCGAGCTCAGCACGGGAGAGGTACGGGCTACCGATGACCCGCGCGAGCTTGGCGTGCAGGACCTGGTGGTGGTGGCGGTCAAGGCGACCTCCATGGGCTCGGTGGCGCGGGGGATCGCCCCGCTGCTCGGGCCGGACACGGTCGTGCTGACGGCCATGAACGGGGTCCCCTGGTGGTTCTTCGACGGCTTCGGAGGAGGGTATGCGGGGACGCGGCTCTGTGCGGTCGACCCGGACGGCTCTATAGCTGCGGCGATCGATCCGCGCCATGTGCTGGGTTGCGTGGTGCACGGCAGCTACTCCTCGCCCGAACCCGGCCTCGTGCACCACGGTTTCGGCAAGCGCCTGATCATCGGCGAGCCCGACGGCAGCGATTCCCCGCGGCTGCGCAAGCTGGCGGGGCTTTTGGAAAAGGCGGATCTCACGGTCGAGGTCTCCCGCAACATCCAGACCGACATCTGGTTCAAGCTCTGGGGCAACATGACCATGAACCCGATCTCCGCTATCACCGGCGCCACCTGCGACAGGATTCTCGACGATCCGCTGGTGGCCCGGTTTTGCCTGGACGCCATGGCGGAAGCCGCCAGGATCGGCGGCAGAATCGGCTGTCACATCAGCCAAAGCGGCGAGGAAAGGTGCGAGGTGACGCGGAAGCTGGGCGCCTTCAAGACCTCCATGCTGCAGGACGTCGAGGCGGGGAGGGCGGTTGAGCTCGATGCGCTGGTCGGCGCGGTGCGCGAGATCGGCCAGCTTACCGGCGAGCCGACCCCGAACATCGACGCGCTGCTCGGCATGGCGCGGTTACAGGCGCGGGTGCGCGGGTTGTATCCTCAGCAGGCGTGAACCAGCCCTGCCGAAGCTAACTATGCAAAGGCTGCGGGATAAGGTGCTCCGCGCCCAGGATCCTCACCATTTGCTGCATCCCTTCCACGACGATGGCAAACTGCTCATCCGGCAGTGCTTCGAGCCCCTTGAGCAGCATGACTTGAGCAACCTTGGGGGCCTTGCCCAAAACCTCCTGTCCCTTAACGGTGAGAGTCAGATCCACCGCCCTCCGATCCTCCAGAGAACGCATTCTGTTCACCAGTCCCTTCGCTTCAAGTCGGTCGACAATTCCCACAACGGTTGCCGGGGTCAAGAACATCTGGTGTGCCAACTCGGAAACCCGCAGGGGCGAATCCTGGGCTAGAATCTGTAATGCCCAGAGTTGCGGGCCTGTTAATTCCGTTTCCCTTTCTGCGTTTCGAGAACACTCGTTTACCGCCTGGAATATCCGCCTCAGGTTGTCGATGACCTCTTGCAATTCTGCTTCGCTTTTCGACATATCAGCTCCTCAAAGCACTTGACAAATCAGTTCGTGTGACGAATAATTTGCAATACGAACTATATTGGTTTGTCTTTGGTTGGTCAAGGGTTTCTCACATCTCACGTGAAATACATGGTAAGGGGGCAGAAATGAAGAAACAGGCGTTGGGTGTAATGTTGCTGGTGGGGTGCGTCGCGTTCGGTGCAAGTGGTTGCGCCAAGAGCGAAGTTGTCAAAAATGACGAGCC
>TBL_comb47_HYPODRAFT_10004961_pt1 | contig 15107 bp, 6 predicted proteins | sample TroBogypolimnion_40_FD_10682 | JGI IMG/M metagenome (IMG submission 10682)
TTCCCGGGCTAGTTACACCTCTGCCTCAGCCAATGATCTGGTAAAAATTACCAGTGCCGAATATGCCAACTTAAAATTGGCCTTGTCTGCTGTTGCCATCGGATATACCGGAGCATTTAGTGATTGGGCTACGGCCTCGGCCGGCGATAATACGACCTTTAGCTACAACAACATTGGCAATGACCAGACGACAAGTAATTTCAGCGCTTTGGACTATCCGGTTGCGCTCTCCTTTCATCCGGCATCCAATCCTGCATCAGCCTATACTTGCCAGTTGAAATACAACAATGGAGGAACGGTCGTTAACATTTCCAATCTTTATTCAGGAGCAACTTCAGCAACAATCGACAGACAATACTTTGTCATCAAAACGCCGGCTCAGTTGCCCAACGCTTCTCCTTACATTGCATTGTTTTGCTCAAAAGGGGTCGCAACAGTTTACGGCACCAATGACAATCATTATTGGGATTGGGTAAGTGGAAATGTGACAGGTTATCAGTCGTTTAATTCTGTAACAGGTGCCATTACGCAATTGCCCTCGTTACAGGTTCTGCAAACAGCGACAAAACAATGGCCCTAAAAACAATACCAAGATAAATGCTTTTTCCAAACACTGAAGAGGGCCAAACCAAATGGATGAGGTTGGAAGAAATTGACAATAGAAAATAATTAAACAGTATAACCCATGAAGTTAAAATCGGAACTAATCCTATTTGCATTGGCCCAATGGATGCTTTTGTGCCAGGTGGGTCACGCTCAGTCGAACTATACCTTCGATTTTAATACACCGGGTCAACTGGCTGCCCAATTTACAGGTACCGGTCAGACAGGGAATGTAAGTCAAAGTACAAATACGGGAATGAACGGCACAGGAGCCATCACAGTGGTGCAAGAAACAAATGCGGTATATGTCACCAAGCAGGGTTATACCATCGGCGGAGCCGGATCGGTCTATGAGTTTACGACCTACATGAAAAGTGTATGGAATAGTGGATATGGAGGAGTTGGATTTACTACCGACTACAATGCAACCTTTGCTGCCGATGCTTACCCGACAAACTCCATCGGCATCTCAGTGCACGGCGGAGGATATATTTTTAACAGCGGATCTACGACTTCCAGCGGGAGTTGGAGCGTCAGCGGCGGTGCACCCTCCGATCTGCTCAACAGCGGTTCTTCCGATCAATGGTATAAAATTGTTTATACCATCACCCAAAAGGCAAATTCCGTATTTGACGTGACCGTGAAAGTATACAGTGTATACAATAACTATTCGCTGGTGAGACCCGGTCCAGATGCCACCCAAACTACCTCCTTTACCAACACCTCCATGGCCGGTTCAAATATCATTTATGCCTACTTCTGTTTTGGTGGAAGCAGAATCTCCAATTTTGATGATTACACGATCCGACTCACCAACAGCAGTGTCATTCAGTCAGGATGCCCAATTGTAACCGGTACGGCCACTCAATCGGGAGGAAATATAGCGTTGAGTGGGAATGTAACCTCTGAAAATGGCGCAACGGTCACCGAAAAGGGATTTGTCTGGTCAACTTCCGTTGAGGAACCAACCGTTACAAATGACACCAAAATTGCCAACGGCACGGGAGGCACGGGTACCTACACTTCGCAAATCACGGCACCGGCATCTGGCACCTACTACATTCGGGCTTATGCAGCCAATTCGAATGGTACCAGCTACGGTGCAGTTGCGACGATAACCATTGATAATCCGGTTCCTTCAGCCCCAACAGGAATTTCGGCGACCTACAACATCCTCTGCAACGGCGCCTCCACACAACTGACAGCAAGTGGCGCCGTGGGAACCGTGTACTGGTACACAGGCAGCTGTGGCGGAACCCAGGAAACCACGGGGAATCCAGCTACCGTGACCCCGGCCTCCTCCACCACCTATTACGCCCGCAACTACAACAACTCACAATTCAGCGTGGGATGTGCCTCCATCAGCATCGTGGTAAATCTACGACCAACGGTGGCCGATTTGCAGGCAACAGGAACGGGTATCAAATGGTATCTGGCCCAGTCAGGCGGAACTGCCCTGGCGACAGACACCCAATTGATAAACGGTCAGCATTACTGGGCCAGTCAAACAACCAACGGAAGCGAAAGTGCCGCAAGATTTGAAGTGGTCGTCACCATGACAAACCCTTGAAAATTTAATTGGAACCAAGTTTGAACCTTTGTATGGGAATGAATGTTATTTTATAAAACATAATAATCTGTTAAATCAAATAGAATGATGTTTTTCCTCCGTTAGCTAGCGACCGGAGATTTGTCATCTGACTTAGCACACCCAAAAGGATGAAATTTATACTGAAGCGACTGAATATGGACACTCTGTTGCTGCCGATTCAACCGGCGGGATGGATATCTGCTTCGCTTCTGTTTGGGCCGACAGGCTTGAAAATTACTAACAAGTGGAGTACGGATTGCAGAAGTGTTCCGGACGGGGAAATTTCATTGAAGGATCGGTAGAATCATGCCGCAACTTCTCTGGAATCAGAATGAAAACAATGAAACGCAAAAAACAATACTAAAAAATTGCAAAATGATGACAAGTAAACTTGCCTTAAAGAAACCAACCGCTCTTCGTGTACTGAAGCTGGTGGCGTTGTTCTTTAATTTACAGACACTGTTTATCCTGCCAGCTCAGGCACAAACAAACCCGGTCGTGACAGATGCAGCAGCATACGATGTCTTCATGAACCTCGATCCGGCGCGAGGTCTCAATCCAACCAACTTTGCTACCGATGTCTCGACTTACCTTAATACGTTGGGACCATCTTCAGGCCCTTATCGCATCAATACCTCGGCTGTGACGCTTGACCCCACCGACGTTACCAAATGGGAGGTTTATGACCATTACGACACGCAGTGGTACGCCAATCAGGCAGCATGGTCTGCTTCACCGAATGGTTTCAATGGTGGAAACATTCCGGCAAACTGGTATTATTATGGCATGACCGACGACAATTGGGGCGGCTTGAATTCGAAGACGACCATAGCAACTTTGCTTGCAAATTGTGCTAACCCTGGTCTCGGAACCGCCACCTGGGGGACCGTGGGCAGACTTCAATCGCATATTTACCCCTACGTAGAAAACGGAAAACCCTCCATGCAATTTTATGGCTATGGCGCAATTGGGGCTACCGACTTCTTGTATTATCCTGCGGATGCATCCTCTACAAAAACGGTCAAATTTGACGTGGATGCTACTTATGTAGTCACACACACCTTGCAATATGCCGGATTTCTGATTAATTGCGGTACGACCGGTACTGGCAGCAACAAAACCATTACCGGATATCTTCTTTTGTTTGAATGGCTGCCGGCAGGGTCAACTTCACCTCCTACAAGTCTGGCAAATGTTAAAATCTATAAGCTTACCAATGTGAATGTGGATAATCTTCACAATTCCGGATCTGGTGCGCCGGGAACTTTGATTGCGACATCCACATTTGCAACTCTTTACACCAAAAGCCATATAGAGTTGAGCCTTACGAGTACCTCCCTGACTGCAACAATCCAACAGCTGGACAATGGCGGAAATCTTACCGGATCCAAAAGTACGATGTTTAACTCGCAAGCAATTACCGACACCGGTTTCGGTGGGTTCGGTCCATTTGTACTGTACAATAGCCACGGTTGCAGCATCGCCTCTGGATTTCGCTTTTCCAATCTCGAAATGGCATTTGCAGGTGTGATCTCAGGCAACTCTGCGCTTGAGTCTTACCAATACGCCAAATATCTCAACGTGGTCTCCAATCGTTTTTTTGTCAACCTTACGAACACCTCTGCCGTAAATTATGCAGCTACCGCCAATGATCTGGACAATGCCTATCTCACCAGGATCAAAAACGACCAGGTGAATGTGATTACGGATGAAAGTGCCGGCACCTATCTGCCTGACGCCCTCAATCAAAACCTGGAGGATGTAACCCTTACCCCCACGAATGACGTGGTTGCCACAGCATTGGGGCTAACGTTGGCCAACTTTACAAGCTTGACTTCGGCACAACAACTGGCGGCGAAGGTGGCCTACCTGATTTTACATAGTCCACTCGGATCGTACGGAACCGTTACTTCATCCGCCAGCACAGCTGTTGCATCACTCCATCTGATGGATGGCGCGGGAACGGGTGCGGCCTGGGTAGGCACAAAACAGGTAGATGAGATCAAGTCCTGGCTGGTGAGTGGAAGCAATATAAACATCTACCTCAATCCGGACAACAGCACAAACGCCGCCGGACTGACAGCAACCTACAAATTGACCAACCCAAGTGGTACGGTAACGACCATATCCACCACCGCCGGTAGTTACGGAACCGTCTATTATGCCTTTCCGAAGGCATCAGCGACAGGAGATTATTCGATTACACTTAGTTATGCGACAGGCGGAAGTATTACCACTACAGTGCCAGCAACGGCAACTTTCACTTTTGACCCGGTTCCCGCCCTGGCCGGAACACCGGGCATCAGTGGTCTCATGCAATCCGGGTCTACCCTGACAGTTACCCCAAACATCACCGACATCGGCATCACGGGCGCCACAATATCCTACAAATGGAAGGCAAATGGCACGATTATCTCTGGCGCAACAGCCGTAACCTATACCCTGACTTCCAACGAAATCGGCAAAACCATATCTTGCGACATTACCAGCGACAAGCAGACAGGCACACTAACTGCAACAGCATCAGGAACAGTGGCTGTGGCTTCTGCACCGGCAAATCCTACCTCCATCAGTGCCAATTACAATCCCATCTGCAACGGTGCCAGCGTTATACTGACAGCAAACGGTGCAGTCGGAACGGTATATTGGTACACAGGGAGTTGCGGGGGTACTGCCACATCGCCGGCTACTGGTTCTACCTTAACGGTAAGCCCATCTGTGAACACAACCTATTATGCCCGGAATTACAACAATGCCCAGTACAGTGCGGGTTGCGCATCCATCAGCATCGTGGTGAATCCGCGGCCAACAGTGGCGGATTTGCGACCCAACGCCACAGGCACCAAATGGTACCTCACTCCAACAGGCGGTACAGCACTTGCGACCAGCGTACAGTTGATCAATAACACGCATTACTATGCAAGCCAGACCGTAAACGGCGTCGAAAGTACTGCAAGACTGGATGTACTGGTAACCCTGACAAACCCTTGAAATCCCCCACGGGTTTCAAATAGTGTCGGGAGCACTTTTTTAATCGGGCAAAGGAGTTTTGGCAATCTCACAGCAGGGATGTTGCAGGTCATACGAGATAAAGTGCTGAAAATGCATTCGGATTAAGGCTCTTTTTATCAATCGATTTATATCGTTAAATAACTAATATACAAGACCATGAAAAAAAGAATCACATTTATATTACTGATGCTTTTGAGCTTTGACACATTCACTTTTGCCCAGAATGTGACAACTGATTATGTTGTTGTCGGGTTGGTCTCGGGTGATGCAAATATGAAGCAGATACAGCTGCGTTACAATTCGACTTCAGGCGTATACTTCACAGCAGAATCATCCGGTAGTGGTGTAGAACAAATTACCGAAGCCATCTCTGGACGTCAGATCATTGACCTGCATATTTTTGTTAAGAATGATCAGCAGGGAATATTCCTGACCAATACACCTGTCACATCGGCAAATGTCAATGGTTTCTCCAATTATTTCAAAGGATGGAAAAAATCAGTATCGGGAAGGGTGGTGATTCACAATCAAACCGGTGTTACCTCCCCGGAGTTAACCGATCTGCTCGGTAAACTTCAGGATTTGACAGGTCTCCAATTTATTTTGAATCAATAAAATTTCCGGTTGAAGCCGCTCAGGGATTTGTTTTACCTGATCCAAACGGGATCTTATGAAATTTCGCCGGTGATTCTTCCGAAAATAAATATTTGTAAATGTTGCGTTTGAGTAGGTAAAATGGACTGCAAATCCGAATCAGCTGAGTCAATTTAATGCAATTGTAAGCGAGGATCCCGGCATTTGATCGAAAACAAGAAGAATTTCAACACATTACATAATTCATTAAATAAAAGATTATGAATTATTTAAGCCTCGGTTACAAAGTTCGACAGATGCTTCTGAGACCAGGTCTCAAGGTACTTTTGATCGCACTTTTTTGCGTCTTGTGTGTTAATCATCCGGCATTAGCCCAAAATTATTGTCTGAGTTTTGATGGCAGCAATGATTATGTGGCAGTGAACCCGGTTCCGGCTTTCAACGGCACCACAACGATTGAGGCCTGGATTAAGGTTGTAATCCCCACAGGATATGCCATTGCAGAACCCAATATTGTTTCCTGGGGGAATGACGCAAATTCTGTTGAATTCAGATTGGGCATCAGCGGAGCCAACGCAACACTTCAGTTCGGGATCGATGCCACCGGCAGCGGGGGCGGAGCCTGGCAGGCAATCTATGGCAGCACCAACATCAATACCGGCATCTGGGTGCACGTTGCCGTTGTAAAAAATGGGAGTACCTCAACCTTGTACATTAACGGGGCAAGTGAAACCAGCGGGACAATCAGCAGATCCCCTGCTCTGAACACTTTTGACATTGGAAATCTGAATGAACACGGAAGCCAGCAAAACAGATATTTTCCCGGGTTGATTGACGAGGTTCGGATATGGAATACCGCACGCTCCCAGGCCGAAATTCAGGCGAATATGTACAGGGAGCTGGCCGGTACGGAATCGGGACTGACCAACTATTACAAAATGACGGATGGGAGCAACTCAACCCTGACAGACAACAAAGGCAGCTCAACGGGTATCATCAGTGGTGCAACCTGGAACCAACCGGATGCATTCCCTGTAGATGTTTTTGTTTCGGGAAATTATGCTGCCGGATATGGAAATATTAAGTCGGCCTTCGATGCCATCAATGCCGGCACACATACCGGAGCTATTACACTCCAATTAAACGGCAGCACAGTTGAAAATGCGGCAGCGGTGCTGAATGCAAGTGGAACAGGCAGTTCTAGTTATACCTCCGTTAATATCTATCCTGCAGTTAGCGGAGTGACCATCAGTGGAAACCTGGCCACCCCGCTCATTGACCTCAACGGGGCGGATAATGTGACCATCGATGGAAGGGTGAATGCCACCAACTCAACCAAGGACCTGGTGGTCACAAACACCAGTAATTCGGGGAATGGTGGAACAAGCACCATCCGGATGTACAATGGCGCCAATAACAACACTGTCAAATACTGCACGATAAAAGGTTCCAGCACGGATGGCAGCGGAGGTGTGATCTTTCTGGGGGCCACGGCCGCAAGCACGGGGAATACGGTTGACAACAACAACATTACAAACGCTGCCGATGCCAATCGCCCCATAAATGCCATTTACTCTGGTGGAGCAGCAAATACAGTTACCATCAGCAACAATAATATCTATGATTTTCTTAGCCGCATCAGTTCTTCAAACGGAATAAATTTAAATACAAGTACAGCGGCATCAACCATTTCTGGGAATAGTTTATACGAAACCAGCACTTTTAATCCAACGGCGAACAGGGCCTATTACTATCCCATTTATATAAACAGCAGTGCAGCGGGATTTGTGGTAAGCGGCAATTACATCGGAGGAAATGCTCCCTTGTGTTCGGGTACCTGGATCAAGTCCAACACTGCCTACAGTAATTTTTGTGCCATAAATGTGGTTTCTGTAGGAACCGGTACCCCGAGTGTGTTGAAGGGCAATACGGTGAACGGCATCACCTGGAGCAACAACAACAACGATACCGCTACGATGTGTGGAATCGTGATCAGTAGCGGGGATGTAACTTTGGGTGTTGCCGGTGAACCCAACACCATCGGCTCTGTTACCGGCACCCCGAATCTGACCTTCAACTACGACACCGGTGGTTCCCTTATTCCAATCGTCTTGAACGGTTCCGGCTACATCACCTGTCAGTACAACAACATCGGGGGCATCACCTGCAACAACAGCAATTCCGTCCAGTTCACCCGATTCTACTGCATTGCCAGATGGAACAACAATACGGCCGGAATCATCAGCAACAACACGATCGGCAGTGCCACCAACCCGATTTCCTGTACCTCCCCCAGTACCGGCGACTGGCAATGGATAGTTGGCATCGAAAACATAGGCGGGGCATCAACCGGGCTAACCATCAGCAACAACTCCATCTCCTACCTGAACAATAGTGCCACCAATTTGGGCTATGTGAGCGGAATTCACAGCTATGATCAGCCAATTGTACTTACTGCCTCAGGCAACAGCATCCACGATTTAACCATCGCCAACTCAGGGAACGGCAGCGGTCGTGACGCTTCCGTGAGGGGTGGAATCTGGGTGTCATCCTGCAATAAATTTTCAATTAACAACAATGCCGTTTATAATCTTACAAATACCTACGCCTCATTCAACGGATACATGTACGGGATCTATTGCACGGGCGGGTCAGATGTGAATGATTGTTCGGGAAATACCGTTTACAATCTGTCGGCTACGGGAACCGGTGCCGGTCCGTTCATGTACGGCATCTACTTTTCGGGATACAGCGAAGTTTTGCATACGGTCAATACGATCAAACAAAACTATGTTTTTGGATTCTCCTCTGCGGGTGTAAACACATATTGTTCCAACACAAGATATTATGGGATTTACAAACAATACAGTACCGATGCAGTCATTGCAAACAACATTCTGAACTTTGGCGGGAACAACATGTCTGCTATCTATGGAATTTATGAAGAAGGCAATAATGTAGCACGCAGCACCAGTGTTTACTACAATACAGTATACATTGGCGGTGCCCCGACGGCAGGAAACCTGGATAGCTATGCCTTGTTCAGTGCCAATAACAACATACGCACTTTTAAAAATAATATCCTCTGCAATGCTCGATCCAACAATGGTGGCGTAGGACACCACTATTGCATTTATTATGGGACAACCCCGCCTGCAACCTCTGATTACAACGACTTGTATGCTCCGGGAAGCAGTGGATATTTGGGCAGATACATCGATACCTACTGTACAACGCTTTCTGCATGGCGGACTGCTACAAATGGAGAAGCCAATAGTCTGAACACCAATCCTTCCTTTGCCAGTGCAGGAGGTACCTCGGCGACTGATTATCTGCCGTCGGCCACCTCCCTGGTTGCGACGACAGGCACCGGCATCACCACCGATTATGATGGGGGAGCAGAGAGGAGCAGCACCTATCCGTCCATGGGCGCTTTTGAATACAATGTAGCTCCGCCCTGTGCCAATCCAACCAATGGAGGCACCATTGGTACGGCACAAGCCATCTGTTCAGGCTTTGCTCCTGCGGCTTTTACCAGTAGTGCGGCCGCTTCCGGAAATACAGGTAAACTGGAATACAAATGGCAGGTATCCACCACCAGTGCCTCGGCGGGGTTCAGCGACATTGCTTCCAGCAACTCGGCCATTTATGCCCCGGGTACGCTGTTTGTCAACTCCTGGTACAAACGCCTGGCGCGCGTTGACTGCATGACTGACTGGACGGGCGCTGCCGAATCGAATGCTGTAAAGGTGACCATCAACCAGCCATCGTTTACCCCGGCTGCTTATACAGTTGCCAATCTTCAGGCAACGGGTCAAAATATCAAATGGTACTCCGCTTCCACAGGAGGTTCACAGTTGGCAGCTTCCACTGCCATAGTCAATGGGACCCATTATTTTGCCAGCCAGACCGTGAACGGGGTCGAAAGTACAGCAAGGCTGGAGGTAACGGCAACGGTCGATCCGACCCCGTGTGCTCCAACAGGTGCGCCAACACAAAGTTACAGCACCGGAGCAACAGTGGCTAGCCTGCAGTCAACCGGCTCGAGCATCCGGTGGTATTCCGCTTCAAGTGGCGGAACTGCACTGGCAAGTTCAGTGGTGCTGGTAGATGGAACCCACTATTTTGCCAGCCAGACCATCAACTGTACCGAAAGTGCGACACGGCTCGAAGTAATTGTAACGATTAACTGATATGATCCGAAAAATCTTTGATAGGATGGCCTTTCAAAAACAAACACAAAAATGAAAAATAGTTGTCTGCTACATTTTACTTTTCTGGCAGTGAGTGTTTCATCAGTGGTTTATGCTCAAAACATGGAGCTCAACACCCGCTCCTTCAGCATTGCTCAGGCCAAGATCGACGCGCAGGGGTATTCTTGTCCCACGAAAGAGTGCCACGCAACGTTGGGTCGATGCCACAACTGTCAGAGTACTTAACGTCAATCAAACAAATGGCAACAAAGGATTGTATTGTACAGATGGAGCGGCCCTCTATGATGGGGAGCTCAAACCAATAATTCACAGTCAATCAATCCCGATGTACCAAATCCAAATGCTGGGAAAGAGTAGTAGAATAACACCTCATTTGGAATATATGTCCATGTTTTGTCCATGTTAAAAAGAAGATTTACAATTTATTAAAGGTTATTTTTAGGTAATTGAACTGGCACTTGTTTCCCTCAATGGTTTTGGTAAAGGGAATACTAAATTCTGCTTTGAGACGGAAGTGGAAAACGATACGAAAAGCAAATTGGAGATGAAAAAAATCACTCAGTTAGCCTTGTTGCTGATTATTTTAGCCGTAGGCCACGGCCTGAAGGCTGCCAAGTATGTGGTGAGTGGTGCCGGTGCCGACGTGAACGGAACCTATGAGGACAGTGGTTTTACAAATGCCGGCCATCCTTTTTTTATTCTTGATTCAAATTCATACCGAGCGCTCATTTACGACGGTAAATGGAAAATTGCCTCCATCGATTGCTGTTATGGAAGCGATGGTGCGACGGTAAGAAACACCTATTATTACACCAACAATTCAGGCAGCAACCCACCGTCCTCTGGTTGGTCCAACTCTGCCGGAGCGCTCCCGATTCCTTCCGTAAAACTGGAACAGTCAGAACTATTGTATAATACCCTTGTGTTTACAGAATCTCCTGAAGACGATGGAACCATTGATAATACGATGGTAATTACCTGTAACAACCTTGGTGGGGAGACATTTACCGGGAAAAGCGGTGATGATTTTGTGGCAGATGGAAAGGTCATTGTGAGCAATCTTCCCGCTGGCATGACGGCACGTATTCTCCGGAAAGATGATCTGACGCTATTAGCCATGCTCACTGGTATCCCGGCATCACACAACAATGCCAACGACGTTTCGAACCTGACTTTTGCATTTCAGAATTCAGCATTTACAGGTGGTAATGCTGGTGTTGTAGGAGGTTCTTACCGAAACACCTTAAAAATAAACTTCATTCAAATCTTCCATGTTGGTTCAACAGGCGATTTCACCACCATTACAGCGGCATTGGCGGCCTGTCACGATGGGGATATTCTAAATCTGGCAGCTGAGACATTTACAGAAACAGATTTAACGGTATCCAAAAGCATCACCATTCAGGGGCAGGGAGCAAAGTCAACAATTGTACAAACAGCCTCTTCAGCGGCGAATGCAAATGGCAATGTTTTTTATGCCTCGTATGTTAATTTAACCATCAAGGATCTGACGGTACGATATGGCAACTCGAGCTTAGGTGCCGGAATTCTTTCAGATGACGGATCATTGAACCTGATCGACCTGGATATTTATGGGAATACTTCGACCAGTGATGGCATAGTCTGGGGTAAAAATATAGCCATGTCGAATTGTTCCTTACACGATAATACAGGAGGATATGGTCTCCAAATTTGTGAATACGGAGTAGCAACGGTCACAAATTCCACCATTGCAAAAAACGTTTTTGATGCATGGGGAGGGTGTGGGATATATTGTGACCTTGGGTCAACGCTTCATCTTACAAACTGCACGGTGGCTGAAAATACCGGTTACGGCCTTTTTGCCTACGCGTGCACTCTTTCTGCTGTCAATAACATACTGACTGACAATACCAAGGATGATTACAGGGTTCAATCGGGTGACGCTTTAACCGATTCCGGGTTTAATGTTGTTAAAAAACAATCATCTTCGGATAATTCAGGTAACTGGAAGTTTAACCAGGCCAGTGATATTTTGTACAACTATAAAGCCGACGGTTCGTCAAGCACCCAATGGAACAGAAACAGCCCGGCTCTGGCCAATCAGAATCTGAATCTGGGGTCCACTCTAAGTTCTGTTGGCCTGCTAAACAATGGACCCGTTCTTCCGATTTTGGATAATAGTTTTATGATTAATGCAGGTACGGATGCCGGTGCACCCACCACCGACCAGGTGGGACAGTCACGCAATGGTACTACCGATATCGGTGCATTTGAGTACGGCGGGGTGTCGGCCATCGTTCCAACGGTAAACACCACAGCCATCACCACCTTCAACACCTTGTCTGCCACCATGGGAGGCAATGTTTCTTCCTCAGGAGGAGCAACCGTGATGGAACGTGGAGTGGTCTATTCGTTATCGGGCACTCCCGATATTTCCGACAACAAAGTAGTGATCGGCAGTGGAACCGGTACATTTTCCGGATCCGTATCCGGATTGTTGCGCAATACGACCTATTACGTAAGGGCCTTTGCGACCAACACGGCAGGGACAGCTTACGGAACTAAAGTTTCATTTACCACCGCATCAGGGAAACCTGTTCTTGGCAATCTGGACGGAGATTCCGGTACATTCACAGAAGGGGATAACCCTTTGGCAATCGATAGCGGGGGTGATGCTACATTGGTTAATGGTGACAATTCAGGTTACAACGGAGGAAATCTAACGGTTAGTCCCATTCCTGGTTATATGTCTGCATCTCTTTCCATAAGTACTTCTGGAAACCTGGTGCTGAGTGGAGGGATGAATGTTGGAAGTTCCATCACCATTGGTGGCACGGTTGTTGGCACCATTACCAGTAGCGGTTACAATGGAACAAAACTGGTTATATCTTTCAATGCCAATGCTACGGATGACCTGATTGGTACACTCATCCATCACATTGCATACAGCAACAATTCAGAAGAATCTCTTGGCGTATGCTCGGTACATTTCACCATTCAGAATGCCAATGCAATAGTAAGTTCTGATGCAATCGTTACGATCAATACTTTTGTTGTCAACGATCCTCCTACTTTAACGGCTGTTGGTATCAATCCAACTTTCACCGCAGGGGATCCTACTGTTACCTTGTTTTCCAATGCAGCAGCCTCAACGGTCGAGATTGGACAAACATTTACCGGCCTCACCCTGACGGTATCCAATGTTTCCGATGGCTCATCAGAANGGCTTTATCTGGACGGGAGCACGATATCCCTGACAAACGGGGTAACTGGTACAAGCAGTGGAAAAAGTCTGGCCTACNGTGTTTCTGTTACAGGATCAACCGCCACTTTGACNNTATCCGGTGGTTCTTTGTCTGCTGCAGATTTACAGTCGCTGGTCAACTCGATGGGCTATCAAAACAACAGTGACAACCCAACGGAACCAAACCGTGTCGTGATAATTACCCTGCTGAAGGACAATGGCGGCACTTTGAATGGAGGGGATGATACAGCTGAATTAGCTGTAACTTCTACTGTGACGGTCAAGTCTGGGAAGCCCGTGTTGACCAACCTGAATGGAGACTCTGGTTCATTCAAGGAAGGGGACAACCCGTTGCTCATCGATAACGGGGGAAATGCAACCGTAAGTAACCATGCTGATTCCGGTTACAACGGAGGAAACCTTTCAGTTGCTATTGCCTCTGCTTCAGCCAGCGAATCCCTTTCTATAAAAACTTCGGCCAATGTGGTTCTGGGCACAGGGATGGCCGCTGGAAGCACGGTATCTGTAGGAGGTACCGTAATCGGCAGCATAGCCACGGCGAAAGACGGGCAAACTGGTCACGATTTAGTGATCACCTTCAATGCCGATGCCACCGATGCCCTAATCAGTACGTTGATCCAAAATGTAACTTATTCGAACAATTCGGAAGTTGACCTGGGAAGCAGGTCAGTATCGGTCACAATCCTGAATGCGAATTCATTTACAAGCGTTGCTTCAATAATTACCATCAATACACTGGTGGTTAACGATCCTCCAACCTTGACAATTACAGGCACTTATCCAACATTCACAGAACATTCACCCCCTGTGAAATTATATTCTGGTGCTACGGCATCAACATGGGAAAGTGGACAATTGTTCAGTGGGTTTTCTCTTACAGTGACGAATTTGCCGGATGGGGCTTCTGAGCAACTGGTAATCGATGGGAGTAATGTCGTACTTACGGGTGGCACATCAGGAACAACCGTAACAAACCACCTGACCTACAATGTTTCTGTTTCCGTTGTCGAAGGAAAAACTGTTGCTGCAGTTGTGGTTACTGGTGGCTCTCTGTCCGAAGCAAATCTTGAAACGGTTCTTAATAATTTGAGTTATTTCAACAGCAGTGATTCACCATCCTCAGCACAATACCGATTAGTCAGGATCACGGGACTTTCAGATAATGGTGGAACTGCAAATGGTGGAATTAATACAACTTCCCTCTTTATTCCATCATTTGTTACCGTTGTTGCGACCAATCTGCCGACTGTCAACACTACATCAATAACAACATACGGCGGGGTTTCGGCCACGATGGGCGGCAATGTGACCGCGGATGGCGGAGCGACTGTCACCGAACGGGGAGTGGTTTATTCGGCCAGCGACACTACCCCGACGATCGGGGAAACAGGTGTTACCAAGGATGTGAACGGCACCACCGGAACGGGATCCTTTAGCAAGTCAATCACAGGACTCTCGGGTGCAACGACCTATTATGTTCAGGCCTATGCAACCAATGCCGAAGGAACAGCTTATGGAGGGATACAATCTTTTACATCCAATTCCTTGCCAATAGTTACAACGACTGCCATCACCACCTTTAACAGCACTTCGGCCACGATGGGCGGCAATGTGACCGCGGATGGCGGAGCTACAGTCACCGAACGTGGAGTCGTTTATTCGACCAGCGATACGACCCCAACCATGGGAGAAACTGGCGTGACACAGGATGCGAACGGCACCACCGGAACGGGATCTTTCAGCAAGTCAATCACAGGACTTTCCAACGGAACAACTTATTATGTGCAGGCTTATGCCACGAGCAGCGCAGGAACCACCTACGGGAGTATGCAGTCCTTTGCCACAA
>TBL_comb47_HYPODRAFT_10004962_pt1 | contig 15105 bp, 28 predicted proteins | sample TroBogypolimnion_40_FD_10682 | JGI IMG/M metagenome (IMG submission 10682)
GCAGGCATTAACCAGGTATACGATAAATGATATTTAAATTCTGATTCATTGTATGCAACAAATATATTATTTTCATTGAACCATTTGTTATACATATCTTTATGTAAATTTCCAAACGGACTCAAAGCAATTAATTTATTACCTTCTAAAATATATTCTTGTTTTGTCATAACTATTATTTTTAAATTACTTCATAAAATTAAGAATAAATTATCATATAACCAAATTTATTTTTCATTTAAAGTAAAAAAGTCCTTAATTGCTTAAGGACTTTTAAATATTTAATTATTTATTTAATTTGTTATGCAAGAACTTTAACTCTTGTATTAGTATATTTTTCATCTGCTAATTTACTAAAAGCATATCTTGCTTCGTCTTTATTGGCATCTGATCCAAAATATGCTAATTTATTTGTAAGCATTGATCTTACTTCATATTTAGCATTCCATGAATCAATAGCACTAATAGTTTTACCATTTCTCTTGGTATATACACCTCCAATGATAACATTACCAGTTTTTGATAATGAATATTGAGTCTTTAATTTAATTCTTGTAAATTGTAATTTACCTTCCTTAACTAATTCATCTAATAAAGCAGTAATTGTATACTGATTATAGATAAATCCTTTTTCAACGATTTTACGTTTAATGGTCATTTTTGTAATAGTACCATTTGATTGAATTAAGCTAGATGTAATATCTAAAACTTGATCTTTTGAAATTTGATTTTTTGATGTTTTCATTTTCTTTATTTTTAAATTATACATAAAATTAAGAAGAATTTCTCATATAACCAAATTTATTTTACATAAAAAAGATTATTATTGCTAATAATCTTTAAAATCTAATTATGGATTTTCTTAAAATCTATTCTTCACTATAATATTGTTCTATATATTCATAATATCCAGATGGTTTATGTTCTTTATAAAATTCTACCAATTTATAAATACATAAAACATCACCTGAACTATTAAATTTATATTTTTGTTCTAAGTAATTTGCCATTTGATCTAATGATAAAGTATTCCAATCTAACCAACCTGGTGGTAATTTGGAATTACTTTCATTTTTCATATCATTAATAATTCTATTATTTGCTTCTTGTAATGATAATTCAGATACTATTTGCATATATGGCGATTTGAATTCATTTGGTTGAGTGCTAGTCATATAACAATGTTTTAGTTTCATTAATTATCTCTACTAATCTAATTGGATAACCATTATCATATAATTTAACTCTTTCTTTTAATACCCAGATTGGAGTATTATTAGGCCATTCTATTAAATAGCTTTCTTCTGTTATTGTTATGATATTACCTAATACAGTCTCTCCTGTATTTAATACTAGTCTAGCTTTTGTCATGTTTATATATTTTAATTTTGTTTATTATTGAGTACATATGGTAAAGCTTCTACTGCTTGATTCCACATTTTGAATATTGTATATGGATACTTTACATTGCTGAAATGTTCTTTATACGTAGTAAATTGATATCCTGGTTTCTGTTTATATTCAAATTCATAACAATATCTGCCTTTACGCCATCTACCTTCTTCCATTGTTAATCTTAACTCAGCACCAGTTGGTATATGAGTATATTCATAGATTAATTCCATTATTTTCTTACTTTAGAATTTAATTCTTTAATTGCTGCTTCTGTTAAATGTACTCTTTTATTTAAAGTAGTCATTTCATTATTAGTTGATGGTTTAGCATCTAATGATTTTTGTGGTTTAGTTTTCATCATAGCTGATAATTGTTGAAATTTCTTTTCGTTATTAGATTGAGAAGTATTCAATTTATTAAATACATCAGTACTTAATGCTTTATTCTTATCATCCATTAAATTATTTAGATCTTTTACATCATCATTTAATTTCTTAAAATTAGAATTAGTAAATGTAATAGAATCATCTAATTTAATATTAACTAATTTAATTCCTTTTACTAATCCTTTTATTTGAAAATGTTGTATTATACATGCAACAAATAATGTTATTATTAATATCCACATATCTTATTGTTTTAATGAAATATAAAATTCAAATTCTTCTGGAGTTAGTATAAAGAATGTACCACAATTATCTCTAATAATCCAATCATCTACTTTAGCAATTTCACATTTATTACATGAATCATAAACTTGCAAATATGCTCCTGTTGGATTATCTTTTGTTGGTTCTAATATTGGTGATTCTACTATAGTTCCACCACTCCATTTATTTAATTCATAACCATTGGTTCCGGTATATTGTATACCATTGTAATTTTCTATCATGTTGTTTTTAATTAAAGGATGAATCTTCTTTTAAAATTATATCAAATGTAATTAATTCTTTTATATTCGCTATTTTATTTTTATCTGCAGTTCCAATACATCTTGGTATTACTGCAAATTTATTATTAAATAATATATCTAAATCTTTATATTGTTTATTTTCATCATATGTTCCTAATCCAGCAATACTAGTTAAATAATTTAAAATATTTAATCCTGATATTGTATTAAGTATTTCAATTTCACATTTTAATTTATTATCTTCTATATAGATATTATGTACATTATGTGACATTCTTCCGGAATATATATTGTATAAATATCCTCTATCTTCATAAGGTTTAATTTCATAAAATGATTCACCTAATATATCATAAAATTCTTTCTTTTCTTGAAATGAAGATATTAATTGATTAACTGATTTCTTATTATAAATCCTACCATTTAAATTTTCTTTATCCATTTCAAGAATAGTTGATATAAATGTAATACACATATCATTTAGTTATTAATATATTTTTAAATTGATATGTGATACCATTTATATGAATTATCTTTTGTGGTTGTATATACAATTTCTGATATATTGCATTGCTCACATATATAATTATAATATTTATCTATTATATATTTAAGATAATATGAATTTGGATTATCTAATAATATTGTTACTTTGATTGAATCTTGTATTTTAAGTTTCATATATAAATATTTAATTATTTATCAGAATTAAATTAAATTTAGCTCTTGTCATAGCTGTATAAGTTAACATATTTCTTTCTATTGGATTTCTATCTCTTGATAGATCATTTAATATTAAAATAATATTATCATAAGTAGAACCTTGAGCTTTATGAGTAGTAACACAATAAGCATATTTAGTACTAGTAAAGAATTTATCTCTTAATGTATAATATTCTACCCAAGCTTTTTTTGCATAGAACCCACCAGGTGGATGTGCTAATGCTTGTTTCTTTAATTTATCTAATTTAGCTTCCATTACTGATTTAGAATCTTCATGAATAAGTTTAATTCTAGCATAATTAGTCATGAATAGATCTTGATATGATATTTCAGTATCATAATATTTTAAACTAAATTTAATATTACCAATATTAATATCTAATATACTTTCATCATAATCAGTTACAACTATTTCTTGATTGACATGTAACATCTTTTTAGAATGTTTATCTATCACCACTGGAGAATTTAATATAAGTTTTTCGCCTATTACTAATCCTTTATTAGCTTCTTCTCCATATACTATACCTCGTATTAAATCATTAAATGTATCTACACAATTATTAGTATATGCAATAGTTTTAATATGGAATGGTTTATTAGTATATTCATCTGCTTTATAATATTGTTCTAATATATCAACCATTCCTTGTAAATCAGCATCTTTTTTATTATTATTTTTTAAATTAAGTATACCAGCATTATCTAATGTAACACTTTTAGCTTCTTTTAATAAATGTAATAAATTAATATCTTCATTAGTAGTATTATGAGTATAATGATGAGTAATATCTAATATAGGATGACCAGCTCTTTGTCTTATTATTTCAGTTAGGATTATAGTTTCATGTATCTTACCTAATTTTTTAATCTCATCTTTATCAAATACTAAACTATGAGCTTCTTTAATTGGTGGTAATTGATATGGATCTCCCACAAAGAATATACTGAATTTATATTTTTTAAAGTTTTGAATTAAGATATTATACATTTCTTTATTAACCATAGAACCTTCATCTACTATTAATAATCTTAATTTTCGTAATCTTTCTTCCACTTCAAATACCTTTTCTTCTGATGGTTTAAATGATAAATTACCATATCCATCAATTACTTCTTCATATCCTAATGAACTATGTAATGTTTTATATTGTATATATTTTCTAGATTTCTTTAACTCCATTAATTCTGGAGTTAATAATAAAAATATATTATTTACTGCTTGATTGGTTGGTGCTGATATAATTATAGTATCGTTTTTAGATTCAGATACTCTATCCATTATATATTCTAATGCCTTATTAACTGCATATGTTTTACCAGTTCCAGCAGAACCTGTTATTAAACATATACCTTTTTCTTCATTATATATAAACTTCTTTAATATCTTTCTATAAATACTAAATTGTAAATCATTTAATTCAGGACATTTTTCTTTATGTAACTCTTCTATTAATTGGTCTATTTGTGTCATATAACTAATTTATATTGTTTTAGTATAGTTAAAAATTCAGTAATTGTAATTTCTTTTCCTTTGCCATCTAGTAACGTAATTGTTTCTAATTTTTCTGGATAGTTATTAACTAAATTGTTAAATACTTTAAATCCATCAAATGTCCAAAATTGTCCAAAATGATTTGTTTCTCCTAATTTATTACAATCATATTGACAATTAGATTTAGGATCTCCCTCTAATAAGATAAAGTATTCCATTTATTTAGTTTTATATTTTTAGTTAATCTGTTAGTTCTTGATCTATTAAATTCCAGTAAATATCTAAACAAAAGTTTAAACAAAAAAATGAAAAATAAATAGCAATACTTTTACCTCGTTTATGAGCATCAGGAAAATTATAATAGTAAGCTTTTGCTGAATAACCAATACTTAATTCCGGAAGTATATTAATTAATTTAGTATTACCAACTAATGTATTAAATATATATGTCTTAATTCTCATTACATTAAATCTTTATCTGTTAAGTATTGATGTATATTTTGTTTAGTATTTTCGTCAGGAATACTATAATCATATATAGAACCAAGTAATTTAATAGGAGTCATTTTATCATTTACATATTTTTTACCAGTTCCTGGTTTCACATAACACAACGTCATGTGAGGATGGTAATCAGGATATGTTTCTGTATAATCTATTTCATCTCTTAATTCTCTATTAATAGTAACTAATTCAGGAGATTCTATATCAAATTTGACTACATCAAATTCATTATTTTCAAATACAGAAATATTAGTCATTGTAACTTCTACTTCATGTGGTGGTATTAAATATCTTTGTAAATCTGATATAGTTACATTATTATGTATACCATATAATATAGTTACATGTGGTTCAAATTCATATCCATATTCATGATCTTCATTATCATAAACATCATTTTCATCTATTAATTGTCTTACTAAATCTTCCCAATTTGGTATATCTACATTTAACATTAGACAATTGTAATTCATTATATTTTCCATATTTTATGTAAGTGTGTAGTTTATATTTTTTAATTGATTTTGTGTTGTTGTATCTGATACTATATGATATATATTAGTTTGTTTCCTCATTAAATTAAATAATGGATTACTACCATCAAATATATTTAATTTAGCAAATTTCATTAATCCAAGTTTAATTTTATCTGGAACTATAAATTCATCTAGATTTAATTCATTATAATAACATATATCATATGAGTCACCATCATTTAGATATGAATAAATATTACCATCATCAAATCGTATTATATTTTTTATATCATAATAATTTAACATTTCTAAGATTTTATCTTTCTGACCCCAATCCATAGGAAAGTCAGTAGATCCAAATGTATATATCATAGCATATTCTTCTCCATTACACCATGATTGATTTAATTCTTGTATATATTCTATATCATCATTATTAAAGTATATTTCTGGTATAAGATCTTCTGGATGAATTCCTTGTTCAAATTTCCAAAACCATAACATATTTTTAATTGCAGACTCTTCATAATTTACTAAATGTGATTCATGTACATTAGTATCTAATACATAATAATCATGATATATATTATCTGTTATACTGTCTATCCATGGATTATCATCAAATATCAAATTAAAATTATTATAATCATCGGTTGGAGTAATGATATTAACTTTACATTCAGGAAATCTTAATTTTAATAATTTAGGCAATATTGATAATATAGATATATCAAATAATACATCTTTACATGTTATATAAAAATTATTGGTTAAAATATAATCAAAAGGAATTTGATTAAAATCAGTAGCATAATTTTGGTTTCTACTATTTAATATAAACATAACTTAAAGTGTTTCATATAAATTATTTTGTGCTTCTTGCTTATCTATTGTTTTATTATGTATAATAGCATAACATCTTTCTGGTGGTAATTGTATTATGGATTTATAACCTGATATCATTCCATGTACTCTATGACCTGTCCATTGTATATCTGGTAGATTTTTATATACACGCTTCTGATAATCAGGAAAGTTCACCCAACCTGATTCATCTAATGTCCAACACCATTTAACAAGATGTTCTGCAGTTAATCCTTTTACTATATTAATTCTTGGAGTCATAATCAATTCAGCTGGATTATTTTCTATTATAATTTTAATTAATCTTAATAGATCTTCATTTGGCAACTCATCTGCATCTAATTGAAATATGTAATCACCAGTACATTTAGTATTCATATAATTCTTATTTTCTAAGAAATTATTTTGAAAGTTAAATGGATAATATGAAAAATTAGGTCTTGTAAAATGTTCTAATAAATACATAACTTTATCGGTTACTTTATTTTGATCATATACAACAACTATTTCATCTTCATCATCAATTCTTTTATCTAAAAATCTAAATAGATTATCTAATTCTCTATCTTCATTACAACAAGTAATACCATAAGATATCTTCATAACTTAAAATTTTAATTTTGTTAATGGCATTTCTAACATATAATTTTCATTTAATTCTTTATTTGCTTCTTCATTTAATTTATTAAGCATATCATATAATGCAGGTGTAATTTTTGTTGCATTATTTAATTCATCTAATGTACACCAAGTTTTTCTACTAAAATTTGATTCTGAATCTTCTATACATATCCAAACTCTTCTCATTATATATAAAATTTAATATAAATATTGAATACTTTTTAAGAATTAATTAATTCTTTGCATATATTTCTTCCAAATTAATGTAATATTAGTGTTAAGTATAGTTAAACATATGCCTTCTTTACTCCATACTAATGCTAGTACATTAATACCACTTATATTACCATCTTTCAATTTATTAAATTTAAAAGATAGTTTTGATTTATTCTTCATCGAAAGTGGGTCCTATATTCTGTAATGCTTCTTTAAACTTATACTTATCATATAATACAGAATGTTCAAAATCTGGTTTATATTCATAATATAAATCTTTAGTTCCTGGAATTAATTTAGTTATTCTTTCTTTTAACATTATTGGTGCATAAGGAGCATAACACCATCCCCAAGATTCTTTAGTTCCTTTTGGAAATACTAATCCTTTTTTATAGAAATCTATAACCGATGGATACCAATTACAATGTTTCTTTTTATCTACTTGTTTTAATTCTACTACTAATGGTAATGTAGTCTTTTCAAAATCTTCTATTTCTTTTTTATTATCTAGATTATAAGTTGAGTTAGTCATATAACCACAATTCATACAAATAGATTCATTACCATCTACTACTAATTGATCTGTATCACAGATTGCACAGTGCTGTTTTTCCATATTATTTTTTATTTAAGTTACATTTATTATACCATTCTTCATGTAATTGATCTATTTCATTTTCTAATTCTGATATCTTTTTCCTATATGGTTCACCAATTACATTCCAACAATTATTACAATATACATCAGTATAATCACCTTCAGACTCTTCATTGGCAACACATACACCACATAAATCTTTACCACATATATTACATTTCGTGGAAGAATAACGATATATTACAAGATTTATTTCAGTTCCACAATCATCACAAAATGTACGTTTAACCGTTACTTCATTTGTTTGTAATTCTTTTACTTCTTTAATCATATTAATGTTTCTTTTTCTTTAACTAAGTTTCTATTAATAGCTAAATCAGCATCAAATTTATCAGGATATCTAGCTCTTAATTTATTGATATTAGTTTCTAAAATGTCTTCTAAATTCCAATCATTTAAATTGCACAGGTTAGAAATATACCACATTAAATCTCCAATTTCTTCTTTTACATTTACATAATCAATAACTTTACCATAAGCAAAATGCTTTTTATATGGATCTACTATTTCTCCTGTTTCTGTAGTTATACCCATTACCATGTGGATTTCATTTGCTAATTTAGTATCTGAAGTCATTTTGCTACTTAGATCTGGTAATGTTCTTTTTGTTTCTTCTTGATATTGTGTTATTGTCATATATTGTTTATTTATAGTAATTGTTTAAATTGAGTCATACTTTCATTTAATTCTATTTTCTTTTTATTTAATCTATCAAATATCTCATCTATATCTTTACTAGCAAAAGAAAAAGCTAATTCAGATGCACCTCCTGGTAATTTAACCATAACATTAATTATATATTTTTCTACTCCATTTGTAACATAATACATATCTAGATATGTCTGGAAGTATTTATCTTCTATAAAGAATGTTACTATACCAACTACAATACTTCTACTAACAGTAAATCCTAATGATTGTAATCTATCATATATTTTGTCAGCTTCTATTTCTAGATCAAATTCTCCTGTTGGTTTAATAGATTCAGTAAGCGATTTCTTAATGTTATTTGTTTTATTTTGAAAATAATGATCAAGAAACGAACTACCAGGATGATTAATATAGTCACTCATACATTTATAACCGCTTTAAAGTTGGTAAATTTAAATCTAACATTTTAGGTACTTTATCAAATTTATCTTTTAATATTTCATCTAATTTAATTTCCATATTCTTTAATGAAAACTTTTCAATTAATGTTTTTTGATATTCACTTTTCTTTTTATACTTATCATAATCTTTATACACATCCATTAATATTTTAGATGCTTCCACATAATCAACAGTAAACCATTGTGATTCTGTTAATATAACATCTTTCCAAGCTGAACTAGGATGTACATTTGTTAATGTTCCTGGTAATAAAGTACAATGCTTTGGTGATAAGAAATCTAATTGTCCTGACCACTTAGAAGCTATAATAGGTTTACCAGTAGTTGAAAATTCTGCTAATGGTCTTCCGTAACCTTCTCCTTTTGTAAATGATACAAATGCTTTTACTTTATTATGATTATAAAGATCATTTAATTCAGTATCAGATAAATCTCCATGCACTATATATATATCAGGTAAATTATCAGAATTAATTAATTTTTGTATTTTAGTTATCTTTTTAAGTATATTATGATAATCTATTCTACTATAATTACCACAACTAACTTTTAATAATAATGCTGGTTTATTATCTACATATTGAAATGTTTCTAAGAATGTCTTTATTAAACCACTCATATTCTTTCTATCTTCACCAAGTTCTCCTGGTAACCACATTCCTGTTGCTAAAAATAAGAAATCGTTTGGTATATCATCGATACTCTTAATTAATTTAGTATTAATGCCTTGAGGTAAAGTAGTAAATATATTTTGATCGACTCCCTCAAATACGACCTCTATCGGCTTAGTTAATTTAATAGTTTCAATTAATCTTTGAGTATTAGCATCTCGTTTTTCATATCCAGTCTTTAAGAAAGTAGTTTTTGCATGTTCTGAAGGAACTAATATTAAATCCATTTTATTACACCCTTCTATCCAAGCTTGACTTGCTATAGTAGTTTCAATGCCGGCAGTAATACCAATATTAAGATATTGACCTACTTGTTGGAATTCATTTGGTACTGCTATAGTAATATATATTTCAGGTCGTTTTGGTAATTGAACTGTTAATATATTATCAATAATTTCTTTATCTTCTGGTATATTTTTATTTAGAGCACCATTTGGAGTGGTTCCCCAAGTAGTAATTGCAATTTTAATATCATATGTATTTCTATATAAATTAAATATTGATTTTACTATATCTCTACTATGATAACCATATCCTGATTTACTATCAATAGGACATGAAATTAATATTGTATTTTTCATATATATTATAAAATAATTCCGTGTTTCAATGTATTTGGTTTAGTATATTTAGTTACAGTATATTTTTCTTTTGGAATCCAATTATCAAATAATTCATCCATATCTCTAATAATACCATTACACATATATTCATTAGTCATTTTAGCTTCTTCTGACATCATCCAATCTCTACCTTCTAAAGCATATTTTTTTCCTTCTTCTTTAGTTAATGTATACCAATAATGAAATCCTTTTGCTACATCTCTAAAATCTACATAATCTTCAAATATATATGGAGTAGCAACTGATCCTGTTAAATGTCTTGAAGTTGGATATATTGGATAAGTCCATTTACCACAATCAGAATATTTATTATCATGATTAGTAGTAAATTCTTCATTAAATTCAATTAATTTTTTCTTCTTATCTCTAAATGCCATTTGATCTTGTAATCCACCTGTTACAGTAGCTATAGTAGGAGTACCAGCAAATATGCTTTCTACATTAGATAATCCAAATCCTTCTGCACTAGATATATTACATGTTACACTAACTATATTATATAATGTATTTAAATCTTTAGTTAATAATTTTTTAGGATAAAAATATATATTACATTCAGGTGCCAAATCTTCTGCTACTTGGAATAAATCAGTACCATTTTCATCTATAGGATCTGTATGGAATAGTAATGCACATTTATCAGCTTTTTCTTTTGGTAATGTAGCTACAAATGCTTTAAATGCTAATATCAATCCACTAGGATTTTTACGTCTCATATTCCTATTATGATAGAGAGCTATAAAATCTAATTCTTTTGTACCAAATATTTCATCATACATATTCTCAATAGCTATATATGATTTATCATAATCTAATGGATAAAATTTATTAGGATCTATACCATGAGGAACATAAGTAATATCTTTATGATCCATTTCATTATCTACTACTAATTTAATTAGATTCTGAGTTTGTTTTGATATACATATAAGTTTATCACAAGATAAATAAAATGGTTTATTATATAGTGGAGAAGGAGGAGAATCCCATATAGTATAGTATGCAATTGGTATTTTTTGTCTAATTTCTTGTTCTAATATATATAACCATATAAACTGTCTTGGATCTGTAAAATGTAATATTGCATCCGGCTTTTCTGTTTCTATTATATGGAATAATAATTGTGCATTACCATATCCTTCAAATGGAAATATCTTTATATATGGATCTTCTACTCCAGTTTCTTTAATAGCGATATCTTTTAAATCCACTACTTTTCCTTTATATGGATGATTTATTGCTGCTCCTATTTGTACCCAGTTATAATAATGACAAGTACCAAATACTATTTCTTTACTCATAGTACCTACACCAGATTGCAATTGCATATCATCTGATAATAGTAATATCTTTTTTCGTTTGTCTTGTGGAATGTATCCTACTCTTATTGTTTGTTCCATTAGTCTAAAATTTTATATGGTTTCCCTAAGTTTTCTATATGTTTAATAAAATTTTTAATATCGCTTTTATTAGGATCTTTACTAAATATAATTGCTACATCTATATTACTTGCCATAATACTATTTCGTTGCGAAGCATAATATCCTTTAAATGCTTTTCCATAAAAGTCTTCTTGAAATTTAGAATATAAATTATATACAGTATTAGCAGGATTATATTCTCCATATTTCATTCCAAATTCTAAAGCATATTTTTTTATATATGTTTCAGCTCCATTACGTCTACCACCTGTAATTATTTCTAAATCATTATTATATTTATTTTTTATCTTAAATAATAACTCTTTTATCTTTCTTTTATTTTCATATGTTAAATCACCAATACATCCTATTCGTATCATATGATATTAAAGTTTTTCTAATCTTTTTAATGATTCAATTCTTGCATTTTCATAATCTTCATTAGACCAACCTTCACTGTTATTAGTCTGTAAATAACAATAAGTTCTTATTTCCGATAAAATATTTTGTACACCAGTTTTATCGCCTTTCATTTCTGCACTTATTAAGGCGTAATTTATACTAAACATTAATTTTCTAAAAATTTTAAGCTCTTCTTTTTGTGTCATAATTAATCTTCTTTCCAATTACAATTATCAGTTTTATATAAATGACAATATTGACATATTGTTTTATCTTTACATTTTGTATATTTAGCATCTCCATTATAACTACCATCTTCTTTATATCCATGATTAATTAAAGTATCAATTACTTTAATAGCTTTATTAATGGAAGGCTTACCAGAAGCAGGTACTACTCTTTGAAATCTTTTTTGTGGAAATTCTGATTGTGTATATAATACTCTTTTTAATACTAAATATAAAATACTAATTTTTTCTAATAATATATTATGTTGTTCTGCATAATACTTTTTATAAAATAATAATTGTGCCATAGATTTACTATCTGCTTTCTTTTTGGCATTCCATCCATTTCTAGATGTTTTTAAATCTATAATTATAATTTCATCAGTTCTGGTATTCTTTAATACTACATCAAGAAATGCAGTAAATGCTATCTTTCTAATTGGATCTACATCAACTACTAATGGTACTTCTATACCTACTAATTCATGATCTTTTATAGGAAAATATTCAGATCTTTTTTTATGTAATTCTTCTATAATTTGACTACCATGAAATAGATATTCTCTCATTTGAGTAGCATTAGAAAAATGACCCTTACCTGCTGCTAGTCCTTTTTTATATTCATCAGCCATAGTAACTTTAAGTAATGCATTTAAATCCATTTCATTTGCTGCTTTAGCTGATACTGTATACATACATGTTAACCATTCTTGTATGACAAAATGCATTGCTGTTCCAAATAATAGATCTATACTAACTGAAGTTTCCTTTAACCTGTCAATATAAACTTTTTTCCATTTATATTGACAGGATTGGTACATTGATATTTGACTATATGATAAATGTGTATATCCTAATTTTTTTAAAGTGACATATACATTATCTCTATTAAAATCATAACTCTTTAAATCCATATTAATCAGTTAATTTACGAAAATCAATACCAAATAATTCAGATACATCACTTTCAGTAAAATATTTCAAATCATTTAATTTATTTACTATATTATTAATAGTAATTAAATCATCCATACTATATGAAATATCTTCAATTTTAATAACATATTTTTCCAGATATGTATTTATTTCATATTCATACTTAGCATCTGAATCTTGACATAATTCAATAAAATTTAATTTTTTAATTAAATTTCTAACTGCTATTAATAATAACTCTGATTCTGTCATGTATTATAGTACTAACAATAAAGCCATTATTACAATAACTATATTATGTAAAAATTGATCACCACCCATTGTAACCCAATACCATTTATTTGATATATCTTGTAATGCTTTAAATTTAAAAGTTAATTTACCTTTTAAAGTATCAAATACAAAATGAGTCATTAATTGAAATATCAACATATCAAATACTATTGCAGAAGATAATGGTATAATAAATGACATAATAAATAAAAATATCCCCATTAAACATGTCTGCATCATAGCATGACAAAATATAGGAAATAGTGGTGTTCCAAATCTCTTAGCATTTAACATATATGATGTTGATAACCAAGTATAATCTGCCAAATAATGACAGAAAAATAATCCAATAAAAATTATGAATAAGTTCATATGTTTAAAATTAAAAATTGATAATTAAGGTATTATAGCAAATCCACAATCAATACATTCAAATCTTAAAAATACTGGTAATATATGTTCTTGCCCATCAGGCGACATAATAGCTGGTATTTTCTTTAATGTATATATAGATACAAATCCAGTGGAATCGCAATTTTCGCAATCGATATCTTCTAATGAATTAATATCGATATCATCTAAGTTCTGTTGATTTAAATTATCTCTCATATTATTCGTCTTCCATTAAATATTCGTTATTTTTAATTTCTTCTTCATTTACAATAATAGCTTCTGTAGTTAGAAATATCTTCGCTACACTAGTAGCTTTTTCTACAGCAGTCCTAGTTACTAAAGTTGGATCAATAATTCCAGATTCTATCATATGTTCTACTAAATGTGATTTAGCATTATAACCATAATTATTAGTTTTTTTCTTAGAATTAATTTTATTTATATCTTTCCATATGAAATCTCCAACATTCTTGCCTTCTGAATTTAAAATAATTCTATTAAATGGTTCGTCTAATGATGCTAATACTACTTTATAACCTAATTCTTCATTAGTAGATATAAAAGTTTTAGTCTTTAATTTTTTAATTAAAGTTTCTTTTATATTCTTTAAAGCACAACCACCACCGGGTACAATACCTTCTTTAATAGCAGCTCTAGTAGCATTTAAAGCATCTTCTATTCTATATTTCTTTTCTTTTAATTCTATTTCAGTTTGTGCACCTACATTAATTATTGCTGCACTACCTAATATTTTAGATAATCTTACCTGTAATAATTGTTTTTCATAATCAGAAGTTGCATTATCAATTTGAGATTTAATTGATTTAACTCTTTCTTCTACTTTTTCAATATCACCAATACCACCTATAATAGTAGTATTTTTATTATTAACAGTAACTAATCTAGCTCTTCCTAATTGAGATAATTCTACTCCTTCTAATGTATCATTCTTTAATGGAGAAAATACTTTAGTACCAGTTAATATAGCAATATCTTCTAAATAATCAGTCTTTCTATCACCAAATTCAGGAGCTTTAACAGCACAACAATTTAATATACCTTTTACTTTATTTACAATTAATGTAGATAATGCTTCTCCTTCTATATTATCAGCAATAATCAAAATAGGTTTTTGTTCTGATATACATGACCCTAATAATTTCATTAATCCTTTATCGGCTG
>TBL_comb47_HYPODRAFT_10004964_pt1 | contig 15102 bp, 11 predicted proteins | sample TroBogypolimnion_40_FD_10682 | JGI IMG/M metagenome (IMG submission 10682)
ATGAACACCGGCTTCCGGCCCGTTCCCGCCCGGCGGGGGGTTTCGGTGCTCGGACTGCACTTCCTGGCCCCCGGCGATTTCGCGGCCATCTACAACACCAGCCCGCTTTACGCCCGGGGCCTGGACGGAGCCGGGGTGGACATCGCCATCGTCGGCCGCACCCACATCTCCCTCAATGACGTGAAAGTGTTCCGCTGGCTGTACGGCTTGCCGGCCCCCCCGCCGGCCCTGATCCTCAACGGCCCCGACGCCGGCGACCAGGGCTCGGCCGAGAACGGCGAGGCGGACCTGGATGTGGAATGGTCCGGCGCGGTGGCGCCCGGGGCCGGCATCAAGCTGGTGGTGTCCAGGTCCACCGCCGCCACCGACGGCGTGGACCTTTCCTCCCAGTACGTCGTGGACCACGACCTGGCGCCCATCATGAGCGTCAGCTTCGGCGCCTGCGAAAAGGACCTGGGCAAGGCCGGCGTCGCCTTCTACCGCAACCTGTGGGCCCAGGCCGCCGCCCAGGGCATCACCGTGGTGGTGGCCTCCGGGGACACCGGCGCCGCGGGCTGCCAGGGCGGCAGCATCCTCGCGGCCCCCACCGCCGGCGTCTCGGCCCTCGCCTCCACGCCCAGCAACGTCGCCCTCGGCGGCACCCAGTTCGCCGACGGCACGGGGAGCTGCTGGTCGTTCTGGAGCGGCAAGGGCGGCGTCTCCGCCAAGGGCTACATCCCGGAGGTGGCGTGGAACGAAAGCAGGAGCCTGCTGCTGGGCCTGGGCAGCCCGGCCACCAGCGGCGGACCCTCCTCGGTCCACCCCAAGCCCGCCTGGCAGAAGGGCGCCGGCGTTCCCGCCGACGGCAAGCGGGACATCCCCGACGTGTCCCTGGCCTCGGACATGGCCAACGGCTACCTGATCCAGACCGGAGGCCTGCCGTCCCTGGTGGGCGGCACCTCCTGCGCCGCGCCGTCCTTCGCCGGCATCATGGCCCTGGTGGTCCAGCGCACCGGCCAGCGCCAGGGCAACCCCGACCCGGCCCTCTACCGGATGGCCGCCGACCCGGTCCAGGGCCCGCGGGTGTTCCACGACATCCTGCTCGGCGACAACTCCGTGCCGGGCACCAAGGGCTATGCCTGCGGCCCCGGCTACGACCTGGCCACGGGCCTGGGCAGCGTCGACGCGGAGGCGCTGGTGGAGGCCTGGGGCGGCGGCGCGGACAAGCGCCAGTGACTGTCGCCCCGTCCGCCCGCGAAATAAAATCGACGAGGGGGTTGCTCTCCGTCCGATATTAATTAATTTTTTTATTATGGATAAGGTCTTCATCGATTCTTCCGTGCCCCAGCGGCTGCCGCTGGGGCCGGTGAATCCGATCGTGGACCTGTGCTTCCCCATCGTGCACGGGCGGGCGCTGGAGGTCGATCACGGCCACGCCCTCTACCTCGCCCTGAGCGCGGCCTGCGAGAGCCTGGACCGGGTTCCGGGACTGGGGATCCACACCGTGCGCGGCACGCTGGGCGGGCAGAAGGGGGAGCTGATCCTCTCCGCCGAATCCCAGGTCCGGCTGCGGATCCCCGCGGGATCGGCGCCCCTGCTGAAGGGACTGGCCGGCGCGGCGCTGGACGTGAACGGCTGCCCCATCAGGCTGGGCGAGCCGTACGGCCAGGCCCTCGCCCCGGTCTCGGCGCTGTGGGCGCGCACCGTCACCATCCATTTCCGCGAGCTGGCCCTGGGCGCCGCCCAGGCCCAGCTGGCCTTCCGCTTCGCCCAGGAGTTTCCCTGGGGCAGCTTCAGGATCCTCCGGCCGCGCACCATCCGGATCGACGGCCGGCAGCTGCTGGGCTTCGAGCTGGCGGTGCGGGGCCTCGCCCCCCAGGCCAGCCTCCTGCTCCAGGGCCAGGGCTTCGGCGGCCGGCGCGCCCTGGGCTGCGGCCTGTTCGTGCCCTTCACCGCCACGGCCCGGAGCAAGGCAAGTTAGTCCTACTTGTGGCGTTCGTGTCCCGACCCGGCACCAGAGTCGTCGCTGTCAGTTCGCTGGCGCGAACTGCATCGACGGAGCGGATTGCGGCATGGATGTCGGGGCTCCATCTCACCCTTCAGATGGGGCATATCAAGGCAATGGTGGGATTCAAAATGAAGTATTTCCTGACAAAGGCCTACCGCAAACTGGTCGCTTCCGTCTCCCTCACGGAGGTGGAACAAGGACCTTGCATTTGTGCCGTGCTCCCTTCCGTCGATGCAGTTCGCGTCAGCGAACTGACAGCGACGACTCTGATGCCGGGGCGGGACACGGACGCCCCAGAATTAGAACAGCCGTCCCACGATGGCCGCGACGGCGGTCTCGACCCGGAGGATGCGGCCGCCCAGGTGCACCGGCCGGCAGCCGGCGCGGGACAGAAGCTCGATCTCGGCGGGGATGAAGCCGCCTTCGGGGCCGATGACCAGGGTCACCGGACCTTCCGCTCGACGCGGGCAGGGCTCGGCGGATCCCGGGTGGGCCAGGAGCGGCAGGGTGCCCGCGATCAGGCCGGGCAGCTCGTCCTCGGCGAAGGGCCGCAGCAGCCGGCGCAGGTGGAGCTCCGGCAGCACGGTGTCCCGGGCCTGCTCCAGGCCCAGGATGCGCTGGAGCTCGAGGTTGGCCTCCGCAAGGCGCGGGCTCTTCCAGTAGCTCTTCTCCACCTTCCAGGCGTTGATCAGGCAGATCCGGGCCACGCCCAGGCTGGTGGCGGCGGCCAGCACCCGGTTCAGCACCTTGGGCCGGGGCAGGGCCAGGACCAGGGTGAGCGGGAGCTTGGGCGGCGGAGGCTGGTCCAGGACCACCTCCAGTTCGAGCGCCTCGGCGTCCAGCCGGGTCACCCGGCCCCGGCCCAGGGCGCCCTCCAGCAGGCCCACGGCCAGGTCGTCGCCGGCCTTGGCCCGGTGCACTTCGAGGACGTGAAGCAGCCGCCGCCCGGTGAGCCGGACCTGGTCGGGGCCCACGAAGTCCTCCTGGCGCAGGATCAGCAGGTTCATGCCCGGCGGGCTCCGGGGCGGGGTGTCGCGGCCATGGCTTCTCCTCTTGTCCAGACATGATAGGCCGGACCCTGATAAACTGGCTGGTCATTGTGTCTGGAGACTTGCGTGAAAATACTCATTCTGGGCGTGAACGGATTCGTGGGGTCCCATCTGGTCGAGCGCGTGCTGCGCGAAACGAACTGGGAAGTCTATGGGATGGACCTGGGCAGCCACAAGGTCGCCGAGTTCCTGGACAACCCCCATTTCCACTTCGTGGAAGGCGACATCTCCATCAGCAAGGAGTGGATCGAGTACCACGTCAAGAAGTGCGACGTGATCCTGCCCCTGGTGGCCATCGCCACCCCCAAGGTCTACGTCACCGATCCGCTCCGGGTGTTCGAGCTGGATTTCGAGGAGAACCTGCGGATCATCCGCCAGTGCGTGAAGTACAAGAAGCGGGTGATCTTCCCCAGCACGTCCGAAGTCTACGGCATGTGCCCGGACACCGAGTTCGACGAGGAGACCAGCTGCCTGGTCACCGGCCCCATCCCCATGCAGCGCTGGATCTACAGCACCTCCAAGCAGCTGCTGGACCGGGTCATCTGGGGCTACGGGTTCCGGGACGGGCTCAGGTTCACCCTGGTGCGGCCCTTCAACTGGATGGGACCCAAACTGGACAGCCTGAACACCGCCAAGGAGGGCTCCTCCCGGCTGGTGACCCAGTTCGCCTGGAACCTGTTCAACGGCGAGCCGCTCAAGCTCGTGGACGGCGGCAGCCAGCGGCGCTGCTTCTGCGATGTGGACGACGCCATGGACGGCCTGATGGCCGTGCTGCACAACGAGGGCGGCAAGGCCGACGGCAAGATCTTCAACATCGGCAACCCCGGCAATGACCACAGCGTCAAGGAAATCGCCGAGATGATGGTGGAGATCTGGAAGGACCATCCGTTCCGCAAGGAGCGGGGCACGCCCCTGTCCGAGATCGTCGAGGAGTCCAGCGGGACCTTCTACGGCAAGGGCTACCAGGACGTGCTGGTGCGCACCCCCAGCATCAAGCGCATGGAGGAGACCTTCGGCTTCAAGCCGAAGATCGGGATCAAGGAAGCCCTGCGCAAGTCCCTGGACTTTTTCGTGGAAGAGCACAAGGCCATGGAAAAGATTGTCGAGACCGAATGACCCGCAAGGAACGCTGGCAGCTTCTTTCGATCTGGTTCTTCCTGGGGCTGGTGCCGCTGTTCATGCGCCCGCTCTGGGAGCCGGACGAGGCCCGCTACGCCGAGATCCCCCGGGAGATGCTGGCCCTGGGCGACTGGCTGACCCCGCGCCTGAACTACGTGCTCTATTTCGAGAAGCCGCCCCTGCAGTACTGGCTGTCGGCGGTCTCCATGAAGCTGTTCGGCCTCCATCCGTTCGCGGCCCGGCTGCCGCTGGCCCTGGCGACCCTCATCACCCTCTGGTGCGCCTGGCGCCTGGCCAGGCGGCTGGGGGCCCGGGAGCCGGTCTGGGCCGCCTTCATGGCGGGCACCGCCATCCTTTCCTATGTCTGCGGCCAGATCCTAACCCTGGACGCGCTGTTCGCGGCGTTCCAGGTGCTGGCCTTCGTGGCCGGGGCGGAAGCCGTGGCGGAGCGGTTCCACGGCCGGGACGGGCGCGCCTGGTCCCTGCTGGCCTTCGGCAGCCTGGCCCTGGCGATGCTGACCAAGGGCCTGGCGGCGCCGGCCCTGGTGGGCATGACCCTCATCTGCTCCCTGCCGTGGGCCTGGCGGTCCCCCAGGCTGCGGGCGGCCCTGCTGAAGACCCTGCTGGATCCCCTGGGCTGGCTGCTGTTCGCCCTGGTGGCCGCGCCCTGGTTCGTGCTGGTCGACCGGGCCAATCCCGGGCACGCCTCGTTCTTCTTCATCCATGAGCACTTCGCCCGGTTCACCTCCCACGTCCATTCCCGCCAGGGCTCCAAGAACCCGGTGCTGGACAAGCTGTACTTCGTGGGGATCCTCGGCCTGGGCCTCGTCCCCTGGCTGAGCTCGTCGGTCGCCGGACTGAAGCGCGGCTTCGCCTTCATGAAGCGCCCCGCCGGTCCGGTGGCGGAACAGGCTCCGCTGCACCGGTGGACCCTGGCCGCGACCCTGCTGGCGGCCGCCTGGCCCCTGTTCTTCTACTCGATCTCCGGTTCCAAGCTGCCGCCCTACATCCTGCCGGTCCTGGTGCCCATCCTGGCCCTGGCCTGCGCCTTCGAACGGGAGGGCGAGGAACTCCGGGCGCTGGCCCGGTCCGGACGGGAGCTGCTGGTGCTGGGGGTCCTGCTGGTGCTGGTCTGCCCCTTCCTGGTGAAGGGGACCACCGGTCTGCCCTGGGTGCTCGCCACCGGCGCCGGTTTCGCCGGCCTGGGCTGCTGGGCCATGCGCCCCAGGGGGCTCACCGGGATCCGCTGGATGGCCGGGCTGGGCGCGCTCATGCTGCTGATCACCTACGCCGCCGGCGCGGTGGCCGGGCCCGGCAAGGACGCCTCGGCGCTGGTGAAGCGGGCGCCGGAGAACGCCCAGTGGATCAGCTGCGGCAACTATTACCAGGCGATCCCCTTCGTCAGCGGCCGGCGGACGGTGGTGGTGGCCGGGACCGGCGAGCTGGCCTACGGCCGGGACCATCTGGCCGCGGCGGAACGTGACCGCTGGTTCCAGGAGGACGAGCTGGCCTTCACCCCGACCGCCCTGCGGCTGCGGGCGGAGGATCCGGGCCGGCCGGTCTGGGCCCTGGTGGACAAGAACAGCTGGAAGGACCTTCCGGCCGCGCAGCGGGAGGCCTGGGCGGTGAAGGGGGTATCCCCCTCCTGCCTGCTGGTCGCCTTGCAGTAGGATGAGGGCATGAACGAAGCCCTGGTCTACCTGGACAACAACGCCACCACCCGGCTGGCCCCCGAGGCGCTGGAAGCCATGCTGCCCTTCCTCGGGGAGGAATACGGCAACGCCGGGTCGGCCCACGTCCTGGGGCGGCTGTCCGAAGGGGCGGTGGTCCACGCCCGGGAGCAGCTGGCCGGGTTCCTGGGCTGCCAGGAGACCGAGCTGGTGTTCAACAGCGGCGGCACCGAAGGGCTGAACCACGCCATCCGCGGCGTGTTCGAGGCCCAGCCAGGGAAGCGCCATTTCATCACCACGGCGGTGGAGCACAGCGCGGTGCTGGCCGTCGGCGACTGGCTCCAGCGCCAGGGGGTCGAGGTGACGGTGCTGGGGGTGGACCGGGAGGGCCGGCTGGATCTGGCCGAACTGGCGGCGGCCCTGCGCCCGGATACCGCCCTGGTCTCCATCATGGCCGCCAACAACGAATCCGGTGTGCTGTTCCCGCTGGAGGAGGCCGGGGCCCTGGTGCGGGCGGCCGGCGCCCTCTTCCATGTGGACGGGACCCAGGCGGTGGGGAAGGTGCCCATCGACCTTTCCCGGCTGCCGGTGGACCTGTTCAATTTCAGTTCGCACAAGTTCCACGGCCCCAAGGGCGTCGGCGGTCTGTACGTGCGGCGGGGGCTGCGGCTGCGGCCCTTCATGCTGGGCGGCGGGCAGGAGCGGGGCCGCCGGGGCGGCACCGAGAACGTCGCCGGGATCGTCGGCCTGGGCAAGGCCGCCGCGCTGGCCGGCCGGAACCTCGAGGCCAGGGACGGGCGGGTGCGCGGCCTGCGGGACCGGTTCGAAGCGGCGGTCCTGGCCCAGGTGCCCGAGGTCCGGGTCAACGGGGCGGGGGCCGCCCGGCTGCCCAACACCTCCTTCATCAGCTTTCGGGGGATCGAAGGCGAGGCCCTGTTCCTGAAGCTCAGCGACCAGGGGGTCTGCGTCTCCACCGGCAGCGCCTGCTCCACCGGGCAGCGGGAGCCGAGCCACGTGCTGCGGGCCATGGCCGTGGAGGCCCAGGAGGCCCTGGGTACCGTGCGCTTCTCGCTAAGCCGATACACCACCGAGGCGGAGATCCTGAAGGTGGCCGGGATGGTGCCCGGGATGGTGGCCGAACTGCGGGCTTCGGGGGCGCTGGGGCGGCGGTAGCCGTGGGCGGATCCGATCTCAGGCCCCGTTCCCGGGTTGCCTCGAAGCTGGGTCCTGCCCCATGATGGGCCTTGATTCCGAAAAACTCCGGAGGCCTTCCCGATGGGCTGTACCCGTCCCTGGTTCCTTGCACTCCTGCTCCTGGCTCCCGTGGCCGGACTTGCCGACGGCGCTCCGGCGCCGGGGAGCCAGGAGGAGGTGGAGCTCAGCACGGCCCAGCGCGCCCGGATCCGCAACGCCTGCTATGAGATCGTCGTCCCCAGGGTCGACAGCGACGACCTGACCTACGAAAAGCCGCTGCCCTGGGAACTTGTGCCGTTCAAGATCCGGAACGACCACTACGTCTCCATCGGCACCGCCTTCGCCGTGTCCCGCACCGACCTGGTCACCGCCTACCACGTGCTCGAGCCGGACAAGGAGAACCTGGCCTACCAGCACTACTACATTCGCGACCAGGACGAGAAGGTGTGGGAGCTCGACAAGATCCTGGCCAGCCACCAGCAGAAGGACGTGGTCCGGTTCACCGTCAAGGGCCGGAGCTTCGACCAGTGGCTGGACCTGGAACCCGAGTACCAGATCAGCGGCACCGTCTATACGGCGGGCAACGCCTACGGCGAAGGCGTGGTGATCCGGCGGGGCGAGCTGATCGGCACCCTGCCCGAGGAGATGGACGGGGCCTTCCAGTGGCTCAAGAGCTCCGCCAGCGTCAATCCGGGCAACTCGGGCGGGCCGCTGCTGGACGCCGCCGGCCGGGTCATCGGCGTCGTGCGGGTGAAGAAGGACAACCTGTGCTACTCGCTGCCCGTCAAGGAACTGCTCAACCTGAAGAAGGACGTCGCCACCTTCCACACCCGGCTCTACTACGATTTCGTCCTCTATCCCGGCAAGAAGCGGCCGGTGCTCGAGCACATGGAAATACCGCTGCCCGCGGCCTACGGCGATCTCAAGCACACGGCCAGCCAGCGCTTCATGGAGGCCTACCGGAAAGCGATGGCGGCCCTGCTGGAGGAGAACGGAGATCCCTTCCGGGCGGAGGATCCGGCCGGGTTCGAAGTGATCGACCACCTGCCCACCAGCAGCTTCCCGCAGTTTCTGCAGCTGGACAAGAACACGGGCAAGTGGGTGACCAGCGACCTGAAGTCCAAGGTCATCGACCTGGACCATGGGGGCCGGATGCGGGTCGGAGGGGGCCTGGATATGGCCTTCTTCCGGCTCACCAAGCCCGCCGGCATGGCCCTGAAGGACCTGGACGGCGACCCCAGGCAGTCCATGGACCTGGTCTACCGCGCCCTCAACCTGAGCCGGACCCTCGGTGAACAGGACATCCGGATCACCTCCCTGGGCAAGCCCATCCGCAGCACCGCCCGCCTGGACCGCTTCGAACGGCCCTGGCGCATCAGCGTGTGGATGGAGGGTTACGCCAACAAGCTCAGTCTCCTCGCCACCACGCCGGTCCCGGGCGGGCAGGTCATGGTGCTCAAGGAGACCACCTGCGACAAGCTGGAGATCTGGACCCACGACCTGGAGAAGCTGCTGGATTTCGTCGAGGTGCCCTACACCGGCAAGCTGAAGGAGTGGAAGGAGTTCCTGGAAAAGCCGCAGGCGCTGCCGGCCGCCCTGCGGACGCTGCGCCTGGCCTACCGGCCCGGGGGCGCCCTTGCCATCCGCAGCCCCTGGCTCAGCCTGGAGCTGGACTCCGCCCAGCAGGCCGTCAAGGATGACTCCCTGCTGCAGCTGCAGATGGGCCTGGACCGCCGCGCGGGCAAGGTGGTCTGGACCTTGCGCCGGCTGTTCCTGGACGACGACGACAACAACTATTTCGTCCTGAACAAGCGGCTCAAGCCCGCCGACGGCATGAACGAGGACTACCTCAGGTCATGGCGGGAGATCGTCAAGGAGAGCCATCCCTACACCGGCAGATCCTATTTCGAAAGCGGCGCCACGAAGATCGGCACGGTCCACGGCGCCTTCCGCCCCGCCGGCGCCGATCCCGCCCAGGCCCCCAGCCTCTTCACCCTGGTGGTGAGCCGCTCGGGCACCGTGCCGGAAGAGCAGATGAAGAGCCTGCTTGAACGGACGGTGGCGGCCATCCGCCCGGGCGACGACCGGTAGGCTAGACCCGGGTGCAGCGAAAGGCATGGGTCAGATACGGGAAGGCGATGGTTTCGCGGCCGCGCAGATCGGGATGGGAGGCGATCAGGTCCCTCAGCTTGGCCTCCACCCCGGCCCGCTCCGCCTCCGGCAGGTTGGCGATGAAGCTCACCGACAGGGTGCGGTCGACGATCACGCTCTGGGCGTCGCCCACGTGCTGGTGGGGGAAGCAGGTCTCCTCCAGCTCCGTGAAGAACCGTCCGGTGAAGGGCAGCCGCCAGCGGCCGGAGTGGTAGCGCGGGGTGTCGCCCTCGAAGGGGGACATGATGCCGGTCATGGCCTTGACCCAGTCCACCGAATCGTCCCGGACGTTCCACACCAGGCCGAGTCGGCCGCCGGGCCGCAGCACCCGGTGGATCTCGGCCAGGGCCTGTTCGTCGGCGAACCAGTGGAAGGCCTGGGCGCACACCACCGCGTCCGCCGAACCGTCGGCCAGCGGCAGGGCCTGGGCGGTCCCGTCCAGGGCCCGGGTGCCGGGCAGGGCCGCGATCAATTGTTCTCTCATTTCGGCCACCGGCTCCACCGCGATCACCTCGGCCCCGGTCTGGAGCAGCAGCCGGGTGAACTTGCCGGTGCCGGCGCCCAGATCGACGCAGGTCCGTCCGGCCCGAAGGTCGAGTTCCCCGCCCAGCCAGCGCTGCAGTTCGGCCGGATACCCGGGACGGCCGCGCACGTAGGCCTGGGCGGCGGCGGCGAAACCTTGGGCGGCGGAAGGGTGGACTGGGGTCATGGGCTGGGTCTCCGGGGACGATTATTCTAGCTGTTGCAAAAGAAGGAGATAAAGAAAAGCTTGTGGTATCGTCAATAATTGTTTATTTTTATGACTTCTCAAATTTCGAAAAACTCAATCCAGCCAAGGTGATATCCATGACCAATTCCCTCCCCGGCATCGTCGAGGTAGACCGAGACAAGTGCGTCAATTGCCACACCTGCATCTCGGTGTGTCCGGTCAAGTTCTGCAACGACGGCTCCGGCGACCGGGTGGCCATCAACAGCGACATGTGCATCGGCTGCGGCAACTGCATCAAGGCCTGCACCCACGAGGCCCGGCGCGGGGTGGACGACACGGCGGCCTTCTTCGCGGCCCTGAAGCGGGGCACCCCCATGGTGGCCATCGTCGCCCCGGCGGTCGCGGCCAATTTCCCGGACCAGCACCTGAACCTGAACGGCTGGCTGAAGTCCCTGGGCATCAGCGCCTGCTTCGACGTGAGCTTCGGCGCCGAACTCACCGTCAAGAGCTACCTGGCCCACGTGGAGGCCAATGCGCCGCGCCTGGTCATCGCCCAGCCCTGCCCGGCCATCGTTTCGTTCATCGAGATCTACCACCCCGAGCTCATCCCCCACCTGGCCCCGGCGGACAGCCCCATGCTCCACACCATGCGCATGGTGAAGACCTTCTACCCCCAGTACGCCGGCCACCAGTTCGCGGTGATCTCCCCGTGCTTCGCCAAGAAGCGGGAGTTCGTGGCCACCGGCCTGGGCGACTACAACGTGACCATGGTGCGGCTGGCCGAGCACTTCCAGGCCCAGGGGATCCGGCTGGAGGGCTTCCCGGCGGTGGAATACGACAATCCGCCGGCGGAGCGGGCCGTGCTGTTCTCCACCCCGGGCGGGCTCATGCGCACGGCGGAACGGTGGAACCCCGACCTGGCCAACGTGATCCGCAAGATCGAGGGCACCGGAACCATCTATCCCTACATCGCCTCGCTCAAGGCGTCCATGGACAAGGGCTGCGCTCCGCTGATCGTGGACTGCCTGAACTGCGAGAAGGGCTGCAACGGCGGGACCGCCACCCGCTTCCAGGAACGCTCCCTGGACGAGCTGGAGGCGCCGGTGGAGCGGCGCAACCGGGAGATGCGGCTGCGCCACCGGAAGCCCGGCCCCATGGGCCTGGCCCGGTCCCGGGCCGCCCTGGCCAGGCTGGTCCAGAAGTACTGGCGGCCCGGACTCTATGACCGCACCTACCAGGACCGCTCCGGCAACGACCGGGTCGAGGTCCCGTCCGAGCAGGAACTGCAGACGGTGTACCGCAGCCTGGACAAGCAGGCCCCGGAGGACTTCCTCGACTGCATGGCCTGCGGCTACGGCTCCTGCAAGGAGATGGCCACCGCCTTCCACAACGGCCTCAGCCGGAAGGAGAACTGCGGCCATTACATGGAGCGCATGGCCAGGCTGGAGGGCACCCGGGCCGAGGAGGAGGCCCGCAAGGCCTCTGATGCCCGGCAGGACCTCGATGCCCTCACCCGGGAATCGGAACGGAAGAACGCGAACCTCACCGGCCAGATCGCCGGCATGCTGGAGCAGATCCTCGAGAACCTGAACTCGGGCTCATCGACCTTCACCTCGCTCCAGGGCGAAGTGCGCTCATCCATGGAACTCATCGAAAGACTGGCGCCCATGGCCCAGGCCATCGAGGAGATCTCCACCCAGACCAACCTGCTGGCCCTGAACGCCAGCATCGAGGCGGCCCATGCGGGCGAGGCGGGCAGGGGCTTCGGGGTGGTGGCCGACGAAGTGCGCAAACTGGCCGAGCGGTCCCAGGGCGAAGTGCAGAAGATCGTCCCCTGCATGGAGAGCATCCGGGGCATCTTCGAGGCGATCAACAGCCGGGTGGCCGCCGCCTCGATCCAGGCGAAGCAGACCATCGAGATCACCCACGCCACCGAACGGATCACCGAGGCCGCCAAGAACCGGGCCGTATCAAAATGAATGAATCGATCCATCAGTTCGAAAGCCTCGCGGGGGCCCGAAGCGGTCCGGGGACTGGCTGAACGCCGTCAGGCCGGGCCGGGAGGCCTGTGGCGCGGATCCTGCATAGGGCTGCCCAGGGGGCGAACCCCATCAGCCGCGAGGCAGACAGGATACCGACCATGCTGCGAAGCTTGAAGGAACTGGAAGGTTACAGGGTGTGCGCCACCGACGGGGAAGTCGGGGCGGTGAAGAACTTCTTCCTGGACGACGAATTCTGGGCCGTCCGCTATCTGGTGGTCGAGGCCGGCGGATTCTTCGAAGGCCGCCAGGTGCTGGTCTCGCCCATCTCCTTCCTCAAGGCCGAATGGGGGACCAGCCAGTTCCACCTGGCGCTGACCATGGACAAGGTCAAGCACTGCCCGGGGGTCGACACCGACCAGCCGGTCTCCCGCCAGCACGAGCTGGCTTTCTCCCAGTACTACGGCTATCCCAACTATTGGGGCGCTTCGGGGGTCTGGGGCATGACCGGCGACCCGTCCATGATGGCCCTGGCCATCGAGCGGGCGATGCCGGTGGGCGTTCCGGACCTGTCCACCGCCGACGTCCACCTGCGCAGCGCCGCGGAGCTCCGCGGCTACCACATCGAGGGGAGCGACGGCCAGATCGGCCAGGTGCACGACTTCATCGTCGACGACGCCACCTGGGAAGTGCGCTACCTGGTCATCAACACCAGCAACTGGTGGATGGGCAAGGAGGTGCTGGTCTCGCCGCTCTGGGCGAGCTCGGTCAGCTGGGAGGAGCGGATCGTCCACGTGGACATGTCCCGCCAGTCGATCCGGGAAAGTCCCGAGTGGGATCCCAGCGCGGGCGTCAACCGCGAGTACGAAACCAGCCTCTACGACTACTACGGGCGCCCGGTCTACTGGGACGCCGAGGGCCGGCCGCTGGACCCGCAGCCCGGGCCCGCAAGCGAATTCCCCAAGCCGAAGTGGGTGGGCAAGGGCAAGTGAATCAGAGCGGCGCCGAGCAGTTCCGGCAGTGGGTCAGGTGGCGCGGATTGCGCCGCCCGCACCCCGGGCAGGACCGGTCGGCGGAGCGCTTGCGGCGCCAGAGCCGGAAATAGAGGAAGCCCAGCGCCAGGAGCAGCAGCAGGGCGCGGGTCATCTCAGTTCTCGACCTTCAGGATGGCCAGGAAGGCCTCCTGGGGGATCTCCACGTTGCCGATGGACTTCATCCGCTTCTTGCCTTCCTTCTGCTTGTTCAGCAGCTTCTTCTTGCGCGAGATGTCGCCGCCGTAGCACTTGGCCAGGACGTCCTTGCGCCGGGCCTTGACGTTGGTGCGGGCGATGATCTTGCTGCCGATGGCGGCCTGGATGGCCACGTCGAACATCTGCTGGGGGATGACCTCCTTCATCCGCACGGTGAGGGAGTGGCCCAGGGAGGTGCTCTTGCTCCGGTGGACCAGGATGGACAGCGCGTCGATGGGCTCGCCGTTGACCATGATGTCCATCTTCACCAGGTCCGATTCCCGGTAGTCCTTCATGTGGTAGTCGAAGCTGGCGTAGCCCTTGGAGATGGACTTGAGCTTGTCGTAGAAGTCCAGCACCACCTCGTTCAGCGGCAGCTCGTAGACCAGCATCACCCGGTCCTTGCCCACGTACTCCAGGCGCTGCTGGAGGCCGCGGCGCTCCTCGCACAGCTTGAGCAGCCCGCCGACGAAATCCGGCCGGGTGAGGATGGTCGCCTCGATGATCGGCTCCTCGATGCTGCTGATCCGGGGCAGGGGGGGCAGCCGGGAGGGGTTGTCCACGGCCTCCTCGGTGCCGTCGGTGAGGTGCACCTTGTAGCGCACCGACGGGGCGGTGGTGATGAGGTCCAGGTCGAACTCCCGCTCCAGCCGCTCCTGGACGATCTCCATGTGCAGCAGGCCGAGGAAGCCGCAGCGGAAGCCGAAGCCGAGCGCCTGGCTGGTCTCGGGCTCGTACTTGAAGGAGCTGTCGTTCAGCCGCAGCTTGTCCATGGCGTCGCGCAGGTTCTCGTAGTCGTCGCTGTTGGTGGGGAAGATCCCGGCGAACACCACCGGCTGCAGCTCCTTGAAGCCCTTGAGCATCACGGTGGAGGGTCTGGTGTTGTGGGTGAGGGCGTGGGTCATGGTGTCGCCCACCTTGACGTCGGCCAGGGTCTTGATGCTGCCGGACACGTAGCCCACCTCGCCCACGCTCAGGTCGTCGGTCTTGGTCATCTTGGGGCTGAACACGCCCACCTCGTCCACCCGGTGCTCGCTGCCGGTGACCATGAAGTGGACCGTCTCCCCGGCCTTCAGGGTGCCGTTCATGATCCGCACCAGGCAGACCACGCCGCGGTACTGGTCGTAGTGGCAGTCGAACACCAGCGCCTGCAGGGGGGCCTTGGGGTCGCCGACGGGGGGCGGGACGCAGGCGACGATCTGCTCCAGCACCGCCAGGCAGTTCTCCCCGGTCTTGGCCGAGACGTTGATGGCGTGGGCGGTGTCCACCAGGCCGATGACGCTGTTGATCTCCTCCAGCACCCGCTCGGGCTCGCTGGACGGCAGGTCGGTCTTGTTCAGGACCGGGAACACCTCCAGGTCGTTCTCCAGGGCCAGGTAGGTGTTGGCCAGGGTCTGGGCCTCCACGCCCTGGGTGGAGTCCACCACCAGGACGGCGCCTTCGCAGGCGGCCAGGCTGCGGCTCACCTCGTAGGTGAAGTCCACGTGCCCGGGGGTGTCGATGAGGTTCAGGGTGTAGATCTTCCCGTCCAGGGCGGGGTACTTCAGGGTGACGGCGTGGGCCTTGATGGTGATGCCCCGCTCCCGCTCCAGTTCCATGTCGTCCAGGATCTGGGCCTGCATGTCGCGCATGGCGATGGTGTTGGTCAGCTCCAGCAGCCGGTCCGCCAGGGTCGATTTGCCGTGGTCGATGTGCGCGATGATCGAGAAATTGCGAATGAGATTGGGGTCGGTCACACGTGGCCTCAGAGTGGTACAGCGGTGGGGCAAGAAACGGCATTGCCTGGAACCTTCCATTGTATCGTTGGAACCATGGTTCGTCTGCTTCTGACTTGGATGCTCTGTCTTTCCGCCTTGGCGGGGGTGGTCGGCGGCCGGGTCACCGACGGTCAGAAGGGGCTCGCCGGGGTGTCGGTGTATCCCGACCGGCTGGTCCGGGTCCGGAGCCGGGACCTGCCGCCGGTGGCCGTCACCGACGGTGAAGGGCGCTTCACGCTGGACCTGGGGCCCGGCGAC
>TBL_comb47_HYPODRAFT_10004965_pt1 | contig 15097 bp, 10 predicted proteins | sample TroBogypolimnion_40_FD_10682 | JGI IMG/M metagenome (IMG submission 10682)
GAAGAATCTGCTTCTCTTTTATATTTAAACCCGAGCTTTGGATATAAATAAAAGAAAACACTAAGTCATGAAGACCACTAAGAAACACAAAGAATAAAACCTTAGTGAAACTTAGTGTACTTTGTGTCTAAGTGTTGTAAAGAAGCTCATGCTTATAATATGACTTCACAAGCTAAAAGAGAGATTAAGAAAATTATTTATGATCATTTTGATTATATAGTAAGCGAATGGAATAATTACTTTAAAAAGGAAAACTAACATGGAAAAATTGCATAATATATCAGAAGTAAACTTTGAGAACGATTTTATAGTAATTAAAGTTGATGGACATATTTGTAAGTATAAATTAGTAGAGCTGTCCCAAAAACTAGCTATAGCAACTGACGAAGAAAAAAGAGAATATCAAATATCACCGTCAGGTTATGGAATACATTGGCCTAAAATAGACGAAGATATTTCAATTGAAGGATTAATTAGAGAATGACCTTTACTAAATCATCTCCAAGGGAGAGAATTTATCTTTTTTCTTCTCTTTTATATTTAAACCCAAGCTTTGGTTGTAAATAAAAAACAATTCATAATTCATAATTCATAATTATATAGTATCTTTGTAAAAAAATAAGAACATGAGTAGCACTATAAATATTAACAATATAATTCAGGAAATAGAAGCACTTGATTACACTAATAAGATTAATGTAATGTCGAAGATTGTTTCTATGCTAAAACATTCTTCAAATGAAACCAAATCAATTAATATTACAAAATTAAAAGGATTGGGTAAAGAAATTTGGCAGGATGTAAATATTGAAAACTATATTGCAAAAGAAAGAGAAGCATGGGACTAATAAACAGACTTGAAAACAAAACAGTGTTTCTTGATACAGCACCTTTGATATATTACATTGAGGAAAATAAAGAATATGCAACTGTCCTAAATAGATTGTTTGATGCTAATGAACAAAAGAAATTTCAATTCTCAACATCATTATAAAAAAAGTTTTTTAGAAGAAACGGAGGAGTTTCTAAGGTTTTACCAGAAAACAATACATCCTAAATAAGATAATAAGGTTTAGATTTGGAGTGGTTTGCATTGCTACTAAGGTTGAAGAAAGGTTGAAATAAGGTTTTTAAAGAATAAAGATTATAAAGCTCCATCTGTTTTGTTGGAGCTTTATTTAATTAAAACCTTTTGATATTGAAATGTCTGTAATACTTTTATTTACCCACAACTCATTTCGCCTGCATTCTTTTTGGCTGATAAAAGATTATATGCACCTTTAATAACTATCTTAGCAGTATTTATATTAAAACCTGTAGGAAGAATTACTTCTGTAAAGCCATTGTCAGTAACTCCTTTATGCACTTGAATCATCTTGTATTCGGTAAATGGTTTGCCGTTTTCTATTTTATTCTTTTCAAAAATAAAAATATAATCTTTATCATTAAAACTAACAATTGCATCAGATGGTAATGAAGTAACTTTATTCCCTTCTGATTCAATTACTGCATTTACAAACATACCGGGCATAATGTTTTTGCACATATCAGTAACATTTGCATATACTTTATATGTTTTATCAGCATTCACCGACTTGCTAGTATGTGAAACAACTGCTTGATGTTGTTCTTTTTCATTATTGATAAAGAAGCGTATCTTTTGATTTTCTACAACTTTGTCGGCATCCTTTTCAAAGAGCGTAAGTTCTAAAAATAGCTTGTCTTTATTCACTATCTCAAACAAAACATCTGAAGGAGAAACAAATTTTCCGATATTAACATTCACTGCTTTAATAAATCCTGTAATTGGAGAAGTAAGAACAATTGAACGACTGATAGTATTCTCATTTAGATTAGCCGGATTGATACCTATTAGTGCAAGTTTTTGCTCTAAAGCTTTAACTTGTGTTTTTAAAGTTTTATAATCTGCTGTAACTTGCTGAACATTCTTTTGGGAATACACATCATCTTTGTATAATTCTGAATGGCGTTTATATTCGGCTTCAGCATATTCCAGCTTAATCTTAGCTTCCAAAAAGCTTTGTTGAATGTTAATAAATTCCTGATTCTCGATAATTGCAAGAGCCTGACCTTTGTTTACAGCATTGCCTTGCATTAAAGTTGTAGTCTTGATATAACCACCCATAGGAGCGCATACATTTGCAAGTCCTTGAGGTGATACTGCAACTACACCGTTAACTTTTAGCGTACCGCTTAGTGAATGCATCTCTATTTGCCCTGTTTCAATATTGGCAAGCTTAATCTGATCATCTCTCATCTCCACAATATCCTCAGGGATGTTCTCTTTCTTTTCTTCATTTGCTTTCTTGCCACTCTTGCAAGAGAGTACTAATAATATAATGGTTAAAATAAATGCCATTGAAATTATTCTATTCTTTTTCATGTTATAATATTTATATAAACGTTTTCGTAATTCGTAATTCGTAATTCGTAATTTTTAAAATAATTTACCTGTAATGAATTCTATATTAATAATGGTTTGATTAAAACTATTAATAGCATCTAAACTATTTTGCTTAATAGTTAAAGCTCTGTTCAGTGTTAAAACATAGTCGAGATAATCAATTGCACCGGCTTTATAACTTTTAACTGATTGCTCAATTATCATATCAGCTTCGGGTACGGCTTGTTTTTCGTAGTATTGAACACTTCCTAAATACTTATTAAATTCATCGAGCAAAGAGCGATAATTAGCTAAAAGAGATTTATTGTAAAGTTCGTAATTAGTTTGAGCAATTAATTTATTAATACCTGCTGCTTTTATTTTAGATAAATAAGGCTTAATAAAGATAGGAATAGATACTCCTAATTGTACGCCTGTAAAACGATTATCGCTTCCAAAGGATTGTATTACACCATTTACTTCCTGCTCACCACGTATAGTTTGACTAAAATAACCTATACTAATATCAGGCAACATACGACTGTATTCAAGTTTCTTTTCATAGTTAGATACCTCAATTTGTTGCTGAATATATCCTAAAGAAGGGTTTTGAAGCATACTATTATTTTCGTTAGAGATAATATAATTAATAGGCTTCAAAACAGTATCGAGAGGATAAAATGGAATATCAGTATTTAAAAGAGTAAGGAACTTACGATTAACAATAACAATATCGGCTTTTACTTGCTGCAACTGGTTTTTAATCTCCATACTCTGCGAACGTGCTGTAATCATTTCCAGTTTATTGGTTTCTCCTAACTTAGCTCTTAATTCAGCAGCCCGTTGAAATCCTGAAAACAAAGTATCCTGATAAATCAACAACTTTTGTTTAGATAACAAATAAGCCAACTGCCAATATATCTGCTTAACTTGTGAAGCAATTTCAAGTTGCGAGTTTTTCATTTGCCATTCACTACTTTTTACTTTAGCATCTGCAAGTTTATATTGATTAATATAAACTGTTGGGAAAGCAAACGATTGTGAAACAGTTAATTTATTATCCTTAGCAAAAGAGTTTAACTGACCATATTCATAACCAATGTTTGTTTTATTAATATCCCAGGAAGCACCTTTTAAAGCTTTTTGCTCCTCAACTGCAAAAATAGAAGATCGAATAGTTAAGTTGCTATCTAATGCAATCATAATAGCATCGTGTACATTTATAGGCTTTGCTTGTTGTGCCTTTATATTTGTATAAGAAGTCATCCCAATAAAAAGAAAAAATAATATAGAAATCAATTTTGTAGACTTACTTTTAAATGAAAAGCGAAATCTTCGTGAAGAGAAAATTACATAAAATACAGGAAGAATTATCAATGTAAGAAGGGTTGCAGTAATAAGTCCACCGATTACAACAGTTGCCAATGGTTTTTGAACCTCAGCACCAGCAGAAGTTGACAAAGCCATAGGTAAAAAGCCAAGAGAAGCTACAGAAGCAGTCATTATAACAGGACGTAAACGAGAGTGTAAACCTTTCTTAACTCTTTCAATAATGTCAGACACACCATCTTTTTCGAGCCGGTTAAATTCAGCAATAAGCACAATTCCATTCAATACAGCTACACCAAATAATGCTATAAAACCTACACCTGCAGAAATTGAAAAGTTCATTCCCCTCAAATACAATGCAAACACACCACCAATTGCTGACATTGGTACCGCTGTAAATATTAAAAGGGATTGTTTTAGAGAATTAAAAGTAAAGAAAAGTAGTACCATAATTAATAGTAATGCAACAGGAACAGCAATTGAAAGTCTATTTTTAGCTGCTACTAGATTTTGAAACTGACCTCCATAATTCAGATAATAACCTGTTGGCATTTTTACTTTAACATCTATTTGTTTGGTAACATCGTCAATAACGCTTTGAATATCGCGGTTACGAACATTAAAACCAACAGTTATACGACGTTTAGTATTTTCTCTGGATACCTGTGCAGGTCCTGATTGAATAGAAATATCAGCAAGTTGTTCAATTGATATCTGACCTCCATTTGGTAAAGCAACAGCAATGTTTTTAACATCTTCCAGACTCTGACGATAATCTTTATCCAACCTGACAACCAACCCGAAACGTTTTTCCTCATCATACACAACTCCAGCCTGACTTCCTGCAAATGCAGTTCGTAGTACTTTGTTAACATCATCAATAGATAAACCGTATTGAGCCAAACGATCACGATTAAAATTTACCTGAACCTGAGCTAAGCCTGTTACTTTTTCTACATTTATATCTTCAACTCCTTCTATTTGTTGAATTATCTTTTCAATTTCAGTAGCTTTATCTGAAAGGGTACTCAAATTATCACCATATATTTTGATAGCAATATCTTGTTTAGAACCTGAAAGCAATTCATTAAAACGCATCTGGATAGGTTGTTGAAACTCGAATTTAACTCCCGCTAAAGGTATCAAAGCTTCTTGCATTTTTTCAACAAGTTCTTCACGGGTTTTAGCTGAAGCCCATTCACTTTTGTCTTTTAAAGTAATAATATAATCACCCGTCTCCATAGGTGTAGGGTCAGTTGGTATTTCGCCGGAACCAATTTTACAAATAGTATGTTTTATTTCGGGGAAGTTGTCGAGAAGAATTTTATTTGCTTTCTTAACAATGTCAACAGTATTAGTTAACGAACCACCCTGTAATGTGATAACACCTGCAGCTAAATCACCTTCTTCAAGTTGAGGAATGAATTCACCTCCCAGATTATTAAACATAAACAAACTGAATAAAAATAAAAGAATTGTAGCAACAGAAACCAAAAGTTTATGCTTTAAAGCGAACCCAATAATAGGATTAAATGCTTTGTGAAATATATCTATAAGCTTGTCAGAAAAATTAAGTTTATGTACTGTGTTTTTACTTAGAAATAAAGCAGACATCATAGGTACATAAGTTAAAGAAAGTATAGCAGCACCCAATATAGCAAAAGCTACAACCTGAGCCATTGGGCGAAACATCTTACCTTCAATTCCTATTAAAGCAATTATTGGTAAATACACTATAAGGATAATTATTTGTCCGAAAGTAGCCGAACTCATCATTCGTTTAGCTGATTCAAAAACATTTTCATCCATTTGTTGCTGGTTAAGTTTAGCAATGCCCGGATGATGATGCTTACTCATACTTATACGATGAACTACACTTTCAACAATAATAACAGCACCATCAACAATAAGCCCAAAATCAATGGCACCCAGACTCATTAAGTTTCCTGAAACACCAAACAAATTCATGAGGGATAGAGCAAAAAGCATTGACAAAGGGATTACTGAAGCTACAATAAGTCCTGCACGCAGATTCCCAAGCAATAAAACGAGAATGAATACTACAATTAAAGCTCCTTCTATAAGATTTCTAGAAACAGTACCAATAGCACGGCCAACCAAACTGGAACGATTGAGGAATGATTCTATTTTAATGCCTTTTGGCAATGACTTTTGAATTGAAGCAATACGTGTTTCTACATTTGAAATAACTTCATGAGCATTTGCACCTTTCAACATCATTACAACACCTCCTACTGCTTCGGAGGTGTCAACAACAAAAGCACCATATCTGGTAGCACTTCCATACTGAACTTTTGCTATATCCCTAATCAAAACAGGAATACCTGAAGCATTGGTTTTTACTACAATCTTTTCGATATCATCAATGGTTTTAACCAAACCAACACCACGTATAAAGTAAGCATTTGGTTTTTTGTCGATATATGCACTCCCTGTATTCTCATTGTTTTTTTCAAGAGCAACAAAAATGTCTGTCAGTGATATATTCATACCTCTTAAACGATCAGGATTTACAGCAATTTCATATTGCTTAACAAAGCCACCGTAACTATTAATATCAGCTACTCCAGATGTTCCAAGCATATTACGACGCACAACCCAGTCCTGAATAGTACGTAATTCCATTGGATTATATTTATTTTCATAACCCTTTTCAACAGCCAGACGATACTGATAGATTTCACCTAAACCAGTTGAAATGGGAGCAAGCTCAATCTTTGCTAGTCCAGCAGGAATCACATCTTCAGCTTCCTTTAAACGCTCACTGAGTTGCTGTCGTGCCCAGTAAACATCAACACCATCTTTAAAAACAACAGTTATAACAGACAAGCCCAAGCGAGATATAGAGCGTAGCTCAATAATATCAGGAATATTTACAACTGCAATTTCAATGGGAGCTGTTATGAAACTTTCTACTTCCTGAACTGCTAACGATGGGGCAATAGAGATTATTTGCACCTGATTATTGGTAATATCAGGAATAGCATCAATTGGTAAACGTGTGAGAGAGTAGGTTCCCCAACCTATTAATGCAAGAATAAACAATCCCACAATAAATTTATTCTTTATCGAAAAATGAATGATCTTTTCAATCATGATTAAATGAATTAAATTAATACAAAAACTCACAATACTATTAAAGTATTATGATTAATAAATAAAAGAGAATGTTTTGTATTATGCTATTTTAGGTGGTTGCCAAATAGAAATACTTAATTCATTAATATGTACCGGAATGTAATTTGTTGTGTGCGTGTTAGAGTAATTATAACATTCAAAATGCATGTTATGCACTTGATGTATAATTGGAGAAGTGCAACAATTACAAGTGCAAAATGGGGAGCAATAGTCTGAAGTGTGTTTAGTTTGACTATCTTTAGTCAAATGACTTACTTGATTATTAGGCAAGCAATTATCATCCAGATAATCCGCACAAGGAATTGCCTGAAGAACTATTATGTAAAATGATAATATGCAAGCTAGAATTTTCATAATCGTTGGCAAAGATAATAAAAAAGTAATAGATTGGGATATTTTAAAATATATTTTCTTCATTTAAAAGTAACATCGGTTATAAATAAAGAATAATTATGAATGAAAGCAAATAAATTAAATTAATTTAATTTGTCGATTCAAAGTAGGGGAGTTATTCTGACTTGTTAACTATTAATATCTTATCTGCTTATAAATACAATTATAATACTCAATTTAAAAATAAATAAATAAATGTATTGTTTATAACATAAAAACAATTACTTTTGGAATCTTTTAAAGTATTTATGATTAAGTTAAATTTTCCGGACTATCAATTCAGAGTGAGTATTAAAGATAATAAATCAATGATATTTGACAATGTAAGGAAAAAGTTTGTACGCTTGACGGATGAAGAATGGGTGAGGCAACATTCTGTTTCCTATTTGATTAACGAGAAACAATGTCCTGCTTCGTTGATAGCTGTCGAAAAAGAATTGTCGTTAAACGGCATGAAGAAAAGAACAGACATCGTAGTGTATTATAAAGAAGGCAATCCATTGTTAATAGTTGAATGTAAGGCACCCTCTATTAAGATAAGTCCGGCAGTTTTTGAACAGGCAGCAAGATATAATCTTACATTAAAAGTAAATTATTTGATGGTTACTAATGGTTTGCAACATTACTGTTGCTTTATAGATCATCATAAGCAATCTTTTTCGTACTTAGAAGAGATACCGATGTATCAACAATTGATTATATTTTAATACTGAAGAATCTAATTACAATATTAACTAATACAATAATTAAATGAGAGCAATGATATTAGCTGCTGGTATGGGTACTCGACTTAAACCTCTTACCGATAATAAACCTAAAGCCTTGGTTGAGATAAATGGCAAAGCTATGATTGCTCATGTTATCGATAGGTTAACTTTAGCCGGAGTAACTGATATTATAGTTAATGTGCATCATCATGCAGATCAGTTAATGTCGTACTTAGATAAAAATCTGTTTGATGCTGACATAGTAGTATCTGATGAAACGGATATGCTTCTGGATACCGGGGGAGGTTTAAGGAAGGCGGAATGGTTTTTAAGAGATTCTGGACCTTTTATAGTTCATAATGTTGATATATTGTCAGATATTAACTTGGAGGAACTTACCACTTATCATGTACAAAATGAATCATTGGTAACACTTGCCGTAAGAAGCAGGCACAGTTCTCGTTATTTATTATTTGATAATCATCATCAACTTATAGGTTGGGAAAATGTAAAGACTCATGAAATGAAATTGGTAAAGCCCAAGAAAGGGGAGGTGCATTCATATGGTTTTAGTGGGATTCAGGTGATAGATCCCGAAATATTCCATCTTATTACTGAAGTGGGGTCTTTTTCTTTAATTGACATGTATCTTCGATTGGCTAAATCTTATCACATTCATTCTTATGCTCATGATTATTCATTATGGACAGATCTGGGAACTCCCGAAAATCTTAAAGAAGCTGAAAAGATATTCTTTTAATCTTATGCAATAATTATGAAAGAAACGTTCTTATCGAAGACTTCACAATATATTATAGATAAATACAAAGATAATACCGAGAAGCTTTGTATTGTTTTGCCAAACCGAAGGGCAAGTTTGTTTTTGAGAAAGCATATAGCAGAGAATCTGGGTAAGAACATTTGGGCACCTAAGATATTTTCAATCGAAGACTTTATAGAAGCAATTTCTGATTATCGTTTGTCGGATAATGTATCCTTACTATTTCATATTTATAAAATCCATCAGGAAATAGAAGGCAAAGATGCCCGCGATTTTGATGACTATATGAGTATGGGTGAGATATTATTACATGATTTTAATGAAACCGATCTTTATCTGGTAGATGTTGAAGGAATGTTCAGTTATTTATCTGAAGCCAAAGCAATAAGCTTATGGAATCTTGATGGTCAGGCATTAAGTGAGTTTCAAAAGAAGTATCTAAAGTTTTATAATTCATTGTTTAGTTATTATGCTAAGCTTAAAAAAGTTTTAGCTTCTCAGAATATTGCTTATCAGGGCATGATGTATAGGGAGGTGGCAACAAACATCGATCATAAAACTGATAATAATGAATGGGGTAATATAATATTTGCAGGTTTTAATGCACTTACCCGATCAGAAGAAGAGATTATAAATTATTTATTAAAAGAAAACAAAGCAGAGATACTCTGGGATGCCGATAAATATTATGTTTCCAATCCAATGCAGGAAGCCGGAAGATTTATAAGGAAATACATGCAAACATGGCTAAAGCCTGGTTTTAACTGGTTAGAAGATAATTTTGCTTCAGATACAAAAGAGATAAATGTAGTAGGGATAGCACAAAAGATTGGTCAGGTGAAATATGCAGGGAGTATCTTGAAAGAATTATACCTAAAGAATGGAAACCTAGATAATACTGCAATTGTTTTAAGTGATGAGAGTCTTTTGTTGCCTATGCTACATTCCATCCCTCCCGAACTGGAGGAGTTCAATGTTACTATGGGTTTATCTTTTAAGAATACTACTTTGTTCAGTCTGTTTGACAGCATTCTCTATTTACATGAAAACAGAATACGTTTAGTACATTCTTCAACTTCTAAAGGATTTTATTATAAAGATATATTAAAAGTACTTTCGCATCCTTATATTAAAAAGATACTTGACGTAGATGAGCTTATATCCCGAATATCTAATTCAAATAAGATAAGTTATAAGGCTGAAGAATTATTCTCTAAGTCAGGAGGTGACCTTTTTAATGATAATAAATTAAGCTTTATCTTTGATGTTTACGAAAAGTCGGAAGGTTTAATTAATTGTCTTCATAAATTAATAGATATACTAAAACTGCATTTGAAGGAAAGTAATGCAGATATGCTTGAGAAAGAATATCTGTATCATTTTGCAAAGTTGTTGTTTAGTTTGAATTCAATTCCTGAGTTGCATCAGTCATTCATCAAAATAGAAACATTCCGAAGGATATTTACAAAGTTAGCAGCTGTAGCTACTATTCCTTTTTATGGAGAACCTTTAAAAGGTTTGCAGGTGATGGGGATGCTTGAAACCAGAACTCTGGACTTTGATAATGTTATTCTCCTTTCGGTAAACGAGGGGATATTGCCTTCGTCAAGCCTTGCTAACTCTTTTATTCCTTTAGATATTAAAAAGGAATTTGGGTTACCTGTATATCAGGATAAAGATGCAGTGTTTGGATACCATTTTTATCGTTTGTTGCAACGAGCTACTACAGCATATATAATCTATAATACGGAGAGTGATGATTTCTCAGGTGGTGATAAAAGTAGATTTATTTATCAACTTATACACGAACTCTCAGCATTTAATCCAAATATTAAGATAAATGAAACTTTGATGAACGTAAGAATTTCATCAGAGATTGATAAGCTACCAATAGTTATTGATAAAGACGAAACTATCAATTCTATATTGTTGAATAGAGCTACAAAAGGATTTTCAGCAAGTGCTTTGAATACATATATTAATTGTAGTTTGCAGTTTTACTTAAAGTATATTGCTAATATACAAGAGCCAGAAGAAGTGGAAGGTGTAATAGAAGCTAATACTCTAGGATCTGTTATTCATGCGGTCTTGAATGAGCTTTTCCTCCCAAACGTAAATCAAGTGCTTACTTTAGAGATGATAGATTTAATGCTCCCTAAGGTTGATAAACTTGTGATAGATAAATTTAAAGATATTTATGTTGATGGTGATATCTCTTTCGGAGTAAACCTGCTGACTTCACAGATGGCTGCAGTTTATGTTAATAATTATCTATCTTTTGAGAAGACTGAGATTCTTAAATATAAAAAAGAAGGACGTTTAATAACAGTTAAGTCTCTTGAAGAAAAGTATGAAACAATAGTTGATATTAAAGTTGATAATAATAAGATTCAACCTGTAAAACTACTTGGATTTATTGATAGAGTTGATTTTACAGGAAGCACAATCAATGTAACCGATTATAAGACCGGCAAAACTGATAAAAATGAACTTAAAGTAGAGGCTCCTTTAGATATTATCTCTGAAAGTAAGTATGCTAAAGGCTTTCAACTATTGATGTACGCTTTTCTATATTCAAAAGAGAATCCAGACAATAACTTTCCAATTGAAACAGGTATTGTTTCGTTTAGAAGTCTTGCAAATGGCTTTATGAAATTAAGTATTTCAGGTGAAGATGTGATCTCAAAGAGTACTTTAAATATGTTTGAAGATCTATTGAAACAATTACTATCTGATATATTTAATCCTTCGCTTTCTTTTTATCAAACTGAAATAACAGACAACTGTAAATATTGTATTTACAAAGAGATTTGTGGCAAGTAAAAGGCGATTACAAAAAATAAGTATAATTTAAGAAATATTTAACTAAATACATCTCAGGTTTATTAGGAATAGTTTAAAACATGTTGTATTTTTGTAGTCTGAATTATTAACCTAGTTTTATAAAAAAACAATTAGTAAAGAACCGTTTAATAATTGATAAATTATATAATAAAGATGTACATTTGAATTAATTCAATTTTTTAATAACAAATAAATAAATAATGTCATGAAGTATTTACTCTTTAAATTTAGTTTAATTTTTTTATTCCTTTCCCTTTTTGTTTTCAATCAGGCAAAGGCTCAAACAAATCAGTATTTAGAATTTGATGGCACTAACGATCACGTTACTGTTAACAATGCATCTGCATTAGTTGCCGGTGCAACGGCAATGTCAATGACTGGATGGTTTTATGATAACAATCTTAATTATGGTCAAGGTCTAATGGGATTTCGTGGGACCAATTCAACTTTCTATATGATAACATTGGCTTCCGGTAAAATTGAAGATCGTTTTGTTACTTCAACAGGCACCACTTATGAACCACCAGTACCTAACGGCACAATGATTCCTAATATATGGCAGCATTTTGCATTAGTATACGATGGTACCAATGCTTACTTTTATTTAAACGGTGTACAAGTGGCTACCGTAGCAGCATCAGGAACTTATACAACAGCTGCTGATGTTGGATTTGAAATAGGTTATAGCCCTTGTGCTGTTGCTCCAAACTTTTATTATAATGGAGGAATTGATGAAGTTTCCTTATGGAAAAAAGCCTTGACTCCAGGTGATATTCATAACATAATGAATCATGAGATAGGTGTGGATACTGCTACTGCACAAGGTTTATTATTATATTATAAATTTAATCAAGGTGTTCCGGCTGCTGATAATACAAGTATAACTACTCTTCATAATGAAGTTGCTGCTAATTCACCTCTTTATGATGGAACTCTAAATAACTTTGCTATGACTGGTACTACTTCAAATTTTGAAGGGACAATAGATACATCTTCTCAAATTATTACATTTCCAACATTACATACTAAATTAATTAGTTCACCTCCATTTAAATTAGATGCTACTACTACTTCAAATTTACCTATAATTTATACAATAGTATCAGGTCCTGCAACTATAAGTAATGATACTGTACATTTAGCTGGCACTGCCGGTACAGTTGTTGTCAGAGCATCTCAGCCTGGTAATGCACAATATGATTCAGCGGCATCAGTCGTAAATTCGTTTGATGTTGTTGATCCTAATCAAAATCTTCCTATTGTTGATCCACGTCATCCTTTAGCTGGAAATGTATATGTAACTGCACCTCTTTCAAAAATACAATTAGCTGCTGTTGCTTCAATAAATTATTCTGATTTGTTTTCAGTTCAGTCAATAAGTTTTAAAGTTGATGGTGGTACACCAATACCTGCAACTAGTTTCCAGAACGGACATTATACTGCTTGGTGGCTTCCTGCCAGTTATGGTGCACATGTAATACAGATATTAGCTACAAATAATTTTGGCGCAGTTGGTACAACAACAGTAAATGTAAATATTATCGCTAATTCAGTTGATACAACTGTTACAGCATATAGTAATGTATGGTTAAGCTCTGGAGGTTTTACCTCAATAGTTGATGGAAATCTACCTTCTTTTGTTGGTGCTTATGATACAATATTAGCAACTTTATCTGTAACATGCCCAACAGGCGGTTGCGGTGCATGGGATCATACTGCAAGTCTTGAGGCAAAGAGTCATGAAGGAAACTGGTTTGAAATTATTCGTTATATTACTCCATATGCTACTGCTTGTACTCATAAGATTGCTCTAACTGATTACGAATCTTTATTAAAAGGAAAAGTTACTTTCAGACTTACATGCCCTACCGGTGATAATGGTTATCTTTATACTTTAACTTTAAATTATAAATCAGGAACTCCTCCTCATAAATATAGTCAGGTTACTAATGTTTGGGAAAATAATTATGATTTTGGACATTATGGTGCTCTTCAACCAGTAAGTATCTATAATTATACATATCCTGCAAATGTATTATCATCAAAGATAAAACTTGTTTCTACAGGTCATATGGGTCCAAATAACACAAGTAATGCAGCCGAATTTTATGATGCCACTCATCATATTCATGTAAACAATGTTGATAGTTTTGCTCAACACAATTGGGTAACATGTAACCCAAATCCTGATAATTGTACAAATCAAGCAGGTACTTGGCAATACAGTCGTGCAGGTTGGTGTCCTGGATCCATTGCAAAACCTTATGATTATGATATGACAACATATATTTCAAGCGGTCATTTGAATTTACAATATATATTTTACCCGGGATACGTTGATCAATGTAGTGCTTTTTATCCAGGATGTGTAACAAGTTCAAGTTGTACTTGTTCTGATGGTCTTAATCCTTTCTTGGATGTAGATTGTAATTTAATTAACTTCTACGATGTTCCACCAACTGATCCTTTAATGAATTCTGTTATAGAAGCAAAAGATTTTGGTATTGCAGTTTATCCTAATCCTTCTAATGGTATGTTTAATCTATCATCAAATAATAAACCAGACAAAGTTTGTGATGTTAAAATCTATAATTTGATGGGTAATATTGTTAAAGAATTCCAATGGAATGGCGAAAACACAACATTTAATCTTTCAAATAGCGCTTCAGGTGTTTATATTATGAAAGTTAGTAATAACACTAAAGTTGAGATTAAAAAACTAATGGTTCGTTAATCTCAATCTTTTAATCAATATAAGAAGAGCTTTCATCATTCATTTGATGAAAGCTCTTTTTTTATCCTTACTTCCCATTCTGAAAACAAACAGGAATAAGAGTCTAACTTTTATCAACAATAAGATTCTTAACAAAAGTATTATTACACACCGTACTTCCAATCCTATGGCGTAGGTTTGTGTTTTTTCTGCTTTAACCTTTGGCAGGAATGGTTTGGTGACCTATAATTGAGTTGTTATTATAATTAACAAGAAGGTTAGTATATATCTGTGAGCTCTTACATTTATTAATTAATCAGAGGTTACAAATAATTATGCAATCAATAGTTTTAAGTCTATTCTTGTTAATATTAAATAAAATAGAATTTTAAATAATATTAATATGAAATAGAACAATTTATCAATAAACTTAAATAACTTGTTTATTTATTTTATTCAATAAATATAATATATTATCGATATAGTATAAATAGATATTATCATAATTAAATATCTAATATAATGTATTTAATATATTGATAATATAATAATATATCATATAATTTAAATATAATATTGTATTTCATATATTAAATATTATATATCCTAAATTAATTATACCATTCCTTAAATTAAATTTACCATCACTAAAAAGTTATAGCAAATTAAATTTAAGATATATCATATATAAATATAGAAACATGATAATATATATAAGAAATAAGAAAATAAATATTGGAAATAAGATAATATATATTAGAAATAGA
>TBL_comb47_HYPODRAFT_10004966_pt1 | contig 15094 bp, 11 predicted proteins | sample TroBogypolimnion_40_FD_10682 | JGI IMG/M metagenome (IMG submission 10682)
ATCGTCAGGAAGATAAGAGTACTACCAAATCTTATGAATAGCCATTATATTGTTTTCCTTATACCATGTCACTATTAAATATTACCTAAAACATTGTGTTGCAAAACATTTTGGGACTGACAGTAGTTGCATTGAAGCTTCCACTGTAGATGCAATGGAGCTTCCACCGTAGATGCATTGTAGCTTCCATTGGATCTGTAGGTGGATAGAAGCTTCCACTTACATCCATATGTTGACCTATAAAAAGCTTTCATTCCTATATATTTTTATTCTTTTCTTCATCAGATGTTGACCAAGGCTGAGATCTTTGACCAAGAGGTGTCCGAGCTGTCTGACAATGCGTTCATGCACAACATGGAGGCCGAGAACCTTGTCACTTCCGACATCAACATCTCTACCATTACCATCATGTTCAAGACTGATTGCAAGATCAACAACATCATCGCCATTGTCAAGGAGAAGTTCGTCCAGTCCAACGAGTCTGAGTTTATCCTCTGCCCTTCCAAGATGATGAACTGCTGCGTCTTCAAGACGTTGGTCGCTAAGAGGTGCATCGCCATCAAGGTCTTTTCCAATGGCGGCATGCACGTTACAGGGTGCATCTCGGTCATATCTGCCATTTCTTTCGCACGCTCAGTCCTCGACATTGTCCAGAAATGTGCTGAACTTGCCAATGTCATCGAAGTTGCCAATGCCCCTTTGGCCCTCCTCGACTACAACATCCAGATGATCAACTCGACTTTCTACCTCAATGTCCCGATCGACCTCGCCAAGCTCTCTGGACTCATGACGTTGCCCTTCAAGTACGACAAGGATATCCACCACGCAATGCGATTCAAGTCCTGCCCTACGGGTGCATCTGTCCTCTTGTTCATGTCTGGTGCGGTCATCCTGACGGGAGCCAAGAACCCAGCGGCCATCTTCGAGGGCTTCAAGACTGTGGTCGACCTGGTCGATGCAAACTATTCCGTGGTCAAGCTCGAGTCCTACAAGGCACGCAAGCGCTCTATCCCCACCGAATCTAGATCTGTCAAAAAAATCAAACTCGCTCTCGCTTCTATTGTTTAGGCTTTTGATGCAATTTTATGTCATGCTTCAGGCTTCAAGCTTCTAATATCACACAATGATTGTTGCATTCAAACGTTACCAACTTGAAATCTTGTATTAGATCCAATACCTCATCTTTTGTAAATAAGCTCCAGTTCCCTTCCATCGTTGCAGACCCACCTCATCGAACGTTTCCAAACAAGTCAATGGCCCTCAATAATATTCAGTATTGAATTGTCATTAGAGAGGGAGAGCTTCAGTAAAGCAAACTTTTCGTTTGCGAGGAACTATTTTTTTCCGGAGTCCACTTTCTTTAGATATACCTCCCCCATATTCGGATGTTTGTTCTTTCACAACCGGTAAATGCTTANATAAAATATTGTATACATTTGTTTCAACTTCTGTTATAGGTTTCCATTCACCATGTTTTTCTTTAATTAATTGTATGATAGTGNCTTGTTTTACCTTCATGAAGCTAGCAAGCAGTTTANGTTTATCTGTGTTGGTATTCCCAACTTGATCGAGAGCTATCAAGTTATTGAACACATCCCATATACTAGCATCTGTTGTTTGACCATCACTGCCCCCTNCTTGTTGGACACCAACCATCATGTCTTTGATTTCCAAAGCTACTTTGATATTTTCTGTAAACAGACTCATAAAAGCCAAGTCAGTAAATTGGTATGGCATCAATGTATAATCGTCAAACATTCCTTCATCTTGATAAAATGCATCATCTACACATTTATACATGTTTTCAATATAGGTTGGAAATGGGTCAATTGATAATGTATTGATATCGTTCATGGTCTTAGCAAAGTGGCGAACCAACGAATCTTTAGTTCGTATTGTAAGCATGTTTGTAGATTCATCAGATGTATTACCATGAAATAAACCAACTTGCTCTTCGTAAATATCTTCGGATGCATGTGCATGTTCCAGACAAAACAATCGAATATCATAAAGAAAAATCTGAAAGAACCTATTCATACGATCATCGTCATTTTTATAAAGATACTGCGAATCAAGTTTAGTTAAAAGAAACAATTTGTATTTGTATATTGATTCATATGGAATCTTTGTAGCCCCGACAAGTATTTTTATTTCTGTTTTCACTTTACTTGTCATTGCCTCTAGGATGCTCAATCGCATCTTGATGTTTTTATATTTTAAAAACATGGCGGTTACTGTAATATCTGTCGCTGGCAATACCATGGAATCTTTAGTAAATGAGGTGTCATAAACTTGAAATATATCAATATATATTTGCAGCACCTTTTCCAATTCTGTTTTCTGTGTGTTCAAATACAATGCACTGTAATCTTGATATTCATTCACAATCCTTTCAATATCGGATGCTAATGTTGGATACTTGTCTTGTAGATTTACAAAGTCTCGTCTAAAGACCCGAAACGTCATCTTTACAATTTCTTCAACTTGTTCATTAGGAAATATAATATATTGGGTCTTGTCTGTTTTGAACGCATACTTTGACCTTGATAGGAAATTGATCCACGAGTCAGTTTTGACTAAAGCCGCTTTTCCTATGTCGTATAATACAATACTATTTTTAAGGAAATTTGACAAGCTTGAATTGTAGCAATCTACTACATGTTTTGCATCTACAATCCTGGCACAAATATCAAGTCCAGTGGATATATTCGCTATTACTTTATCGTAATTGTCCGTAGGTTCAACATCAATACTCAAAACATTTTTACAGTTTGCCATGATGTTCTCAATGTACGATTTATGCCAAACCTCGCATAAAGTCACCAAAGAACTTTGGCCAATTAAAGATTGGTAAAGTTTAATAGTTCCTGCATCGTTGAATGACGAGGGCATGTTTTTAAAGTCCCAGATCATACGTGTGATGTTGTCTAAGTGAGTTTTCAACTTGTCAAGCTTGTCAAACTCACGCACATTCAATGTGGGTATGTCGGGTATATAGTGAGCATAAAGGCGTTGCATTCTTGCGGCAGTTTCACATTCCGCTATATATTCTTCTATTATTGCTTGCTTTTCTTTAAAATATAACCCAGGTTGATGATTAAACTTCTTCGCCCCCTCGAGAAAGATTGTTGATATACTTGGATGGATGTTTAGTTTTGTTATTACACCAGCAGTGGTCTCGTTTTCCATTGTCATTGTAAAATACCCAATCGAAATGTTGTGCAAATCCTGGGGAGTTATGAATTCGATTAGTTTGTTAAACTCTTGCATTTTCATCCCTGACATATCAGCGGCCGGATCCGTAAGATAGTATATCATTGTGTCGAGTTGATCATCCATTCTATTTAGAAACCCCAATGTATTAGTTTCCAAGTCATTAATGCGGATAAAATAATAGTCTTTTAGAATACAATATTCAATTGTTTTATAAATATCAAAACCGTTATGTATATGGAGTATGATAAATTCACCGGCAGGGCTATGTTGAGGGTCGTGCAAACCAAACAATGATTTGAGCTGGTCCAACAAATCTTTAGGTTTATTTTTATTGTTCTTGTATGCTGCAATAATTGACTTGGACAACATGAAAAAAATTATCAGGTTTTTTCTATAAAACAAATCACTTTTCAACACATCTTTGAGATCTTCTGGGGTTTTCTTTTCAACTTCCTTTCGAGTCACGATTTTGAAAACTTCCTTGGATATTCCTTGACCAATTGATGCTGATAGTTTGGTATTGTCCTTTCTATTATCCATCAATATATCAAGAATATCGACAAGTTTTGTAGGTGTTGCAGGGTCAACACTCAAAGGTTCCCGTGTCCATCCATCTACCATGGACAACTTTTTGACAACATCTAGATTCGCCAACGGTTGCCTAGTAGATAGATTGATTGGTTCAGGGGCCACTGCATTGGTTTTATAGCAAGCTCTTAACATTTTATTACCTTTCGAATAAAAAATGAATATTGCCAACATAGAATGGCAGTTGTCTAGGTACGATGATTCAAATCCTTCCACATGACATACTTTTCAATGTGTTCAAGGGTGTAAATGTCCGTGATGTGGGTAACATTGCATCACCTGATGTATGTGTCGGGGGCCAGCTTCGCTGATTCTAAAGGCATATATTGTCGTGTAGCTTTCTTACAATCCATTTGTTTTTCCAATACAAATATCAAAAGATGTTCAAAGTAAAATCTACACAATGTCCCGTATGGACAACCTAATGTTCTTCATGGTGGGAACCGCCGCCCCCAGCGCCAACGCCACATTCTTGACCGTGCCCTCCTTGATCCCCATCTTCTCGCAGGCCATCCAGATCATGGTCGCCAGCACCTTGTCCTCTTTGAAGGGCTTGAGTGCGTCCACCCCGTCGGTCTTGTCCTGTATCTTGTAGACTGCGCACTTGAGTCGGGTCTCGTCCGCCGGCGACAGGAAGTACAACTTCTTGATGTAGCGCCCCAGCATGTGGCTCTCGACACGCTGCCTGTTCTGGACCACGGGCGCATACTTGACAACAGACTCGGAGATCTCGGTGGCCGCACGGTAGACACACTTGTTGGGGATGCCCATGACGTCCGATATCTCCACAATGGACTTGGTGCTTGCGTAGTACAATGATGCCGCCACAAAGGCCGCTCGCCGCCCCTCGCCCTTGAACTTGCACTCTTGCAGGATGCCCTTGGCCGTGTCGATCATTGCGGGTGTCAGGCCGAGGGGGAATTCGAGTTGATCAAAGATGTCGGTCTCCTTGGTCCTCTTGATCTTGGGCTCGTAGACATTCTCGCGATCGGCAAACGTGTATTGGCCATAGTCGCACACAAAGTTGCAATAGCCAATAGCGACCAATCCGCAATAGTCACAGGTCAGGTCGGACTCGTACTCGACAAACTTGGTATTGCCACAGTCGGAACAGAACATTTTTGTAGTTGGAAATGGACATGGTCCAGCTTTTATAGGTCCAAGATCCACCTCCTACCCATCTTCCATAGAAGGTTCATGGCAGCTACCCATGAAGCTTCCTGCCACATTCGCTATATTCTCATATAAAGTTTATATTGACTCTGTAAATAAAAATGCACAAATACAAGCTAGGTTTGATTGCAGTAGTTAAAAATGAAGAAATGGTATTGGAAGAATGGATCCAACATAATCTTTGGCAAGGTGTCGAGCATTTGTACATTATCGACAATGATAGCAGTGATGGAACAAAGGCAATATTGAAAATGTGGGAGGACAAAGGGATAGTTACATATTTCTTCTCGGATGAAAAACATCAACAAGTTAGTTTGTACAATTTCGTGTACAACGCAATGGCTAAAGAATCATGTGAATGGCTTGTCGTATGCGATTGTGATGAGTATATTTACAATAGGGTGCAAGGAAAGACCATCCGGGATTTCGTTCATGAGCTGGATGTGTCTAACATAAATAGCATTGTTGTCCAATGGAAAATGTTTGGTGCAAGCGGGTACAACTCCCAACCCAAAGGGATCCGGGAATCATTTGTGTATCGGGATCATGCTATCCATGCGCTATACAAGGAAATAGTGAATTGTTCCTTGACAAGGACATTAATCATACACCATCACATATTTGTAGCCGGCACGCCCATCATTAATCCGCCAGAACTCGCATTGAATCACTATTGTACCATGTCTTTGGAGTATTGGGAAAAGATCAAGATGACACGGGGAGCTGCTGACAATCCTGATCACGAAAACGTGCGAACTTATGCCAAATTTGCGACGTATCAGAGCGGTAATTGTTTTGATGACGAGCTGAAACGGCTAGTAGCCACAACAACAAGACTATAAAAATGACCACTACTTAAAGACAAGTTAAGAAGCGGCTATTATCAGTAATGATCAACACATCAAGTTCATTTTTATAAGATAGGATGCGTGAGTGGCCGAGTGGTCTAAGGCGCTGGACTCAAGTTCCAGTGGGGCAACCCTCGCAGGTTCGAACCCTGCTTCACGCATCATATTTTTGCTTTGCTTGTTACTTATTTTTTATCACGTCATAGAGTAATAAATGTCCGATATTGAACCCATTGCCACTCCTATTGAACCCGTTGTTGTTGCAGTTGAACCCATTGCCACTCCTATTGAACCTGTTGTTGTTGCAGTTGAACCCATTGTTGTTGCAGTTGAACCCATTGCCACTCCTATTGAACCCATTGCCACTCCTATTGAACCTGTTGTTGTTGCAGTTGAACCCATTGTTGTTGCAGTTGAACCCATTGTTGTTGCAGTTGAACCCATTGCCACTCCTATTGAACCCATTGTTGTTGCAGTTGAACCCATTGCCACTCCTATTGAACCTGTTGTTGTTGCAGTTGAACCCATTGTTGTTGCAGTTGAACCCATTGCCACTCCTATTGAACCCATTGCCACTCCTATTGAACCTGTTGTTGCAGTTGAACCCATTGTTGTTGCAGTTGAACCCATTGCCACTCCTATTGAACCCATTGCCACTCCTATTGAACCTGTTGTTGTTGCAGTTGAACCCATTGTTGTTGCAGTTGAACCCATTGTTGTTGCAGTTGAACCCATTGCCACTCCTATTGAACCCATTGTTGTTGCAGTTGAACCCATTGCCACTCCTATTGAACCCATTGTCACTCCTATTGAACCCGTTGTTGTTGCAGTTGATCCCATTGCCACTCCTATTGAACCTGTTGTTGTTGCTCCATTTTCCAGCAACGATTCACTCATATCCATCATGTATCAACGATTCCCGTACATGAACAAGTTTTCGGCTGGCGAAAAGATCCGTATGTGCGACGTGTTTATTGTTGATACTATCCTTGCCGACTTTGGACTTGCACCTCGATCTATTGTATTTAGCAATCATATTTTGAAATATATTATCCAAAGTGTGGGTTACGAGAGACACATTATCAAGCTATCAAATGCGATTCGTGCCATTGTCCAAAAGGTTGTAGATGATAAAGAGCAGCTTCCTCTACACGTTGTCTCTAAACACTTGTTGCCCATTTAAAAAAATGATTGGCAGTGAACAATAAAGCAAAAGTATAGCTCACATACACGCACAATGGTGCACACAATCTATCATATTTCCGATCTTCACATCCGTTCTGGCGACGCTGTCAAGTGTAGATTCGACGAGTACAATTATGTTTTCAAGAGGTTCCTGGAGTATCTCAAGGGCACTGATCTTTCCAACTCGGTCCTAGTCATTACTGGTGACCTGTTTCATCACAAGAGCAAGCTCGAGTCCCCTGGCATCAAGTTGTTCTACGACTTTCTCAAGGCGATTGCCAAGTTGATCCCTGTGTATGTCATTCGTGGCAATCATGACTACAAGCAATGGGAGATCAGCGAGGTCGATCTGATTTCGTCCATGCTTATTCCTGGCATTCCCAATGTCACCTACCTCAATTCGACGGGCACGTACAAGGTAGACGCAGATCTTGGCTTTGGTGTGCTCGCCATTCAAGATGTTTTACGTGCGGGAAATACGAATGCCTCTCAAAAGGCTGACAGCGTTCCTTCCTTTCCCAATCCCGCTGGCCTTGATACTCGCTGGAAAATTGCATTGTTCCATGGACTTGTCGAGAATAACCGACTCTTTGCAGGATACGATGCAGCGCTTCTTGGAGATATTCACATTCAAATGGTTAATGGTGGGGAGTCGGCGATTGGAGGTGAGGAGTGCGGAGACAGTATTCATTGTATTGGCAACTGGGTGTGGGCGGCTGGAGCATGCCCTTTTGGTTATGCAAGCAGCATGGTGCGTCAAACAGTGGGGGAGAGCATTGAAGGTCATGGCTTTCTCAAGTGGAACTTGACAACACGGTCGGTTGCAGCCTATCACATTGACAACATTGTGGATCTTGCGGCAGCAGAGTGTGAGGCTGCACTATTTGACAGGGAGCCTCGGGCACCGAGGAACGAAGTGGATGCCGATGATGATGACGGTGTAACTGATGCCGATGCTGATGCAGACCAAGATAAGCCGTCTCCATTTCGCAACACCCCCGACATGTGGGTCAAGTACATTGAGAAGAATGGACAAGTTCCCAAGTCGGGCGCGATCGTGAAAAGCCCTGAACTCCTCCTTCTTGACCCAGTTCCTGACAACGAAGTGATCCAAATCAAGGTGAACGAGAGGAATGCCAAGATCAAGAAGCGGCTCGAGTCGTTTTGTGACAGCTTGACTTCGAACGTGGGACTTGGCAAGCGCCCATTCCGTTTCCTCAAGATGACATGGGACTGGTTGCTTTGCTACGGCGCCGACAACCAGTTCTATTTCAACAAGCTAGATGGAAAGATCAGCACGATCTCAGGACGCAATGGACACGGCAAGACCAGTTTCCTAGAAATCATGTTGCTTGCACTCTATGGCAACGGCTTCCCTTCACGCAGCAACCGTCATCACTCCGCAAGCATCATCAGCCTGGTCAAGCCACGAAATGCATCGTGTCATGTGGAACTCACACTGTCAATTGACAAGCTGGGTATGGTCCGCGTGCATCGTACCTTTTATCGCCAGGACGACAAGAAGAGTGTGCATGCTGCCAAGAGCACCAAGGTGGATATTTGGGATCCATCAACCTCGACATGGAATGCTGTGGTAAGTGGCAAGGTGGCAGTGGACAAGTGGGTAGATGCAAACGTGGGCACCATGGACGCGTTCCTTCTATCTTGTATGGTATCACAGAATGCAGATGCCGACTTCTTTGCCATGTCACCGGCCGAACAAAAGGACATGTTGGACAATGCTCTTTGCATCGACACCCACACACGCTATATGGAGCTTCTCAAGGAGGCACGACTGGCTCACATGAACATTGCAGATTTGGTGACATCGAGCATTGCCCTACTCTCTCGCCAACTCCACGAGGAACATGCAGGCAATGCGGCACGTATTGAGATCCTTGACAAGTACATTGGCAACGTCGAGGCTGGAGCAGGTGGATTTTTCGGCGAGTTGAATGACAAGGAGTATTACGAAAGGATCATATCGGATGCCGCCACTGATCAAAGTCCCAAGGTAAACGACATCATCTTTGAGCTGGAGGGACTCAAGAGGGCCGGCGCAGGACGCGCCATCACAGAGACCTTTGAGAAGCCGCTGTCATGGTACGAAGAGGAGTTGGCGGATCACCTTAGTTATACGGGCATTGGACCGGGGAACGGCAAGTCAGTTGACATCGACGAATTTGACATGGTGCGCGATCAAGTCATGTCTCTAGGACTGGAGCGTATGGACGACGAGTGTGGATTCGACAAGGGACCATATAGTGACGTGTGCGAGTGCTGTCAGCAACGTTTGGATAGTCGCAAGGGACGGGAGCTGCTCACTTGGTTCTATACACTATGGCACGCCAAGAAGAAGTTTTTGGAGAATAGTATTCTTGGACTCAAGTACAACAAGATCTCCGAGCTGCAACTTGCTCTAGCAGAGGCCAAGGTGCGCGAGAAGAATGTGGCACAGGCTCAACACATCTTGGAGTCTTACGAGGATATTGTCAAGGCCAAGCAAATCACAAAGTTGGTGGTTGAAAAGACGCGACTCGTGCAAGAGCTAGAGCTCTACAATCGGGTCCAACACGAAAAGGAAGAGTACTTGGAACTACAGGCTGTGCTTCTTCAAAAGCTCAAGGTGATTTGCGATGTGCAAACGTGTCTCGAGGGCTACATCTCGTGGCTCTACACCGAGAACATCCTGCCTCTGGTGGAAAAGTATACAAACGAAGTCATGAACCTGCTGGATCCGAACCTCAAGTTGAAGGGATGGATGATGGAAGGCGGCAAGGGATTCGACTGGTCGATTACAAATTCGGTGGGGAACTCAGAGGGAGAATACCCACCCATCGAAAAGGCGAGTGGCTTCCAACGGTTCATTTGTGGATTGGCCGTTCGCATTGCTCTTGGCAACATTGGAGCAGCTGGAATCAAGCCTCGCCAACTGTTCTTGGACGAGGGATTCACATCGTGTGATGCGGTGAATCTCGCACGGGTTCCGGACTTTCTCAAGGTGCTTTTGCAAGTGTATGATTCGATCCTACTGGTGACACATCTGGAGGAGCTCAAGGACTTTTGCGTTGACACAAGCATCGAGATCAAGAGGGATGAGGAGGCAGGGACTTCACAGATCAAGGTTTAGGTTTGATGTTTCCACCGTAGTTAGTTGTTAGTGTCTGGTTTTTTTCGGGCCAACGTGCCAAAAGTTGTTGATCTGGTTCATTTGTATCTGATAATTTATTAAATTCGTATACCAAATAAGTTGATCCACGTTGGCAATGATTTGTACTGACATAATCGGCATTTCTGGTAGTATTGTTAAAACTGATAGTGTACGAAAACGATCCCTTATGATTTATCACATATTTTCTTTCCTCTTGTTGTAATACATAACTCAATTGGGAGACAGGAACCAACCCTTTCATTCCTTCCTTGTCTACTGTGATTGCACAATACGGATCACCTTTTGGTACAGGTTGCTTGTCTTCTGTATCAGTAATATCGTTGTCGGCACATTCATAAAACCAGTTATTGTCACTATCGTTATAAAGGAATACTAGATATTCCTTACTTAGTCCGATTACAATTTGTTCTTCTCCTGGTAGAATCATTGCGTAATTGTCCTTGTCTTTGAACCATTCCGATTCGGGTACGTCTGTGTACATGATTATGTCATGTACCATTGTAAATTTGGGTTGTTCTGGTTTGTATGTAGGGGGAGTTTCGGATTTTTCTTGTTCGTTAACTTTCATGTTGATGAACTTTTTACAAATTTCGACATATCCATTATTATGTATGTCTGTGAATTCCTCTTGAAAGCTCTCATAATCCGGTATATAATCTTTTACTGTTTCTAAGAAATCTTCCATGTCCATTTCTTTCACGAGTCTTTCGAGTTTAGCCATAGGGTTTTCAAGTGTAGGAGAATCAGAATTATAGTAATTCAGTGCAATCGGCATCAATCTATTATGTCTTCCTTGAAAACATACATCAAGAATTTTAGAAACAAGCCATTCTTCATAAAAATATGTCCTATTTATATCCGGCAGCGATCCTTCTGTTGTTTTTCGTAACCGTTTGTTTTTTGACATCACAAAACTTGATAAGCTACGGTTGGTATGGTCGATTGCGTGATCCCATACTGTTTCGATGTTTGGTGTTCCATATGTTATCACGAAATCTCTTGAAATATATTTTTGCAATCGCTTCAATGTGAATGCATTGGATCGTACAAGTAAGGCTTCACAATATACATCTCTTAGAAACGTCTGGCTATTTTTAATATTTTCATAATTTGTTTTTGTTTCTGTATATGTATGATATGTTTCATCGGTTTCGTTATATGCATACCATATTTCACAACACATTAGATCAAAGTTGGTGACGACATCTTGGAGCATATAATCGTTGTGTACAACTATAATGTCAAGTTGTGGGAGTGTTATATCCATGTATGCTCCAAATCGGTAGAGAATGTGGTTCCGTCTGAGAAATGACTGGTCATATACTGGGGCTATATGACCTTTTGTGTTTGTGCCTTTAAACCCCCTGGAAAACCCTTTTTCTAAAAGCATATAGTATAGTTTAGTAGCATCCTTTGCATGCACATATACATCGAAATCTTGTGTATACATGAATTGTTTCCGGACACATTGAAGCACTGCTCCTCCCGAAATAATTGCATGGTGGTCCTTGACAATGTATTGTAATGTATTAAAATAAATCGACCCGTTATATGGATTTGTGATTGTCAAGTAATTCTCCCATTTTGAAAATGTATCCCCAGGGCACTTGTAAAACGGGACAACATTACCATCATTTACTTTTTGTTTTCTTGGGGGTTGAACAGGTTCTATATACATGTCAATGTACCTTGTTGGCAATTCATCAACTGACATTTTAATAGATATATAGTATAAATTGAATAATGTCACCGGATAAACGTCAACTACTCATAGTGAGGGGAGTTTCAAAAACAATTCAATTATATTTGATAAATGAAACTGAAAAAATAGTGTATGATGAATTAGTTCAACTAAAGAGTTCAAACACAAATGAAAGGATATTCATCAAGACACAAACACACGATATTATATCGATTTTCAGTTGGAATGGTCGGTTTTACTTTGTACCATATATATTAGAGGAAGTTGTTGACATAAAATCCAACCATTTCAAGACGTTAACAAACTTGTACTTTGTAGATGAAAGCGAAATTGATCCCAATGTGTTTGTAGAAAATGCAAAATACATGGTCACCATTCTAGAAAACGAGGAAGCATTCAAACAATTTCCTACAACCACGAAGAAAACGAGTAGGGTAACACATGTTGACACAAATCATGATGCATTGATTGTTAATTACTTGATGAATCTCACGCGCACAACAAAAAAACAAACGACAATTTATATCCATAGATTACTTTCATTGTTACAACCGGGTGCAGACAAACACATCAAACAACATTGTACCTTGCTCTTGAGACAATGGAATACAAATCCTGCATTATCTATACAAAGGCAAATCCATAAAACATTAACTAAAATAAAGATCGAACAAGGGTCAGGGTCGTCGTTCTTCTGGCCTCGTGTTCCTAAAACAATTGATCATTCTTTACAAATGGATATTCTACCAGAAATATCCAAGGGTACAACAATCTCTGATGTTCCACAAATAGTACCACTTCATGCAGGTGAAAACAAAAAAGGAAAAACAACACGCTTGGCTAAAGATAGCAAGATGCTTTTGAAACAAAAAATGAATGCATTGTGGGATTTACACACAAAAAAAAACGTGGCTGGTAAATTTATCAAGGTCTGATCAAATCCATATTGTTCACTATTTCTTTATCACATTTGGCTCCGGTGTGGTAAAGTGCGAGCCCATGTGTGATCCACCGTTCCCTTGTAATAGTTCGGTCGACCCAATCAACCGACTTGTCCATGTCCTTGATACAAAATGTGATGAATGTAAACCCTTTCCTATTCGACACTTCTTATCCACGAATATTCTAAAATAGTTTTTAATGTTGGCAGGAATATTGTCCATCTTGTATACAATTGTTCTCTATTTTGGACAATGACGCGGAACGCTACGACCGAATCTCCCTATACAAAATCCTATACCGATTCCTATCAAATGAAATATAAATGTTTTTTTACGATGTCGAGTTCGACGAGTATGCGCGAAATGTATTCAGGAAGCTCGAGTATTGGCCAATCATGGATTGGATATTGGAGCGGGATGTATTGACCTGGCTAATAGTGTCTTGGGAGCTAGAAATCGTGTCGGCTACGAGAATTGCATTGCTATTATTTGTTGTAATTTGAGTCTGTAAAACGGCGAATTGGGACGTGATATCAGTTGCGACCTTGTCAAGAGTGGTGAGTGTTCCCTGGATAGAGGTCGGATCCAACATGGTCGAAATATTGGCCAAGTTTTTGGTAAACGATGTTTCTTCGATCGCGGCATTGCTCAGTGTCTCTTGGAAAGCGGCGATAGATGAGGTTAATTCGGCATTGGCAGCGTTTTGACTGTCAATGAATGTATTCACAGCGGTCCTTTCGGTAGCGATAAAGGCAACTGGGTCGAGTGGTGGAGAACTCATTTGATACATCGGTATATTATCTTGTATGTGCATGAAAATAACAAACTTGACACACATATATAGCATTTGTACATCTATGCCAGTATTTCATCCAGTTTGTGCATCCATGATGTCAATGTTGTAAGTCTTTGGAGTAATATCCCAATGTTCGCGCAAGTAATCCTTCATAAATTCTCCAATCGTTTCTTTTGTAACATTGGGCATGACCACAATATGACATATGTTTCCAGAGCAAGCTAGTTGCCATTTGTGAACAAGCTTTTCACTGGGTCGTGCGAACGTGACAGTCGTAGATCCGGGATTCCTTTGAACGTTCCCAACTCCCAATAGTGGTAAACAATGTTCAAGATGTTTAGCAGTCTCCCTACATCCCTTTACTTTTTCCACGATCCCTTCACATCCCATTGTCACCAACTTGTACCAAATGAATATCGGTGCATGTCCGTTTCTTGATCCCATAATAGTAGCATCTCGGGAATTTATATAATCTATGTTTTGGGATAATGCATCAATAAAGTGTTTGCGCGTCAAGATGATGCCACATGGAATGGGACAACCTAGGAACTTGTGACCGGACACCGAAATGGAACTGATTGGCTTTTCAAAAGAAAGCATGGATACGTCCATGATCCCCGAAAGCGCTGCATCACAATGAATATAAAATGGACTTGAACCTAGGATCTCGATAATACCATCTAGGTCATCCGCCCCTGCCTTCATGGTGGTTCCAATATTCACATTGACTATCGCCGGCTTGTCCTTGCACAATACCTCTGAGAAGTGGACAAGATCCATGGTGCCATCCGAATTGCTCTTGACTTTGACAAGTGGCATCCGAAACATCCGTGCCGCTTTGAAAACGGAATAATGCGAATCCTCTGATGCATAGAGGACTCCATCGGGAAAGTTCTCACGCCCAAGGAGGATCCCTTCGAAATTCCCTTCGGTTCCCGATCCGGTAACGTATCCCCAGTAGTCGGTGACAGGGATATTCCAGAGTTCAGCAAACCAATCTAGAACTGCAATCTCGAACGGGCGACTGTGGATCCCATAGTTGCTTTCAATAAACGGATCACCCAAATTATTCAAACTGTAATCTAGTAAATGTTGTATGACCTCTGGAATGCGATCCGATAAATTATAGGGATAGCCGAGATGAGTAGTTGCACGTTTGTCAAGATGTTTGCGAAATGTGTTTAGGATTCCTGGAATATTATTTAGAGATGTCTCGGATATTTTGGGAAGTGGGTCCATTGTATTGCTGCTTTGACAACCTGCCTTTAAATGAGCTCGGAGGTTGCATGCTTTTCCATATTGATTTTGTAAAGCTATATAATCTTTTTTTCTATGAATGTCTCAAGTAATTGAGGTAATGCATTGTTTTTACATATTCCTCTTTTCTGTGTCCTTTTCCTAGAATAATGAAGCAATTTGATATATTTACTGATTGTGTTTTTTGACACTGCAATATTTCCAAGCTTACGTAAT
>TBL_comb47_HYPODRAFT_10004967_pt1 | contig 15093 bp, 11 predicted proteins | sample TroBogypolimnion_40_FD_10682 | JGI IMG/M metagenome (IMG submission 10682)
CCGCACACGCCCTTGCCATCGAGATGGATCTTGAGCATGATGGCCGTCGCTGCCTCCAGGTCCTTGCCGAAAAACTCCTGAATCACCACCACCACAAATTCCATGGGGGTGTAGTCGTCGTTGAGCATCACCACCTGGAACATGCCAGGCGGCTTGACCTTCTCGGGCACGCGTTCCAGCACCACGGAATCGCTGTCGTCACGGTCGGGCACGCGCACCGGATTGGGGGGTTGGTTTTCGGGTTTTTTGGTTGCCATGTTTTCCATTCTATCGGTCACCTCAAAACGCTGCATTGCTCCAACGATCTGGTGACGGATCCATGACAATCAAGGTGTACCAAGAAAAAAACCGCAGAGACAGGTCCTGTCTGCTGCGGCCTGATGGATCCAGTGGCTGCAAACCTGCCGCCAAGCGACAGCAAGACTGATTTACATCTGTTCGATCAGGACCTGACCAAAGCCCGAACAGCTGACCTGGGTTGCGCCCTCCATCAAGCGGGCGAAGTCGAAGGTGACCCGCTTGCTCTGGATGGCCTTCTTCATGGCGCCGATGATCAGGTCGGCAGCGGCCGTCCAGCCCATGTGGCGCAGCATCATTTCAGCCGACAGGATCTCGGAGCCCGGATTCGCATAGTCCAGGCCGGCGTACTTGGGCGCCGTGCCGTGGGTGGCTTCAAACATGGCAACCGTATCGCTCAGGTTGCCGCCGGGCGCAATGCCAAGACCACCGACCTGGGCCGCCAGCGCGTCGGAGATGTAGTCGCCATTCAGGTTGAGCGTGGCAATCACACTGAACTCGACCGGCCGCTGCAGGATTTGCTGCAGAAAGAAGTCGGTAGCGCAGTCCTTGATGGTGATGTCCCGCCCGCTGCGCGGATTCTTGAACCTGCACCAAGGGCCACCATCGATCAGCTGGGCACCGAACTCTTTTTGCGCCAGCGCGTAGCCCCAGTCCCGGAAGCTGCCCTCGGTGAACTTCATGATGGCGCCCTTGTGCACCAGGGTGACATTGGGCTTGTCGTTGTCGATGGCGTACTGAATGGCCTTGCGCACCAGACGCTCAGTGCCCTCACGCGACACCGGCTTGATGCCTATGCCGGAGCTGTTCGGAAAACGGATGTTGCGCACGCCGAATTCATCCTGCAAAAACGCAATCAACTTTTTGGCCTGTTCGCTCTCGGCTTCAAACTCAATGCCGGCATAAATGTCTTCCGAGTTCTCGCGGAAGATCACCATATTGGTCTTGTGCGGCTCCCTGAGCGGGCTGGGCACGCCGTCAAAATATTGGATGGGGCGCAGGCAGACATACAGGTCGAGCTCCTGGCGCAAGGCCACATTGAGCGAACGGATGGTGCCTCCCACCGGCGTGGTCAGCGGGCCCTTGATGGAGACCAGATAGTCGCGCACGGCCTGCAGTGTTTCATCCGGCAGCCAGACACCAGGGCCATAGACACGGGTGGCCTTTTCACCGGCAAACACCTCCATCCATTGGATTTTCTTGCTGCCACCATAGGCCTTGTCCACCGCCGCATCCACCACCTTGAGCATCACCGGCGTGATGTCCAGGCCGGTGCCGTCGCCCTCAATATAGGGAATGATGGGCCGATCCGGCACGTTCAGGGTCATGTCCGCGTTGACGGTGATTTTGCTGCCTTCGGTGGGAATCTGGATGTGCTGGTAGGTGGACATGGGAAAAGCGTCTTGGTAATGATGGGGCCAATCAAATTTTAGTCTCGCCGCATGACGCGCCGCTGTCGCTGCGCTCTGACAGAATAGAGCCATGAAGATACTAACCACGCTATTTCTCGCACTGTGCTTCGGTGGCCTGGCCCTGGCGCAGGATGCTCCGCAAACCCAGCTCCAGCGCATCACCCTGACGGCTGGCATCCACCAAATGGACATTCAGGTGGCTTTGACGCCGGAGCAGCACCAGATTGGGCTGATGTACCGCACGGAAATGCCCCAGGGCGAGGGCATGCTGTTTGTGTTTCAAACGCCAGCCAAGCAATGCTTCTGGATGAAAAACACCATCCTTCCGCTCACCGCAGCCTTNATCGCCGACGACGGCAGCATCGTCAATCTGGANGACATGAAGCCGCAGACCACCGACTCGCATTGCTCGCTCAAGGCGGTGCGCTATGTGCTGGANATGAACCAGGGCTGGTTTGGCCGCAAGGGCATCAAGGCCGGCTTCAAACTCANNGGCCGGCCNTTTAGCAACTAAGGGCCCTGGCCCAGAACCAGGCGGGCCGCCTCGCGCGCGGCCACCCGGCCCTCGTCGGTGGCTATCACCCACACCTCGACCGATGATCCGGCTGCATGAATGGCCATGACATGGTCTGCGCTGGCCTGCGCATTCAGTGCCGGGTCCAGCACCACGCCCAGATGGGACAGACCGGCACAGGCCTGTTCCCGCAGCAGCGCGTCATGCTCGCCAATGCCGCCGGTGAAGGCCAGCACATCCAGCCCGCCTATGCAGGCAATCAAGGCGCCTGACTCGCGCACCACCCGGCGGGTAAACAGGTCAATCGCCCTGTGCGCAGCGGCACTGCCGTCGCGGCGCAACTGCCGCATGTCGGCGGATATGCCGGACACACCCAGCAGACCGCTTTGCTGGTACAGCAGCCTTTGCAGGCGATCGTGGTCCCAGCCCTGCTCCAGCAAATACAGCAACACGCCGGCGTCCAGCGAACCGCTGCGCGTGCCCATCACCAGGCCATCCAAGGCCGAAAAGCCCATGGTCGTGGCGCGACTCTGGCCATCGGTGGCGGCGCACAGGCTGGCGCCATTGCCCAGATGGGCCATCAGCACGCGATCTCTGGCACGCGCGCTCAGGCTTTGCAGCGCGGACATCACATACTGGTACGACAGGCCGTGAAAACCATAACGGCGTATGCCCTGGGCACTCAGGGCTTGGGGCAGCGCAAAGGCATAGTCCACCTCGGCCAAGGTGGCGTGAAAAGCGGTGTCAAAACAGGCCACCTGGGCCATCCCGGCAAAGGCAGACCGAAACGCGCGTATGCCCTCCACGTTATGGGCCTGGTGCAACGGCGCCAGCGAATCCAGGGCCGAGAGCTGCCGCAATATGTCGTCGGTCACGACCACGCTGGAGCGAAACTCCTGCCCGCCATGCACCACGCGGTGTGCTACTGCCTCTATGCGTGGCAGGCCGGGCACGGCCAGCAGCAGGCGGCGCAGGCTTTGCAGGGCCTGGGAAAAAAGGTCTGTATCGGCAGCATCCGCACGCGGCAATAGCGTCTTTCGCTCCGACCGCCCCTGAAAATCCCAAGCCATAGCCGGCACTCCACCCGGCTCCAAACCCTGGATGTTGCCGCTCAGCACGCTGGGCTGCACCAGACCCTGGTCCAGCGGATACAGGGAGAACTTGAGCGAAGACGAACCCGCATTGACAGCAAGTATGGCCATGGAGAAAGTTCCTTGGAATGGAGTCTGCCTACAGCAGGCGCGCATGCGTGCGCCGCGCATCATGTGCCGCCAACTTGGCCAGCAGGGCCGAGGCCACTCGGTTCATGGGTCCATCGGCGCGGCTGGTCAGGGCCACGGGCACCCTGGCGCCCAGCACCAGACCGGAGCCGGATGCGCCGGCCAGGTATTCCAGTTGCTTGGCCAGCATATTGCCGCTCTCCAGATCCGGCACGGCCAGAATGTCGGCATCACCCGACACTACCGACACAATGCCCTTGATCTTGGCGGCATTGCGCGAGATCGCATTGTCAAAGGCCAGCGGACCGTCAAGGATGCCACCCCGGATCTGGCCGCGCTCGGCCATCTTGCACAGGGCCGCCGCATCAATGGTGGAAGGCATGTCCGGGTTGACGGTCTCCACCGCCGCAAGAATGGCCACCTTGGGCAGGGACACACCCAAAATGCGGGCGAAATCAATCGCGTTCTGGATGATGTCAACCTTCTCCTTGAGGCTCGGGTTGATGTTCAGTGCGGCATCGGTGATCAGCAGCGGCTTGGGGTAGAGCGGTATGTCAAAGCGAAACACATGGGACATGCGCCGCCCGGTGCGCAATGCGGGCTCCTTGAGCACCGCAAGGATCAGCTCATCGGTATGCAGGCTGCCCTTCATCAGCACCTCTACATCGCCACTGGCCGCCATCGCCGCAGCCCGCTGGGCCGCCTCGTGGCTGTGCGTCACAGGAATCAGCTCGCAGCCGTGCAGATCGAAACCGCTTTCTTCGGCCAGATGGCGAATGCGCTGCTCCGGGCCAATCAGCACCGGAACCATCAGGCCGTAGCGGGCCGCATCCAGCGCGCCGGAAAGCGACTCCCTGTCGCAGGGATGAACCACGGCGCAACGCACGGCCTCCAATCCTTTGCCCTTGGCCAACAGGTCCTTGAAACGGGTCTCCGGGTCAAACAACTGGATGTGTGGCGCGGCGACCTTGGGCAGGCGCACCTTCTCGGTCGGTGCCTTGACACCGGCCGTGCCCCGCAACACCAGTTCACCGCGCTGGTTGACCACGGTGCAGTCAAACTCCACGCGCTTTCGCTCGGGTACCAGTTGGGTGACGGTGGCCGTAACCACCAAGGTGTCGCCCACACGCACCGGTTGGACGAAGTGCAACACCTGGTCCAGGTACACGGTTCCCGCCCCTGGAAACTGGTTGCCCAGCAGGGCCGAAATCAGCGCACCACCCCACATCCCATGGGCAACCACGCCATGGAAGGCAGAATCCTGGGAAAACCCACTGTCCATGTGGGAGGGATTGGTATCGCCCGATACCGCCGCAAAGGCCTGGATATCCTGCAGCGTCAGGGTGCGCAACAAACGCGCGTTTTGTCCCATTGAAATTTCGTCATAGGTGACATTTTCAATAAACTCGGTGTCGGTCATGGTGAGATTCGTTGGTGCTGTTGAACCGTATCCGGCCCCCTGGTCGGCGCCCAGCCATGATACCGGACTAAACACTTATTAGCACAATGACTGCAAGCCTGTTGATGTGAATCAAACCCACCTGCTCTCAGCTCGGACCCTGGACCGCCTCAGGCCAGCAGTTCCTCCAGGCCGGCCGAAAGCTCGGCGACCGGCGGCATTTTTTCGGTGAACAACTCCAACGACACGGCCAGTCGGCGTGCGACCTCGGTCGGAAAACTCGATACCCACGACTCTTGAGCGCTCTGCAGGATGGCATGGCGCGCCACCCAGGCACCCAGGTGCACACAGGCCGCTGCGGGCGAAAAATCGCTGCCCGTCAATGGATCTGGCACCCGGCGCATGGCGGCAACAATGGGCTGTGGAAAATTCCAGATCTGCGCCAACTCGGCCGCCACCTCTCCATTGTGAAAACCCAGGATTTCCATCTCCAGGGCGGCGCGGTCTGCATCCAGAACGGATGTCACCTTATCCAGCGGCAGCACCTCCTGCGGGGCTGCCACATGCATTTGCAACTGGCCTATGCCCACCATCAGGCCCACGGTAAACACCAGATCGGCATTCACTTGCGCCTTGGCGGCCAGCCAGCGCGCGACGCTGGCTGCGCACAGGTTGTAGCGCCAGAACTGCTGCAGATCCATGCCCTTGGTATTGCGAAAGGCCGCAGCCATGCCATTGCCCAGCACCAGGTTGCGCACCATCACAAAGCCCAGCATGTGCAGCGCATCCTCCACCGTACCGATGGTGCGCGAGAGGTGAAAGTAGGCCGAATTGGCTAGACGCAGCAGCTTGGCACTGAGCGCCGGGTCGGCCGAAATCTGGTCTGCAATCTGCTTGAAGGCCACATCGTCGTCGCTAAAGCTGGCGATCAGCTTTTGCGTGACTGCAGGCACGGTGGGCAGCTTGTGCGGCTGATCGATGAGACTCTTGATATCCATGCGACATGCTCCCTGAATGGTTAGGACCCCAGTTTATGTATCCTCAGTAGCACGAGCATTGCGTCAGGTCATCCCCTCTGCGCATTTGCATGCTATCGTTTAAGCAAGATACCAAAGGGGATTTTATGGCCAGTCAAAAGCGATCCACCCCGGCAGCTCCGGCTGTCGAAAGTCCCCCGCCCACAGACGGCCCGAACGCCTACCTCACCGATGCCGCCCAGCGCACGGTGTTGCTGATGGACACCTTGCTGGACCGCGGCAATGCCTACCGCGAACACCTGGATCAAGGCACGCCACCCCTTCTTAAATTTGCGCACGAACTGGTGCTGGACGGCGCCACGCTGGCCGAGCCCTGCAACTACGCGCTGTTGCGCATCGTGCCACCGCCCGACATGCCGCCGGTCAACGAAGACTCGCGCCCACTGGTGGTGGTGGACCCGCGCGCCGGGCACGGCCCCGGCATTGGCGGCTTCAAGCACGACTCCGAGGTGGGCGTGGCCATGCGCGCCGGGCATCCGGTGTACTTTGTCACCTTCCGGCCCCAACCGGTCGACGGCCAGACCCTGTTTACCGTCATGCACGCCGAGGCGCAGTTCATGGAGACCGTGATTGCCCGCCACCCTCAATGCCCGGCCAAGCCGGTGGTGATAGGCAACTGCCAGGCCGGCTGGGCCATGATGGCGCTCAATGCCACGCGCCCCGAGCTGTTTGGCCCGCTGATGGTGGTGGGGGCGCCGCTTTCCTACTGGGCCGGCAGCTCTACCCTGAATCCGATGCGCTATTCCGGCGCGGCCTTGGGCGGCTCCTGGCTGGCCTCTTTCACCGCCGATCTGGGGGCCGATCGCTTTGACGGCGCCTACCTGGTCGAAAACTTTGAAAAACTGAATCCGGCCAATACCTTGTGGAGCCGCTACTACAAGCTCTGGTCGCAGGTGGACAGCGAGGCCGAACGCTTTCTGGAGTTCGAGCGCTGGTGGGGCGGCTATTTCCGCATGACCGGCAGCGAGATAGAAACCATTGTCGAAAACCTGTTCGTCGGCAACCGGCTGGCCCGTGGCGAGGTGAAGGACGGCGACAAAGCGATCAATCTGCGCGCCATCACGGCACCGATTGTGGTGTTTGCCTCGCATGGCGACAATATCACCCCGGTACCGCAGGCGCTGAACTGGATTGTTGACACCTGGGGCGACGAACGCGCGATTGCAGCGGCAGGTCGCACCATCGTCTATGTGTTGCATGAAAGCGTGGGCCACCTGGGCATTTTTGTAGGCGGCGACATCGCCCGCAAGGAACACGACCAGTTGGTGAGTTCGCTGGACGTGATCGAAAGCCTGCCGCCCGGCCTGTATGAAATGAAGCTCAAGGCCAAGGCCGGTCTGGAAACCCAGCGCTGGGACCAGCTGGAGCCGGGCGACTATACGGTGAACTACGAGCACCGCACCATGCAGGATATCCTGGCGCTGAACCCCGAAGGCCGCGAGGAAGAATCCCTGTTCTCCACGATTGCCAAGGTGTCGGAACGCAACGCCAGCCTCTACAAGACCTGGGTGCGGCCATGGGTCCAGCTGTTTGCCAACCGAGCCATCGGCGATGCCGTTGGCAAGCTGCACAAGCTGCGCATGCAGCGCGAGCTGATTTCCGACGCCCTCCCCATGGCAGCGCTGATTCGGGACATGGCCCGGCAGGCGCGCGAGCACCGCGTCCACGCCGCGCCCGACGGCCCGCTGCAGCGCCTGGAGCAGCAATGGGACCAGGGCATGACCGAGGCACTGAACCAGTACCGCGACCGGCGTGACGCGCAGGCGGTGGAACTGGCGCGCAGTCTGTATGGCCCGCAGGGTCTGGGCTTCTGGTTCAAGCCCGATGTGCCGGATTCGGAGCTGGCCCATGCCCGCGCCCTGGAGGATATGGAAGCAGCGCGGCTGGCCGTCTTGAAAGAAATTGGCAGGGGCGGCGTGGCCGAGGCGGTGTGCCGCATCATCTTGGCGGGCATGGTGTCCATAGGTGCGTTTGAGCGCCGCAGCCTGCGCCTGGCCCGCCTGCTGGCCCTGTTGCCGCAGGCCGAGCGCAGCACGATTCCGGCCAACGTCAACTGGATTCAGCTGCTCAAGGAACAAGCGCGCATCACGGCGGTAGCGCCGGTAGAGGCCTTGAACGCGCTGGAGCAGATGCTGCCCGACACCACGCGCCGCGAACTGGCGCTGGCCCTGTCGGCCGCGGTGATGATGATTGAGCCCACGCTGGCCAACCCGCGCTCCGAGATCATTGAGTTTTTGATCGGCACCCTGGACGTGGACCCGCAGCGCGTCATCGGACTGGCCAAGACCATCACCGATGCGGTCCACACGCCGCAGCCCAAGCCGCCCGCCAAGTCAAAGGCCGCGCCCAAAAAAACGACGGCCCATGCTGCCCGCAAGCAAGCTGGGCCGGGATAGCCGTTGCTGCCTCAATTGCAGTTGGCCCTGACCTCGTCGATGCTCGTCAACCCCTGCAGCACCTTTTCAATGCCGTCCTGACGCAGGGTGCGAAAGTGGCCGTTGCGCATGGCCGCATGCTGGATCTCTTCGGGGCGAGCGCTGGTCTGTATCAGGTGGCGCACGCCGGGATCCACGCTCAGCAGTTCGTGCAGGCCCAGTCGGCCCTTGTAACCGGAGGCATTGCATTTCGGGCAGCCTACCGGGTGGTAGCGCAAGAGCGGGCCGGAGGCAGCAAAGCGCGTCTCCCATTGCGCGCGCAAGGCCTCGGGACTGGTGCGCAGGTCTTCGGGAAAGGCGCGCAGATAGTCCTGCAACAATTCCTCGACAAACGCGTCATCGGCCGCCTCCACGCGTTTGCATTCGGGGCACAGGCGACGCGCCAGGCGCTGGGCCAGAACGCCCAACAAGGCGTCGGCAAAATTGAACGGATCCATGCCCATATCCAGCAGGCGGATGATGGTTTCCGCGGCGCTATTGGTGTGCAGGGTGCTGAGCATCAGGTGGCCGGTGAGCGAGGCCTCGATCGCCACCTGTGCCGTCTCCTGGTCGCGAATTTCACCCACCATCACGATATCCGGGTCGGCCCGCAAAAAGGCGCGCAGGGCCTTGGCAAAGGTCCAGTCAATTTTGGCGTTGACCTGTACCTGGCGCAAATCAGGGTTGGTAATTTCAACCGGATCTTCGGCCGTCCAGATCTTGCGCTCCGGGGTATTGAGATGCTGCAAAACCGAGTGCAAGGTGGTGGTCTTGCCCGAGCCCGTAGGGCCCACGCACAGCACCATCCCGTAAGGGCGTGACACCGCCTCCTTCAGGCCGACAAAATTTTTCTCCGACAGGCCCAGTCGGTTCAACTCCACCGGCTTGGCCGAGCTCAACACCCGCATCACCACGTCTTCGGCTCCGCCCAGCGTGGGAATGGTGGCCACGCGCAACTCCATGCGGTGCTTGGCGGAAAAACGCACAAAATCAATCTTTCCATCCTGCGGCTTGCGGCGCTCGGAAATATCGAGATCGCACATGATCTTGATGCGCGCCGTCAGCGCCGAGCGGTAGGTGTGCGGCAACTCCATGTAGGTGGACAGGATGCCGTCCTTGCGGAAACGGATGCGGACCTTGCGCTTGCTGGCATAGGTCTCAATGTGGATGTCCGAGGCGCCCTGGCTTTCCGCGTCGATGATCATGGTGTTGATCATGCGCACCAGGGAGTTGTCGGACTGTTCAATCTGCGGTTCGATCTCGTCATGCGCGTCGACCGATTGCAGTTCAAGCGACTCCCGCAGCAATTCGGCCGATGAGGTGTCCGCGACGAACTCACCGCTCTCCCTCATGGAGGCGGCATTGTCCAGCGCAAACTTGGCATAGGCTTGTGGCAGTGCAATATCCAGCTGCGGTATGCCGGCAATGGCGGCCACCACCTTGGTTTGCGCGGTGAACTCCAACTCTTCAATCATGGACCGCTTGGAAGGATCTTCGGCGGCCACCACCAGCGTTCCATCGCGCAGCAGCAGCGGCAAAACCCGCAAGCGCTTGGCGATAGAAAACGGCACCTTGCGCAGCGCCTCTGCATCGATCGGAAAGCTGCTGACATCCACCACCGGGAACCCCATCTTGCGCGCCAGCGCAGTCTGCAAATCCTGCCGGGTGAGCATGCCGCTTTGCACCAGCATTTCGCCCAGAGGCACATTGCGCTCGGTGGTCTGCTTGCCCAGCGCATTGCTGAGTTGCGCCTCCGAGATCAGCCCCAGCGCGGTGAGCGCTTCACCGATGCGCACCATGGGCATCTGCGCCTGCTGCTCCAGTGCCTGCATCAGATGGTCAGCAGACACAATCTCCTTGTAGACTAGGTAGTCCCCCAGCTTGCGCGTGCGTATGCTTTCCTGCTCCTGCGCCACCCGCTCCACCTGCTCGGCGCTGACCGTCTGCTGCTGCACCAGAATCTGGCCGATGTGCTCACCCAAATGAATTTTGCGGTAAGCCTCCTTGGGAAAAAATACCCGCTCTACCCGATCGCTTTTGTCCAAGGGATGAAACAGGAATAGCCCGGCATCATTTTCAACGTGGCCAATGGTGGTTCCCTGCACCACGGTGTCGTTGCGCATCTCCAGCTGGTAGGGCATACGCGGGCGGTGTTGCAGCAGGGCATCGTGGGCAGCAAAATCAGTGGCGGTCGACAGTGTCAGCCGCGGCTCCAGCGGCTCGCGCAAGGTAATGCGCTGCAGCATCGAAAAGCGCACCGGCACCACGGTGAGAGACGGTGGCATGCTGAGTTGCACCAGCCTTTCGTCGCCCTTGATGGACTCCAACTGGCAGTTCTTGATGTACCGGTTGAAGCCCTCCAGGTCACACATCCAGGAGGCGCCCGCCTCTGGCGTGTCGCTGTAGCTCGCGTAAGGTGGCGACGGCCAATGCACCCCGGACGATGGCGCCAGACCGATTGGCGTGGGCGGGATTGTCTTGGAAGAACCATTCATATCGGTGGCCTGTGCGCAGCATGTTGTGCCGGGCATGTTAAACCAGAAGCGGCGGACAGCAACCTTTACTTCAGGCCCTGGAAACGGGGCGCGCGCTTCTCGATAAAGGCCTGCACACCTTCGAGCGCGTCGGCATCCATCATGTTGCAGGCCATGGTTTGCAGGGCGTCCTCATAGGCTGCCTCCATGCCATTTTCGATCTGCCGGTAGAACAGGCCCTTGCCCAAGGCAATAGCCACCTGCGGTTTGGCGACGATGCTGGCCGCCAGCCTTTCCACCTCGGCATCGAGCTGTTCCAGTGGCACGGCGCGGTTGATCAGGCCTTGATCCTGCGCCTGTTGCGCGCTGATGAAGTCACCCGTGACCAGCATCTCAAACGCCGCCTTGCGACCGATATTGCGGCTCAAGGCCACGCTGGGTGTGGCGCAGAACAGGCCGTAGTTGACGCCGCTGGTGGCAAAGCGGGCCGTATCTGCCGCCACCGCCAGGTCGCACTGGGCCACCAGTTGGCAACCAGCCGCGGTGGCAATGCCCTGCACGCGGGCAATCACGGGAACCGGCAGTCGCTGCAGGCCTTGCATCACCCGGCTGCATTGGGCAAACAGCGTCTGGTAGTAGGCCAGCGAGGGCTGCGCGCGCATTTCCTTCAGGTCATGGCCGGCGCAAAAGGCCTTTCCCGATGCGGCCAGCACCACGACGCGCACGCTGCGGTCTGCTGCCAGCGCGTCCAGTTCGGTTTGCAGGGCGCTCAGCAGCGCCTCGTTGAGCGCGTTGAATGCCAGCGGGCGATTCAGTGTGAGCGTGACCACGTCGCGTGCATCGCGGGTGACCGCCAATGCGGTCGACTGCAATGCCGAACCGTCGGCTTCAAGCGATAGGTGTTGAGCGTCGCTCATCTCAGTTGCTCCTTTCAAGTGCCTGGTCTATGTCCCACAAGATGTCGTCAATGTGTTCTATGCCCACCGACAGCCGAACCATGTCGGGCAGCACGCCGGCGGCAATTTGCTGCGCTTCGTCCAATTGGCGGTGCGTGGTACTTGCGGGATGGATGATGAGCGTGCGCGTGTCGCCGATATTGGCCAGGTGGCTCATGAACTGCGCCGCCTCGATAAAGCGCACACCGGCTTCCAGCCCGCCCTTGACGCCAAAGGCCAGCAGGCCGGAGGCGCCCGGCGCGCCATCCACGTGGCGCATCTGCTTCTGCACCAGCGCATGGTCCGGGTGCTCGGCCAGGCCGGGGTAGTTGACCCAGGCCACCTGCTTGTGGCCCTTTAGAAATTCGGCCACCTTGCGGGCATTGCTGCAATGGCGCTCCATGCGCACATGCAGGGTCTCGGTGCCCTGCAATATCTGCCACGCCGCCATCGGCGAGAGTGCTGCGCCATACACGCGCAGGGTCTCCATGCGGGCGCGCATGCAAAAGGCAAAGTCGCCAAAGGTCTCGAAAAACTTGACGCCGTGGTAGCCAGCAGACGGCTCGGTCATGCCGGGGAACTTGCCGTTGTCCCAGGGAAACTTGCCGCTCTCCACGATCACCCCGCCCAGCGTGGTGCCGTGGCCGGCCAGGTATTTTGTGGCGGAGTGCACCACGATGTCGGCGCCGAACGCAATCGGGTTGCACAGGAACGGCGAAGGCACGGTGTTGTCGATCACCAGCGGCAGGCCGTGGGCGTGTGCCACATCGGCCACGGCGGCAATGTCCAGCACGGTGAGGCTGGGGTTGCCCAGGCTCTCGGCGAAGATGGCACGGGTGTTGGGTTGAATCGCAGCGGCAAAGGCCTCGGGCTTGCGCGCATCCACAAAGGTCGTGGTGATGCCCATCTTGGCCAGGTTCACCGCCAGCAACGAGACGCTGCCGCCATACAGCGCACCGGCGGCCACCACATGATCGCCCTGCTGCAGCAGGGTCATCAGCACCATGGCCTCACTGGCCATGCCGCTGGCCGAGGCCAGACCGGCACGGCCGCCTTCCAGCGTGGCCACACGTTCTTCGAGAGCAGCCACCGTCGGATTCGACAGGCGCGAATACACATTGCCAAAGGTCTGCAGATTGAACAGGCTGGCCGCGTGGTCGGCGCTGTCAAACACAAAGCTGGTGGTCTGGTAGATGGGCAGGGCGCGGGCGCCGGTGGCCTTGTCGGGGATCTGCCCGGCGTGGATGGTCAGGGTCTCGGGGCGGTAGGCGTGGTCGGTCATGTGCTTCATCCTTGGCGCTTGGCCGATATCACGCCGGTGTTGATGCCGGCCCAGTTCAGGCCACCCTTGAGGCGGGCATGTTCGATCTTGACGCAGCGGTTATAGACCGAGTCCAGCCCGGCGGCACGCGCCAGTGCATCGGCCTCCAGGTTGGCAACGCCCAGCTGCTGCCACAGGCATTTGGCGCCGATGGCAATCGCCTCCTGCGCAATGGGCAGCACGTCTTCGGCCTTGCGGAACACATCCACCATGTCCACGGGCACCGGAATCTCGGCCAGCGTGGCGTAGCAGGTTTCGCCCAGGATGGGGGTGCCCGTGGCGGCGTAGCGCGGGTTCACCGGGATGATGCGGTAGCCGTGACCTTGCATGTACTTGGCTGCAAAAAAACTGGGGCGGCTCCACTCGGCGGACAACCCCACGATGGCAATGGTGCGGTAGTCCCGCAGGATGCGCAGCAGGGCGCTGATGTCGTTGTTCACGGGAATGTTTTCCTTCGTAGCAATGTCTCTTCTTGTTAGGCGCAGGCCATGCGCCTCTCGGCTGTTGGATACTAAGCGTATCTACCTGCTTTGACCTGACATCCCTGTCCCCTATGAAACAACGCTTCTCCACCGGCGGCCTGGTGTATTCCACCGACAGCGGCCGCATGTGCCCGACCTGTAGACAGCCCATAGACGCCTGCACCTGCAAGGCGGCAGCCGCCAAGCCCGCAGGCGACGGCAATGTGCGCGTCAGCCGCGAAACCAAGGGCCGCGCTGGCAAGGGAGTCACGGTGGTCAAAGGCCTGCCGCTGGACGCGATTGCGCTGGCTGCTCTCGGCAAACAATTACGCACCGCCTGCGGCTCCGGCGGCACGGCCAAGGACGGCACGCTGGAAATCCAGGGCGACCATGTGGAGCGGGTGATGGAGCTGCTCAAAGGCCAGGGCTTCAGTGTGAAGCGGTCGGGCGGCTAAGCTCTCCCTATGCAAGAATTTGATGTCGTAATCGTGGGTGCCGGTGCCGCCGGGCTTTTTTGTGCCGGTGTGGCAGGGCAACTGGGCCTGAAGGTACTGGTGCTGGACCACAGCGAAAAGGTGGCCGAGAAAATCCGCATCTCGGGTGGCGGGCGCTGCAATTTCACCAACCTGGATGTCAGTGCCGCAAACTTCCTCAGCGAGAACCCGCGCTTTGCCAAGTCGGCCCTGTCGCGCTACACGCCGCGCGACTTTCTGGCGCTGCTGCAGAAGCACGGCATTGCCTTTCACGAAAAGCACAAGGGCCAGCTGTTTTGCGACCGCTCGGCCGAAGACATCATCACCCTGCTGCTGGCCGAATGCCTGATCGGCGGCGTGGAACGCTGGCAGCCCTGCAGCCTGAAGGCCGTGCGCTATTCCGATGGCAGGACACATCCCTATGAACTCGACACCAGCTCTGGAACGGTGGCCTGCAAGGCGCTGGTGATCGCCACCGGCGGCCTGTCCATCCCCAAGATTGGTGCCTCCGATCTGGGTTACCGCATCGCCAAGCAGTTTGACCTTCCAATGGTCGCGACCCGCCCGGCCCTGGTACCGCTGACCTTTGACGAAACCGCCTGGGCGCCGTTCGCGCAGCTCTCCGGCCTGTCACTGCCAGTGGAAATTGCCACAGGTGGCAAGAAGGACAGCACCCGCTTTCGCGAAGACCTGCTGTTCACCCACCGGGGCTTAAGCGGCCCGGGCGTGCTGCAGATTTCGAGCTACTGGCAAGAAGGAAGTGCCATCCGTCTGAACCTGGCGCCCGACACCGATGCCTCCGCCTTTTTGCAACAGGCCAAGATGAGTTCGCGCAAACGCATTGCCAATGAACTGGCCGCACTGCTGCCCGCGCGCCTGGCCGATACCTGGGTGGCGCAAAGCCTGACGGCGCAAGCCACTGAGAGACCCATCAACGAGGCGCCAGACAAGGCACTGAACCTTCTTGCCGAGCGCATAGCCCGCTGGGAACTCACGCCCACCGGCACCGAGGGCTACCGCAAGGCCGAGGTCACGGCGGGTGGGGTGGACACCAAGGCGCTGTCGAGCCAGACCATGGAAAGCAAGCAGCCCGGTCTGTATTTCATCGGCGAGGTAGTGGATGTGACCGGCTGGCT
>TBL_comb47_HYPODRAFT_10004968_pt1 | contig 15093 bp, 11 predicted proteins | sample TroBogypolimnion_40_FD_10682 | JGI IMG/M metagenome (IMG submission 10682)
ATTCGTGGAATAGATGGGGTCGGTTCCTTAAAATGGGCCATTTCGGACCGGGGCAAAAGGGTTGCTCCACTTCCGTAACAACCGGTCATGATCTTTCCTTTGCTTCCCACAAAGATAATCCCTCCATTTTCGTCACCCATCATTTCACCATCTTTAAGTTCCTTGNGCCTGTCGGGAACCAATCCGCCATCATACCACCAGACCTTTACTTCCGGCATCTTCACCGCGCCCTTTGGTTTCCGGGCAGGGAAAGTATATTTCACAACCTGGGCTGTTGGCGGGGAATAAAGATTGCTCAACGAGGATGAACCGATCACACTTGTGGGATATTTCAAATCCAAAGCCCAATACAATGGGTCCATGATATGGCAAGCCATATCGCCTAAAGCACCGGTCCCGAAATCCCAGAAACCACGCCAGTTCCAAGGCACATATGCCGGACTGTAAGGCCGCTTTTTGGCAGATCCAATCCATAGATCCCAATCCAAAGTTTCAGGTACAGGAGGAGTCCCCTTAGGTTCAGCCAACCCTTGTGGCCAGATGGGACGGTCGGTCCAGCAATGGACTTCGGTAACTTCACCGATAATGCCAGATTGGACCCATTCGGCTACCTGACGGCACCAGTCAAAAGAGTTTCCCTGGTTGCCCATCTGGGTAGCGACCTTGTATTTTTGGGCCAGTTTGGTCAGTAACCTTGACTCGTAAACAGAATGGGTCAATGGCTTTTGGGTATAACAATGTTTGTTTAAGGTAATTGCATGTGCAGTGACTCCTGCGTGCGAATGGTCCGGAGTCGCCACCATAATCGCATCGATGGATTTGCCAATCTGGTCGAACATGACCCGCCAGTCTTTAAACCGCTTCGCATCAGGGAAATCCTTAAAAGTTTTGTCGGCATATTTCCAGTCAACGTCGCAAAGTGCAACGATATTTTCAGTTTTCATATTGGCCATGTTGCGCCTGCCAACGCCACCGACACCGATTCCGGCAATATTCAGTTTATCGCTTGGGGCGGTTTGTCCGAAAGATTTTCCCATTACCGATCCCGGCACAATCGAAATAGCAGCACCTAAAGTTGCAGATGTGCTTATGAAACCTCTTCTTGAAAGTTGTTTTTCCATAATAAAATCTATTGCATCCCTATCGGGACATTCACAAATATTTCAATTTATTTCGTTCCAGTTCTGTTCCAAAACCAGATAATTTACCTTTCGATATAATTATAATGGTTGGATATTCAAATTCTTCCATTCTACTTTTATTCCGCCTCCGTCATGGATTTGTAATGCAATTCGTCCGTTCGCAGTACCTATCAGTGAATCATTCAGATGGGTCATCTCCTGACCATTGAGCCAGGTTGTCACTTCGCTTCCTACTGCTTTAACACGCATCGTATTCCATTCGCCCATTTTAAGTATATTTTCTTTTTCATCTGGAATCTGGTGCAACCAGCCGCGTCCGTAGGATTCATAGATACCACCAGTATCATGCCCTGGAGGCGCAACTTCACACTGCCATCCCGACACTTTGGTGCCATCAACGGTTGAACGGAAAAAGATACCACTGTTCCCATTTGTAATCTGTTTGAAATCAACCGTTAGATCAAAATCCTTGTAATAATCAGTGGTGGCAAAATAGCCATATTGTTTCTCCGGACCACTTTCGCAAACCAACAGGCTATCCTTAACATACCAGAGTTCTTTCCCATAATTGATCCAACCTGTCAGGTCTTTGCCATTGAACAACGATTTTGGACTTTTGGGTTTCTTAGGCAACTCCTTAATTTTCATGTTCCTGAACCAAACTTTGCTTCCATGGTCCTGCAAGGAGATATATCCGGTTTCAGATAAGCCATACTCCGGCATATTGGTCCATTTACCATTGTTTTTGAGGGCCAGCCATTCGGGTGTCCAAGCCTGGAATTCGAGAAGTTTTTTACCATTCAGCCAATGCTCAACATGGCCGTTGTCAAAAAGGATCCTTGAGGTGTTCCATTCACCGACAGGACTAAGCAGTTTGACTTTTGGATCTGCAAGGTGCATCGCGTAATCGGCACCGGTTTTTTGCCATTCTTCGAGCTTTTCGGGAAATCCGATGTCGTCGATCAACTGGTATTCAGGGCCCGTCAGATAGGGAGTTGAGAATTTTTTGCCTTCGATGACATGATAAAGTAAACCACTGTTGCTTCCTTTGGCGACTTTCCAATCAAAGACAATATCGAAATTATCGTATTGCTTGTCCGTAACAAGATAGCCTGTAGCATCACCGCCAGTCCCGGCTGCTGCCAAAGTTCCATCTTGAACACTCCATGCAGAAACACTTTTACTGTTGTAATCTCTCCAGCCCGAAGTGGAATGGCCATCGAACAATAGTTTCCAACCGTATGCTTTCTCCTGGTCTGTTAAAATGTTTTGCTTTTCGGTGCAGCTAAAAAAAGTAATAGCCACCAAAAGCATCGATAAAATGGACAATACTGATTTTTTCATTTTCATCTAATTTTATTATCGTAGTTAAAAAATTTCATGCGAAGAACGCAAAGACCTGATAATAAAGACTTTGCGTCTCATTGCGGACTTTGCGAGAAAAGAAACCAAAAAATTAAATATCACGATCTATACACTTATATATCAACACCTAAGTCTATCTAAAATCGAACCACAATTTCATATTGAGCTTTCCGCCATGAATCCGGGACGGACTAAACGGAGTGGGCATTGATTGGGGTCCTGAGGATGCCGGATCGGTAAATTTCGTCCCGATGGCATTGATACTGTTCAGAAACGAAATATCCCCAATTGGATATTCCATCTTTGTCTTGGCAGGAGCTTTGGGCTCAGTTGGTGTCAACATCCTAAGGAAGATATCCTTGCTTTCGATGTAAACCTTAAAATCGGGAACACCTTTACCCATAATTTTGGCCCAATAAACCCCGGCATGGTAACCTTTGAATTCAGGATAGATATATCCCGATTCGCCTGTAACCGAATTATTATAAGCCTTTTCCCAAACACCGAACCCTGTACCCTTCATGCGGTTTTTGTAAACACGGTAAGGACCATCTCCGAGCCATTTCATCCCGGCGACATTGGCTTCCGGAAAACTAAAGGTGATGCCCGCAAACAGGCTGTTGTTGCCCGGATCATAAGTCACCTCCAAACCGACCAATCCATTTCCCCTGATGCGCCATTTCACAACATCCTTGTTGTCGTAGGTTGTTTCAATAATCAGATCATTGCCATCAAAACGGTTCTGTACCTGGGTTACTTTTTTCTCACGGCTGACAAACAAAGGTCCATTGGAAAGCGGTATCAGTTTATCACCTTGTCTGATTTGCTTTAAGGTCCCATCAATTTTATTAAAAACTAAGTTTAAATTGGCAACATTGACCTTTAATTCATTTTCAATCTCCTGAAGAACAGGTTTAGGAGCAGCGCCTAAAGTTACAAATTCCTTGATTTTTGCTTCAGGTGTCTTAATCGGCCAACTCCATGTATTTAAAAACCTGCCATATTGATCGGTCATTTTGATGCGCAAAACATCCATTGATTGCCAATTGGCTGGCAGTTTTAATTGAAGCGTCCCTTTTTGCTGTGGGGCAAGATCAATTTTGAGATCTTCTTGAGCCCGGATATTCTCGGTCTTTAACTGATCAGGATTGGAAAGGTTTACCCATTCAGCCGTTAACTTACATTGATTCAGATTGGTATAAAAATACCGGTTTTCGATGTGGAACAGTCCGTTAAACTCAGTGGTGATGTACCGTTTCTCAAAATATAGCGGTGACCAAATCTCTTTGATTGTATAAAAGCTTCCCTCTTTTTCAAGGTTGGGACCCAGAATGCCATCGGGTGCATGGTTTCCGTCGGTGTCAATTTCACGGTTGTGGTCGGTCCGTTCAACCCCCTCATCGGCAAAAACCCAGAAAAAGCCTCCCGCGCACAAGGGGTCGTTCCACATGCGCAACCAGAAATCGTCAAGACCGGCACCCAAACCGCCATCATACAAACCGTGCAAAAATTCGGTGGGGAAATAGATTTTCCGTTTGCTATAACCGTCCAACGAAAGGTAGTTATAATCAGCATAATGAAGGGTATTTGTCATACGGAAATCCTGCCACGGATGGAGCACCTCACGTTTCTGGATATCAAACCTCGCATAATCATCGTTGAGAAGGTTATTTTCACCACCTTCGTTTCCATTGTCCCATAAGATCACACACGGGTGGTTTACGTCCCTGATAACCAACTCTTCGACAAGCTTTCTTCCCACAGTTTCATCATACGATTTCTGCCAGCCAGTTAGTTCATCCAAAACGAGGAGGCCAAGTGAATCGCAAACCTCCAGAAAATGTTCGTCAGGTGGATAATGTGACATCCGTACCGCATTCATGTTCATATCTTTGATGAGGTTGACCACCTCGATGCTGATCGCTTTTGAGGAAGTCCTCCCATATTTTGGGGTAAAGGTATGGCGGCAAACACCCTGCATTTTGATGCGGACATTGTTGACATAAACCCCATCTTCGGCACGCACTTCAACTGTACGAAAACCGAACTGCTTGCTGATTTGGTGGACCACCTTGTTATCCTTATCGACAAGTTTGAAAATAACCATGTAAAGGTTTGGAAATTCGGGGTTCCAGGTCTTTGGCGAATCCAACTTCCCCGAAACATGGGTCAAGGCTCCTGTTACCGGGGATTCAAAGCTTGTTTCAGTTTTNCCATTAAGTGTTTGTATTTCAACGACTATTTTGGAGTCTGGTTTATGGTTCGAGAAATATACATCCGCATTGAATTCGCCGGAAGCTTTTGCGTCTATCGCAACCCGCTCAATATTCTGGACCGGTTTGGCTTCGAGATAGACAGGACGGAATATGCCGCCAAAAACCCAGAAATCGCAATCGCGCTCGGCTTTGTTCACAGAAAGGTTATCTGAATGTTTTTTGACAAATACTTCCAGTTGGTTATCCTTCCCAAACTTTAAAAGCTTTGTGATATCATATTTGAACTGGTAAAAAGCCCCCTGATGGATGGGCCCTGCCAAGGTACCGTTGATTTTCACCTGGGCATCGGTCATCACACCATCAAAAACGATCACAACCTGTTTGTTCTTCCAGGTCGAAGGTACAGAAAACTTGTACTTGTAAGTGCCTGTTTCATTGAGCCTTTTCTCAAATTTGTCGTGACCGTAATTATAGGCTCCAAACTCTTGCTGTTCCCAACACGAAGGGACCGCGATGGTTGTCCATTTGCTGCTGTTCATTCCGGCGGAGCAGAGGAAATCCCAGTTAATGGTATGGTCTGCACCCGTTCCCGACAAATAGCGGGTTTCGGTTTGCTGCGCGAAAAGCAGATGGTTGATCAAAAGCAGGGCGATCAGTTGAATCAGTCTCATTGAAGATGGGTTTGTTCTTTATTGTCTGACAAATGTATCATAAAAAAAAGATTTGGTAAACCGACATAAGGTTTTTAATTGGTTTTTGTATATTTGTAAAGTAGAAGAAAATGAAGATCAAAATGGAAATTTCGACATTTACATCAGATTTTGAGAATATGCCTAAAAGTATTCAACAACAATTGGTTGAATACGCAGAATTTTTAATTTCGAAAACGAAGTCAACCAAGAAACCCAGGAAAACTGAAAATCAATTTACCTTTTCATGGGAAAATGGATTGGATGAGCTAAAAGATGAATATACTTCCGTAGAATTGCAACACAAAATAAACGAACTTCGATAATGAAGTTTTTATTTGATACCAACATATTTCTGGAGGTTCTGCTTGGGCAAGAGAAAAAGGAAAATTGCAAGAAGCTCCTATTAGACTTTAGTGGATCAATTTTCATTTCAGAATTTTCGCTTCATTCCATCGGTGTTATTCTTTTCAGGCAGAAAAAATTTCATGTTTTTGAACAATTTGTCAAGGATATTGGGAACAATGCCACAATTGTTACTCTTCCATTAATCAAGTATCCAAAGATTTCTATAATTGCACAAAAGTACCAACTTGATTTTGATGATTCTATGCAGACATTGATTGCCATTGAAAACAAGCTTGGAATCATAACCATTGATAGCGACTTTAAAAAGGTTGCCAACGACATTACAGTTCAATTTGTTACACAATAAGTAAATCAAACCGTCCAAGTTTTGTGAAATTGAACTTTCCTTTGATATTCAAATATTTATATTAAAATAGACCTAACTATTGAATTTTCATTTTAAATACAACATTCCAAACAGCCAGAGCGGGATTTTATTTTTATGACCATATTCCAAACATCCTCTCCCTATTTGCTCTTTACAAAGAACAAATAGGATAATAAATTGCACTTTGTTATAAGTATTATTGATGTTTTAGAAATTCTTCAAAGAAATTATCTTGAAATTTCTATTACATTGATTGATTGGTAATAAGGTATTCGGCTTCAATTTTTTCTTTGAGTTCGGTAACCCGGTTGGTGAGATTGTCTCACCGGGAGTAGCTGATAAAGAGGTTGTATTGCATGGATTTGGATTATTGAATGGGTTTAAAATTAATTTTATTTGTTAAACGATTACGAAAAACGGCCAAGATAAATCTATGTTAATATATATCCGTTAATTACCTTCCAATCTCTTGACTATTTTATCGAAATCGGAAAGGATGGGCTGTGTTTTGTTGTATGCTGCATATTCATTCAGGGCTTTCTCGTCCGCCTCTTTTTTCGAGACTTTGCCTTTGCCTTTTAAGACCTCGAATTTATTGAAATTCAGGAAGCTGTCCACATTTACGATCATGTCGTTCATATTGAGGGGTGTTTCGTTTTCAATGAACTGTTTCCAAAATGGAAATAGTTGCATCCTTTACCAATTCCCCCGATTCGTAAATATTGTTCAAATGTTTACTGATGGCAGGAACCTCAACACCTAGCAAAGTCGCAATGGCTTTTTGGGTAAGCCAAAGCGTCTCACCCTGAACAAAAACGTCAAGTTTTACGTCACCGTTTGGCGTGGTATAAAGGATAAAATTCTTGTTTGGCTGTAATTCATTATCATTCATTGACTTATGTTTTTAGTGTTTTTTGGTGCTGAAACGACATTTATTATATAACAATTCTGCACTTCAATGAAGCGGGGATCCGTGAAATGACTTTTGGGACAAGATAATTTCATTATCTGTAGTTTATCAGGTAAAAGTATAAGAATTACGTGTTTACACTCAGATCACATATAGTAAATTCAAATATTCAGCAGTTTAATTTTAATACTAACTTTACACATGTGAAAAATACCTTTATCGATGGAAAGATTATCTACAGAAAATTGAAAGAATTCCAATCATGATCTACGGAAGCCGTTCAAATGGGAATCAGCATGGATTAGTGTTTACTAAACCATTGGTTGTTGAATTCATGCTCGATCGGATCGGGTATGTTTCAACTTCCGATCTCAGTAAAAAGGTCATTGTTGAACCCTCTGCTGGTGATGGGGCATTTGCCATCAAAATAATAGAACGACTCCATGTATCTTCCAAAACTTTTAGGTTCTCGTTTCAGGAAGCACTCTCAAATATAAGGCTTTATGAGTTGGATGTTAATATGGCCGAATTACTTTCTGAAAGGATCTGTCTTAAGTTGGCTGAACTTTCGGCCACTTTACCTGAAACATTAATCCAACCATTTGATTTTCTCCTTGCCGATCCAATTCATTGCGATTTCGTGATTGGTAATCCCCCTATGTGAGGCATGAGAACATCCCGGAAAAAGAAAAACACACCTACAGAAAAATCTTTAGGACATTCACTCATAGAAGTGACTTATACATTGCATTTTACGAAAAGAGTCTTCGCATTTTAAATAAAGGCGGTTTGCTATCTTTCATTTGTTCCAATCGTTGGTTGAAAAATCAATATGGCCTGAAACTTAGGGAACTGATTGGTTTGCATTATGAGTTGGAAGAGGTCATTGACCTGGAAGGGGCCAGCCCATTTGAGGAAGACGTTCTAGCCTATCCCGCGATTACCACCATCGGAAAATCCTCCAATAGTCCAAAAGCGGATTACTACTGTGTTCATACTATTGCAGATTTAAAAAAGTTGGACTTTACGATATTTCCGTCAAGAAAGCTGAATGTAAGGTTCCCTAAAAATTGGTTCGCTTATACAATAAATGGCGATGAACATGAGAAGTTTCTCGATTTCATTGAAAACCAGGGATTCAGGATTGGTATCGGGGTGGCAACTGGTTGCGACAAAGTTTATATACAGAACAACTTTAAAGAAATTATCGAAAATGAATTGTTGATTCCAATTATAACTTCCAGAGACCTTACAAACAATAAATTAGAGTGGTCTGGCAAACAATTTTAAATCCATTTGAAGAAAATGGGGAATTGATTGACATGGAAAAATACCCGAAAGCCAGGAATTACTTCAATTCTCATAAAGATATCCTGACCAAGCGCCATGTTGCACTCAAAAATCCAAATAAGTGGTACAAGACGATCGATAGGATAAATCCCAGCCTGACCAAAATGCCTAAAATTCTATTGCCTGACATTTCAGGAAATATTCATTTGATAATCGACAAGGGAAATTACTATCCTCACCACAATTTGTACTTTATTACAGGGAGATCGTATGAAAAACTTCTTTTGCTTGCGGCCATTTTGATGTCTGGATTTGTCAAGGATCAACTTCTCGAACTTGGGAATAAGATGAATGGAGGTTACCCAAGATGGCAAAGCCAGAACCTGAGAAAACTTAGGGTACCCATTATTGATGCCATTCCCGAAAATAGTGCAAAAGAGATCATTCTCGCTTACCAAACGATGGATTACGAGAAAATTGACCTTCTAATTACGCCGTCGGAAATTTCAACCTATAACACTTCTCTAGGAGAAGCCTTGTTATTTGAACCTGATATTCCTGATTATGAAGAAATAACAGAATAATCTGACAGAAATCAATAATTGTCATTTAAGAAACCGAACCAATTTACTTTTTCAGTTTTGCCATTTGAATTGATTTAGTTACCTTTGAGTGATCAAGATATTTCAATTTTTTTTTATATAAAATGGGCAAAATAATAAAGTTTGGCGAAGACGTTGAGGGATACAATATTCCCGTTTTGAATGAACGTGAAATCAGGGCAGCAGCAGGGATCCTGTTTTTTATGATGCTTGTCTCCATATTGAAAGTGATTTTTACAGGTGACTTTTTATTGCTGAAATATGCAATCATCCTGTTCTTGACCGATATGCTCATCCGGGTTTTTATCAGTCCCAGATTTTCTCCTACCTTAATCATTGGGCGATTGATCGTTAGCAATCAGGTGCCGGAATATGTCGGAGCAAAGCAAAAAATGTTTGCCTGGATCATAGGCGTCGTTTTGGCAGCGACAATGTTCATCCTTATGGTGGTTGTTAATTCCTACAGCCCTATAACTGGGATTATCTGCCTGATCTGCATCATATTTCTGTTTGCCGAAACATCCTTTGGGATTTGCATCGGGTGCAAATTTTATTCGTGGATCTATAAGGAAAAAGCGCAATACTGTCCCGGTGAAGTTTGTGACGTGAAATCGAGACAGGAGATCCAAAAAACCTCATGGGCACAATTGCTCATTGTAATTGTATTTATAGCCTACATTGTACTGACAGTCTTTCTTTTCAAAGACAAATTAAGCCAGAAACCATTCCCATTGTTTGGAACTGAAAATGGTGTCCATGCCAAATAGACAGGAATGAAGAGGCCTCTTCTGTTTATTGGATTTTTGTGCAGTATTACTTTGATATCCCTTGCCAATCAGGAGATTGGCAAGGGACCTACTATTCAATTCAGTTGTTCAAAAAGCAATTTTATCATCGAACAAAACAGATCGAAAAAAGACCGGACAGATGAAAAAAGAGAATTAAAAAGTTGCATGGATGTTGCAATGGAAATTCTTACTACCTCACCCACCGTCCTTGAGGAAACCTATATCAGGCAATTGTAAAAAATGGAGGAACATCATTTGGTGTATCAATCGAAGGTAGTCCCCATCCTGATAAAGACAATGCGGTACAGTATTCTAAATAATATTAAGTTACTGATTTACTTATACTTCGCTATTTTCACCGTTTAATCCTTAAAACATTGACCGATTGTCCATCAAGGTTTACCAGAATTATTTTGCCTGAAACCTTTATCTCTTTTTGCTCAATGGCCACGTTTCCGGGATTTGAAAAACTATTAAAAGCAGTCAACTCATTGTTTTTCAAGACCTGCATTACGGCAGACTGGCTTTTAACAGAACCACCTGTAAATGCCAACTTAAGCGAAGTCTGTTTTTTAGAAACATTCACAAATTTAAGGATCAGTTCTTTCGAGGGTTCATCAATGGCAGCAGTTGCATAAAGGCTATCTTTCCCTGAAATAAAACCATTGTCCTTCAAAATCGAAACGGTGGAAGTCCCTTTATTTGTAGCAAATAGTTTCTGGACAAAATAATTTGGGGTCGGGATCGCTTTGAAACTATCGAACCAAATCAGGTCCGGGTTCCATTGCCATGCATCCTTATTTGCCAACAAGGGTGCGTACGAACACATTTGGACCACATCACAATTTCGTTCAAGACCTGTCATAAAGGCCGCTTCGGCAAGGGCGCTTTCCCAGTTGTTGCGGGAGATGGGATCTGTACTTCCTTTGGAATGGGCAGCATACTCACCTGCAAAAACTTTTGGCCCTTTCCGGTTATAGCCATCATAACGTCCTGAATTCTTCAAAAACCAGATAGGAGGTTGATAGTAATGCTCATCGACAAAATCAACATTCAATTGGTTCAGCTCATTCCAGAGATAGGTAAACTGTTTACCCGACGGACCTGGGCCAGCACTTGTAATTAATTTAATTTCAGGATGTTTTAATTTCAAAACAGTGTTAAAACTTTTTAATCGTTCGATATATTGCGTTCCCCATTGTTCATTGCCGATCCCCATCATTTTCAGGTTGAACGGTTCCGGATGGCCCATCGAAGCCCTTAGCTTTCCCCATTGTGTGGTGGGACTACCGTTGGCAAACTCGATCAGGTCGAGGGCGTCCTGGATAAACGGATAAAGGTTGTCCATGGATGTGAGCTCTGAAGAGTTGTACTGGCAGGCCATTCCACAGTTAATGATGGGAAGTGGTTCGGCACCTATATCCTCTGCAAGTAAAAAATATTCATAAAATCCGAGTCCGAACGATTGAAAATAATCGGGTGTCTTTCGGTAATCAAATTCAGTATTCCAGCGATTGATGATCAGCTCACGGCTGTCTGGATCGCCAACTGTTTTTTTCCATTGGTAACGATTTTCCAATACACGCCCCTCGACGATACATCCGCCCGGAAACCTTATGAACCCAGGTTTCATATCGGCCAGTAACTGGACCAGATCGCGACGAAGCCCATTCTTCCGCCCCTTCCAAGTATCAACCGGAAACAAGGAGACTGTTTCTATTTCGATCGAACCTTTGCCTTTGACCAGAATATTTAATCTCGCCATCGATTCAGTATTGGTGGGTTTTAAGATGACCTCAAATTTTTTCCAATATTTGGTTAGACCAGAAATCGTATTTTCTGCCAACACATTTCCTGTAGAATCACTTAACTCAACCACCAGATTCGGAATCACACTAGTCTCCCCATTGCGGACCGTAACCGACAAACGGTATTCGGCATCTTTCCTGACACCAATTCCACGAAAGCCTCCATTTGAAAGTCCAAACAATCCGTTTTCAACGGTCGATTGTACTCTGACAAATCGCTTATTCGGAAGAAGTGAATTTCCTGAATTATAAAGCCGGCAATCACCATTACCTTCTCCCTTTTTTTTCCATTCCCATCCCATCCAGGGATCAATGAAACTAAATGAACGGTTCTTGACCAGTTCGGCATAGATCCCGCCATCTGCAGCAAAGTTGATGTCCTCAAAAAAGATCCCCCACATCGTTAAAGGAATCGGGTTCAATGGCTGTTTTAAATTGATCGAAATTTCACCGGGCATTTGAGCCACCAATCGACTGAAAGGGAGTGAAATTATTATTGCTAAAATTATTATCTTCGATTTTATCATAATCATTGGATTTACTTTATTTTACTATCCATTCATAAATTCCAGCGGAATTGTCAACTGGCAACTGAAGTTCGAGTTTTAATGAACCTGTTTCAACCGGTTCAAATCTGAGCTCGTTCATCTTGTCCTTTTCCACACCGTAATCATTCAGGTTCTTTACAGGAACCCATTGTCCTGCATCAGTCTTATAATAGATAACCCATGATTCCGGCACCCTGCATCCACCCGATGGCCCATCGTCATACCAATAAACCTCTGAAAAGGAGACCTTTTCATGTTTTAAAAAATCGTATTGGATCCATTGTTTGCTCCCTTTACGTGGCCACCAATGAAAATAGGAGCAGGTATGGTCATTGGAACTTGTTGGTTCCAATTGGTCGTTGACAGAAGCCAATGATTTATTTTGAACTGAACCGGTAACTTTGCTTTTTGATGCAATGGTCGGGTAGGGCAGAGGTTTTGACGATGACTTGCCATCAGGAATCCATACCTCCATCTCTCCTGAACCACGATTTGACCAGGCATAATAAGGGATAGCTGTAAAGGATTGTTTGGAATCTTTCACTGTTTCATTTTCCATCTTTTCACCACGGTTAATGGTGGTTTTAATGATAGTTACACCATTTAAAAGTTGCGGGAGAAATTCTGTTGAATATTTATTGTCGTGATTAAGATAGAGGTTGAGGATGTGACCATCCTTGTTGTCGGGCCATTCAGCACAATACATAAGTGGACCCCGCTGCAAGGCAACTTTTCCCTTATCATCCTTAATGGCTTGGTTTGCAATAATTTCTCTAACAGGCATGGGTAAGTTGAGCAAAATCCGATCCCCTTTTTTCCATACCCTTGTGACAATCGCATACCCATCTTTTGAATTAACCTTGCTGGTCGTACCGTTAATTTTTATGGATACCTTTTCAGAATCAACCGTTTTAAAACTGTATAAATCGGTTGGAAGTGCTTTATTGTCGGCCCAGCCCGGAATTCGCATCATGACTGTAAACTTCACTGGTTTTTCAGGATCCAATTTGACCTCAATCGTTCCGTTCCAGGGGTAATTTGTAACCTGTTCAATATTAACATGTTCCTCTGAAAGATCAACATGAGCGGAATTGTTCATATATAGATTAACATACAATGAATCACCTTTTTGTGCGTACACATACCCTGGCACAGAAGGGATAAACCGGCAGATATTGCTCGGACAGCAGGCACAACCAAACCATTCGCTCCGTGAATGTTGCCCATGTGATTCGAGCGGATTCGGATAGAAGAAATGATCGGCACTCAACGATATACCAGACAACAATGCATTATATAAAGTGCGTTCCAGAATGTCATAAAATTTGGAATCCCCTTCAAGCAGAAACATCCTGTAATTCCACATTACATTACTAATCGAAGCACAAGTTTCACAATAGGCTGATCCATTGGGCAAAACATAAGGATCATCAAACCCTTCGTTGCTTCCACCCGATCCGATACCACCAGTGATATAGTATTTTGTGCTGACAAGATCTTTCCAGATTTTGTCGATTGCATTTTTGTAGGAATAGTCGCCCGTCAAAGCTGAAACATCAGCCATTCCGGCATACATATAGGTTGCCCGAACAGCATGTCCGACAATTTTATCCTGTTGAATAACCGGTATATGTGCCTGATTATATTCACTTCCTCCTTTGCGGCAGTCGAGAAAAAATTTGGCAAGTTTCAGGTAACGTTCTTCACCTGTAATCCTGTAAAGTTTCGATAGTCCCATTTCGATGACCTGATGACCGGGATAATAGGACAATTTCCCAGGACCAAAATCGTGATCCACCAAATTGGCACTTTTGATTGCCACGTTCAACAATGTCCGTTTTCCTGTCGCAAGAAAATGGGCATAGGCTGCTTCGTAAAGGTGACCCAGATTGTAAAGCTCATGACTGAGTTCGGGATCTTTCTCCCATCGTTTTTTACCTACCCAGGGGTGCATGTGAAGCGAGTCGATTGTCCGGTTTGTATAGAGATAACCATCCTGTTCCTGGGCACCTGCGATATATGAAATCAATGTATCGATACGGTTTTCAAGTTTATAGTCGTAATTGGTTTGTAATGAATAACTTGCACCCTCAATGATTTTGTAAAGGTCCGAATCGTCAAAAGGATACTCAGATTGAAATTTGCCTTTTGTCAGTTTGGCTGCAATTTTGAAATTCTCAACCCTACCGGTTTTATAACATTGGTCAATAGCAATTGGGATTGTAACTTTTTGGTTCAGTTCAATACGGGGGGCCCAAAAGTGGTCAGTCAATTTTACTTTTGTAAAGCTGACCGGTTGGATCGGATAATCTTTCTTGGGTTTTAATTGCCCCATTAAGTATGCTGGAGTCAAAATTGAGCCCCAACAGATCAGAACAGGAACCAATAACTTCATTAAGGTTTTCATCGAGTCTGGAATAAAATGATAAATAATCAAATACATTGATTATGCCTGAAGAAGCGCAATCAGTGCAATAAAAGTAGTAATTACTTTATAAGTTCAATAATCTTCGTCAATTTTTTTTAAACTTTATCATATCATCGAATTGGTTTGATGTAATACAAGTCAAACCTTTAAAAACAATGGATTTTGTTTATATATCTTCTATTTCTAGTTTAATTTAATTATTTTATAATAATTAAATGTATCCGAATTGTTTAATTTTTCACTGATAATCAATAATTAAATTTTGACATAAAAATTAATTATTTGTAAATGTTTGATTTATTTTCAAAAGATGTAATACAACATACAAATCAAATAACTACTTTTAGTGAAAATTTGTAAAACTTTATTAATATTTGTTTTTCGGTTCAGATAGAGGTAAAATTAGATCAGATTTTTATTGAATAAAATATTAATTTTTAAAACCAATACTTCGGTAAATTTTAGGAGGCAATTTTGCCATATTCCAGTAGTTCTTTGACAATTTTTTGATTTTTTGTGGTGTTTGGGTTTATAGCAAACACGGTCATAAATCGTTCAAGCATCAAAGTGT
>TBL_comb47_HYPODRAFT_10004970_pt1 | contig 15088 bp, 10 predicted proteins | sample TroBogypolimnion_40_FD_10682 | JGI IMG/M metagenome (IMG submission 10682)
GCCGGCACGGCAACCATGGCGCCCAAAAGAGCCGCGACCAGCAGTTCTTGCCTCAGTACCTTCCGAAAGTTCCCGCTTTCTCTTGTTTTCATCTCTTTTCCCTTTGCTGGCAGGCCATGGATGTTGTGGTGTTGATTTTTAATAATTATAGCATATACACAATACGGTCCGCAGCACCTGATTTGGTGCGTCAGGCTGATTTGAAAGGTGGCCCGCAATGCCGAAATATTACCCGATTAGCGCCGATCTTCTGCCAGTACATTCCTCCCCTTTCGAGGGGGAGGACAGGAGGGGGATGGGAAGGGCTCTGGCGCCGGCTACCCCATCCCCACCCCGGCCCTCCCCTTGAAGGGGAGGGGGAGTTTTTGGCACATCGGCCGCAAGCAGCCTCCTTTCTCCTTAAGGGAAAAATCTCGTTAAAAATGATACAATGCCAGCAGTACCGAACGACCCAATTTCCTGCTTGGGACCTCCGTGTTAAGTTTATGGGAGTGCTAGGATATGTTTATCTCCCAGTGGTTTAGGTTGCTACGATTGGTCATTTTGCTGTCCTGTCTGCAACTCCTCGGCGCCTGCGCCAGCGGAACCCGGCAGGTAAAGACTGACCCGGGATTCTCTGCGCTCGCGGCTGAAGAGATGCAGAAACCTCAGAACCTGGTGAATACCAGGCCCCAGCAGGTAAAGATTGATCCAGGTTTCACTCCGCTCGCGGCTAAGGAGATACAGAAACTTCAGAACCTGGTGAATACCAGGCCAATCGGCGAACGCATTGCCTTCTGGGGTGAGCAGTTTATCGGTGCACCTTATGACATAGATCCTTTGGGAGAGTATGTCCGCAGTGAGAAGGTGGTCTGTGACTACCGGGTGGATTGTATGTACCTGGTATTCCGTGCTGTCGAGCTTGCCCAGGCGAATACGCCAGAGGGAGCAATAGACCGGTCGCTCGACCTCCGGTTCCGCACACGAGGCCGCATAGAGGGCGGGCGAGTGGTCAATTACGACGAGCGATTCGCGTACGCCGAGACCATGATCTCATCCGGAAGGTGGGGAAGGGATATAACAGCGCAATTGGGTGAATCAACCGAAATACAGGGACAGCAGCAAGGCGAGAAAACGCCTATGCTTTCCAGGGATGAGTTATTGAAACCGGAAGTTTATGGCAAACTGAAAACAGGGGACCTGGTTTTTTTTGTTGAGGATCCCACGAAACGATCCGCAGGTGAGATAATAGGCCATCTCGGAATTGTAAAGCTTGAAAGAGGATCTCTATACCTTATTCATGCCAGCGGTTTGAAGAGTTCGGTTGAGCGATCCGGGGGTGGTGAGGTCAAGAAGGTTGACCTGATTGAGTACGTCGCACATATGAAATTCATCGGTGCAAAGTTTACCCGTTTCGAATAGCGCGCGATGCCGGCCGGAACTTGAGCGCCGACAAAAACGACCCCTGATCTGTCAATTCAACCCTCTCCCTGACTCAAGTCCCCTTAACACCGCCTCCTTTGCCTTTACACCGGTCCATCGTTTTAACCAGGCAAAACGAGATTGCTGTCCTTAGGTCTGGTCCTCCTACTTGTTCGTAAAGAACCAAGTCGTTTGATGAGGCTGATTTGGAAGGGAAAAGCATGTGTCACCTTAAAGTGAGAAAAATAATCCAAAGGATTTTCGATATTTTGGTATAATCCCATGCAGTTACTTCGTGATGGGGGCGAGGCAAAGGGGGCTGGATACTTGCCTGGCTTCTGAGACTCTGAACCGTGTACCTGCTTCCTGAAGCTGATGATAGTTTTGGTGACTATTCCATTTGGCAAGTGAGAAAATATTTTGCCAAGTGACAAATACTTTTGGCAGTGACAATGTCCTTTGGCATTGACAAGCCCCCCGGAGGAGCACGATGAGACAGATCAATAAGGTGGCAGTTTTAGGGGCAGGAGTCATGGGGGCGACCATCGCCGGACATCTTGCCAACGCCGGAATCGAGGTGCTGCTGCTCGACATGGTGCCCGGCGAGCCAACCGGTGCTGAAAAGGCTGCCGGGCTTGGCCTGGAAGACCGTGCCGTGCGCAACAGGATCGCCACGCAAGGCTTGGAGGGACTTCTCGCCATGAAGCCGGCCCCGCTCTACCTGCCGTCCTATGCCGCCTGCATAGATGCGGGAAACTTTCAAGACGACATGGCCCGGCTCAAGGAGTGCGACTGGGTCATCGAGGTCGTCCTGGAGAACCTGGACATCAAGAAACGCCTGTTCGCCGAGCAGGTGGCGCCGAACCTGAAGGAAGGGGCAATCCTGTCAACCAACACGAGCGGCCTCTCGGTTAACGCCCTGGCGCAGGCGCTCCCCGAACCGGTCAGGCGCAATTTCCTGGTTACCCATTTCTTCAACCCGCCGCGCTATATGCGGCTTTTGGAACTGGTGGGCTGCGCCGAGACCGACCCGGAGCTGGTGGCCTTCATGGCGAAATTCCTCAGTACCCGGCTTGGCAAGGGAGTAGTGTACGCCAAGGATACCCCGAACTTCATCGCGAACCGGATCGGCACCTATGCCGGCGCCATCACCGGGCGGCACATGGTCGAGATGGGTCTGAGCGTCGAGGAGGTTGATGCGATCACCGGTCCGGCCATGGCGCGCCCCAAGACAGCGACCTTCGCGCTGTGGGACCTGGTCGGTATCGACACGGTGGTGCGCGTCCTTGCCAACAGCTACGAGCTTTTGGCCGATGACGACGAGCGCGAGGTCTTCAAGGTGCCCGAGAGCACGCAGCAGATGGTGGCCGCCGGCCTTACCGGCAAGAAGGCGAAACAGGGATTCTACAAAAGGGAAACGGTGGCGGGAGAGAGCGTCAAATTCTATTACGACTACCAAACCGGCAGCTACCGGCCTGGCACCTCCCCGAAATTCGCCTCGGTGCTCGCCACCAAGCAGATCGACGACCCGGGACAGCGGCTGAGAACGCTGCTTGAGGGGACCGACCAGGCGGCACAGTTCGCCTGGAAGATCCTGCGCGACACCCTGATCTACACGGCGAAGAGGATCCCGGAGATCGCCGACGACGTCGTCAACATAGATAACGCCATGAAATGGGGCTACAACTGGGAACTCGGCCCCTTCGAGATCCTCGACGCGCTCGGGGTCGCCAACTTCGTGGCGCGCGCGGAACAGGACGGCGTTATGGTTCCTGCCTTGCTCAAGGAGGTGCAGCGCTTCTACCGGGCGGAGGGCGCGAAAAGCTACTACTACAGTGTTGCGGACCGGGATTTCAAGGAAATCGCAGTCCCGGCGACCAGCATTTCACTCACGCTGCTGAAGGAAGCCGGCGCACTGGTTGAGCGAAACTCGGCGGCTTCGACGCTGGATCTAGGCGACGGCGTCTTCTGCCTGGAGTTCCACTCCAAGATGAACACCCTCGGCGCCGACTCCCTCGCCATGATCCACAAGGCGACGCGTCGGGCCGAGCAGGACGGCATCGCGCTGGTCATTGCCAACGAGGGGCCCATGTTCTCGGCCGGGGCCAACCTGATGCTGCTGGCAATGGCCATCGCCGAGGGGGCTTACGACGAAATTGCCCTGCTGGTGAGGTCCTTCCAAAAGGCGATGATGGCGATCAAGTACTCCAAGATCCCGGTCGTGGCAGCGCCGCACAACCTGGCCATGGGAGGGGGGTGCGAGACCTGCCTGCACGCCGACGCCATTAACCCGCACGCCGAGACCTACATGGGACTCGTTGAGATCGGCGTGGGGCTCCTGCCGGCTGGCGGCGGCACCAAGGAGATGGCGATCCGTGCCATTGCGCTTGCCGAGGAAAACGGCGCTGACGTGACGCCTTTTATCTTCAAGAACTTTCAAAATATCGCCATGGCCAAAGTCAGCAGTTCCGCGGCCGAGCTGTACGGGATGGGGTATCTGCGCCAGGGGGACGCCATCAGCATGGACATCGGGCAGCGCATCCACGATGCCAAGCTAAAGGCGTGCGCCCTTGCCGCCAACTACCGCCCGGGTCGTCCGCTGACAGGCATCAAGGCGCCCGGTCGCAGCATAGCCGCCAGCATAAAGGCACAGCTTTGGAACCTGGAGCAGGGAGGTTTCATCTCCGCCCACGACAAATATCTGGCGTCAGGAATCGCCGATGTCATAACCGGAGGGGACGTGCCGGCCGGCACGCTGATCAGCGAAGAGTACCTGCTTGAGTTGGAGCGCGAGGCCTTCCTCAGGTTCTGCGGCCAGAAGAAAACTGCCGAGCGGATTCAGCACATGCTGAAAAAGGGAAGGGCGCTCAGAAACTAGGAGAGGTTGAAGTGGGAAGGGTAAACACTCCCTCCTCTCAAGGGGAGGGCCGGGTCACTAGGGTAAGGCTCCCCCTCGGGGGAAGGGTGAAGTTGCCAACTCCGGTAAACGTGGCACTTTCCCCCGACCCCCTCCCGCCAAGGGAGGGGGAGAGCATACATTAGAGAGTAGGGTGGTTTTAGTGTAGTCAGGTAGTCAGGTAAGTGTGTGTTCAGGTAAGTGTATGAATTGGCATAATTGAAACGTACTTGGCGTAACCGCTCATGTTACCGCAAAATTATTCCCCTGCCGTTCATCGGAGGAAGTGATGGGAAACGCGTATATTCTGGCAGCCTTCCGTACCCCGGGTACCAAGGCCAAAAAAGGTAAATTGAAGGACGTGCGGCCTGATGACCTGGCCGCCGCCGCGATCCGGGGGCTTCTGGAGCGAACCGGCGTGGATCCTGGCGCTATCGACGACGTCATCATCGGCTGCGCCTTTCCGGAAGCGGAACAGGGGATGAACATGGCGCGCATCGCCGCTCTCAAGGCCGGTGTTCCCTACCAGGTCCCCGCCCAGACCATTAACCGCTTTTGCTCGTCCGGCCTCCAGTCGATCGCCTCGGCGGCGGAGCGGATCATGGCAGGCTTCGCCCACTGCATCGTCGCGGGCGGCTCCGAGAGCATGACCATGATCCCGATGGGTGGCAACAAGTTCAGCGCCAACCCCGGCCTGGTCGCTTCCTGGCCTGAATCGTTCGCCTCCATGGGGATCACTGCCGAACTGGTGGCCGCCAAATACGGCATCTCGCGCGAAGACCAGGATGCCTTCGCCGCCGCCAGCCACCAGAAGGCCGCTGCGGCGCTGGGGGAGGGGAGGTTCACCGGGGAGATCATTCCGGTCCAAGCCGAGAGCTGCCAGTTCGTCAAGGGCAAGATGACCTGTTCCCAGCAATCTGTCACCCAGGATGACGGGGTGCGGGGCGACACGACGGCTGCCGCGCTTGCCAGGCTGAAACCCGCCTTCAAGGCAAACGGCACGGTCACCGCCGGCAATTCCTCGCAGATGACCGACGGGGCCGCCGCCGTGCTGGTGGTGTCCGAGGAGTTCCTGGAAAAAAACGGGGGCAAGCCGCTGGCCCGTTTCCTGAGTTTTGCTGTCAAAGGCGTGCCACCGGAGCTCATGGGGATCGGGCCGATTGAGGCGATCCCTGCCGCCTTGGCGCTGGCAGGCCTGAGCCTCCAGGACATCGGTCTTTTCGAGCTCAATGAGGCCTTCGCCGCCCAGTCGCTTGCCTGCGTTCGGGAGCTCGGTATCGATCCGGCGCGGGTCAACGTGAACGGCGGCGCCATAGCGCTCGGGCATCCGCTGGGCTGCACGGGCGCCAAGCTGACCGCGACCCTCCTGCACCAGATGCAGCGCTCCGATGTGCGCTACGGCTGCGTTTCCATGTGCATCGGTGGCGGCATGGGTGCGGCAGGCATCTTTGAAAAGGTGTAGTGGGCTTTGGCAATGGGCTAATGGTTAACTGCGGCGACCAAATTTTTTTCTCAACCGAAACGAGGTGTGTCATGGCAGCAAGAGTTTTCAAAGGTGCGGAATACCTGGTAATCGAATCCTCCAAGGAGGACATCTTCACTCCAGAGGATTTCAGTGATGAACAAAGGGAGATTGGCCGTACAACCGAGATGTTCGTGCAAAACGAGGTGCTGCCGCTACGCGAGGAGATGGAACACCAGCACTTCGAACATGTAGTGCACCTGATGAAAAGATGCGGCGAGTTGGGCCTGCTGATGATCGACGTCCCCGAGGAGTACGGTGGCCTGGAACTGGACAAGGCGACCAGCATGCTCGCCGCGGAGAAGATAGCCACCGCAGGCTCCTTCTCGGTCGCATACTCGGCCCATACCGGAATCGGCACGCTGCCGCTGGTCTACTACGGGACACCCGAGCAGAAGGACAAGTACCTCGGCAAGCTGATGAGCGGCGAGTGGATCGCCGCCTACTGCCTGACCGAGCCCGACTCGGGGAGCGACGCGCTCGGCGCGAAGGCGTCAGCGACCCTTTCCGAGGACGGCAAGTTTTACCTCCTGAATGGCACCAAGCAGTTCACCACCAACGGCGCCATCGCCAACCTTTACACGATCTTCGCCAAGATCGACAAGGAGCACTTCACCGCCTTCCTGGTGGAGCGCACGACCGAGGGGCTGAGCGTCGGACCCGAGGAGAAGAAGCTCGGCATCAAGGGCTCCTCAACCACCCAGATTATCCTGGACGATGCGCGGGTGCCGGTCGAAAACCTGCTGGGCGAGATCGGCAAGGGGCACAAGATCGCCTTCAACGTGCTGAACGTCGGGCGCTTCAAGCTTGGGGCAGCGGTCACTGGCGCCGCCAAGCGCGCGCTGGAGGTCGGAATTAAATATGCCAACCTGCGCAAGCAGTTTTCCCAGCCGATTGCTTCCTTTGGCGCCATTAAGGAGAAGATCGCCGACCTGAGCGCCGAGATCTTCGCCTCTGAATCCCTGGTGTACCGGCTGGCGGGACTCATCGATGACCGGCTCGCCACCATTCCCAAGGACACCCCCAACTACTACGATGCATACCAGCGCGGCATAGAAGAGTACGCCATCGAATGCGCCATCGCCAAAGTGTTCTGCAGTGAGGTACTGGCCGACGTGGCGGACGAGGTGCTGCAGATCCATGGCGGCTACGGCTTCGTCCAGGAGTATCCGGCTGAAGGTTTCTACCGCGACGAAAGGATCAACCGCATTTTCGAGGGGACCAACGAGATCAACCGCCTGCTGATCCCGGGAATCCTGCTCACCCGCGCCATGAAGGGCGAGATACCGCTGCAGCGCGAAGCGATGAAGGCGTTCGAGTCGCTCATGACGCCGAGTTTCCAGGAGTTGGATGACAGCGTGCCCTTCGCCGCCGAAAAGGCGCTCATCGCCAGTTTGAAGCAGGCTTTTCTCGTGGTAGCCGGCACCGGCGCCCAGAAATACCTGGCGAAGATCAAGGACGAGCAGGAACTCCTGCTGGCGATTGCCGACATTGCCATCAACATCTTTGCCATCGAGAGCTGCGTGCTGCGCGCGGACAAGATGCTGCCGCGCCTGAGCGACGCCAGGAAGAGCGCCCTGCTCGCCCTGGTTAAGACCTTTTGCTTCAGCGCGACGGAGAAGGCAGGGAGTGCAGCGCGCAAGGCCGCCTATTACATCGAAGAGGGTGATACCCTCACCATGATGCTAAGTGGGATCAGGCGCTTCACCAAGTACGATGCGACCGGCCTGTTGCAGGCCAAGCGTACGCTGGCGGATGCCGGCATAGCCGCGGAGAAGTATCCGTTTTGAACCTGGTCCCAAAGGGCAGGGAGGCGGCGGCAGAGTCCCCCCTGCAAGGCAGGGGGGAGGGCTCGCGCAGCGAGACAGGGGGGTGCTTTTCGGTCCCGTTCTTGGGGAGGGCGGAACCACCCGAGTGTTACGGAACAATTTCCTAATGCGCTGAATCGGTCTTTATGGCAGTATGGTGGCCTAAGCCATTTTCACCGTACCGGGGAGGAGGCATCATGGAAACGTTTCCGTGCAAGCCGAGAGTGCTGATTGTGGATGATGCGGCCGAGAATATCCAGATGCTCACGGAAATACTGTATGGCGACTGTCTCCCCATGTCCGCCACAAACGGTGTCCAGGCACTTAAACTCGCCAACGACGACCCCGGCCCCGATGTCATATTGCTTGACGTCGTGATGCCAGGGATGAACGGCTACGAAGTCTGCACGCGTCTCAAATCGGAGCTGAAAACCAGGGACATCCCTGTTATCTTCGTGGCCGAGCTCTCGGAGAAACACGAGGCGCGCAAGGGGCTGGAAATGGGTGGCGCGGATTACATCACCAGACCGTTCAACCAGCCCCTGGTGCAGGCACGGATTCGCCACCAGCTCGAGATCAGACGTTTTCGCGCGCTACATGAGGCCGCGCTCGAGCAGGAGCGCGCAGCGCAACCGGAACCCGCCAGATCGGATCTGCAACTGGAACTCGCTGAGCGTAAGCGCGCCCAAGAAGAACTCTGCCACTTGAACAAGGAATTGGAACAGCGCCTCTCACAATGTCTCGCCCAACTGTCCGTCGAGCATGAAGAACGCAGGCTGGAATCCCAAAAGCGCATCGCGGATCAGTTGGAGATCGACCTGCTGAACGCGACGTTGGCTCAGCAAAAAAGAGACTCCGAAGCGGTCGGCCAGGAACTCGAGTCGCTCAGCTTCTCTATTTCCCACGACCTGCGGGCTCCACTGAGGCACCTGCTCGGCTTCAGCGGCGCCTTGCTGGAGGACTACGGCGCCACGCTCGATAGTTCGGCCCAGAGTTTCCTCGGTTGCATAACTAAGGCGGCGCACAAGATGGAGGCGCAGATCGAGGCGCTGCTCGGCCTGTCGCGGGTCGCCAGGCAGCAGTTGACTCTTGTCGAGGTCGACCTGAGCCAAATGGTTCGGGAATGCGCCGCTGCACTGCAGGACTCGGAGCCCGGGCGCCGGGTCGACCTCGTTATTGAGGACCAGCTCCTGGCGCGCGCGGATGCCACCTTGCTGCGGGTCGCTATCGGCCACCTGGTTGGGAACGCCTGGAAGTTTACCAAGGGCAGGGAAACCGCGAGGATCGAGTTCGGTCAAAAACTCGAGGGAGACGCTGCGGTATTTTTCGTGCGTGACAACGGAGCCGGTTTTGAGATGAGGTATGCGGATCGGCTTTTCGGGGCGTTCCAGCGCATGCACAAGGAAAGCGAATTCGAGGGGACCGGCATCGGACTGGCAACGACCCAGCGCATCATCCGTCGGCACGGCGGCAGGATCTGGGCCGAAGCCGCCGTGGACGGCGGAGCGACCTTCTTCTTCACCTTGCCAGGGTGATCAGGGAGCTGTCCGTGGATGGTGACGCTTCCCCCCATTTCATAGGGGGGACATTGTCAGAGACTGCCAGGAATAAACCTTAAATTGACGACAGAGAGCATCGGGGTGGGAATGGGCTATCGTGAAGCTTCCATCTGACAGAGCTGCTGGTCCTGAGAGAGCAGGCTGCTGGCGAGGACGTCGGCGGCCTGGCTCTTGAAGTTTTCCAACCTCAACTTCATGGCGGTACGGGTGACAGTTTCAGCCCGGTTCGCATCCCTCGACAGCGCCGCCTGCAACAGTTCCTTGTAGAAGCTGCGCGCCTGGTCCCGGAACTCCTCGCTTGCGAAAAACTCTCCCCTTAATTTGAAATAGAGACTTGCGAAACTGTTCATGATCAAAGGGTATATCTTGTTGCCGGACAGGATGGCCATGGTGAGATGCAGTTCCCAATCGAATCTTGCCATGGCGCCAGGACCGTTTCCGAGCCTCTTGGAGCGCGCCAAGCACTCGGTTAGCTGTTCCGCGCCGTTCTCGACGGCCCGGCGGGCATAATCGGGGGCAAACTGGATTCTCAATTCAAGAAGGTGTGAGGCTAAGTCGGGCGGGAAGTGTTCGCTATTGCGGGTGATAGAAGATAGCAGTTCCAGGTCACCCTGGGACCAGAAGTTGTTGACCACCGTAGCGTGACGCTGCTGCACCGAAATCCACCCGGATTTCTGTAACTTAAGGAGCGCCTCCCTGACCGTTGCCCTGCTCACGGCGAAACGCGCGGCCAGGTCGCGCTCGCTCTGCAACTGGCTTCCCGGCTTGGGATCTCCCTTCAGCAAGGCGTCCACTAGCGCCTTTTCTACCATTTCATGAGTTTTTTTCATGCTGATCCTCGTGTAGATCGCACCATAACCAGGCAAATCGTCGTTGAACACCTGTGGGTCGCGTGAATTGCTCTCGATAATCAGACCTGTCATAACAATTGCGACACATTGTAGAACATAGTTCTGCAAAATGGTACAATTATTTTCATGATCTCTGGAGGTGAATTGCCAATCCTTAGGGTGTTCTACGGATTAATTCCTTCACTATTTCAATATGATAACTTCGGTGGGGAAAAATACAACGGTTTTAAAAAAAATTCCCCATTATCGGAGAGTAAATGCCCGTGCCGGTTTACCCAAGGATGTGAGATGATTTTGAACGCGGTTTTACGGATTTTCTGTCACCAGCTTTTTCTCTCCGATAGAGGGAAACCGTCCCTGTGTCATGACCCTGATTGCTGGATACAGCAGTCGGGTGGGCACCCCGTGCCCACGCGGCCTCCGGCTATAACCTCCTGGGCACCCGGGCCTTCCTCCGCCTTGCAACAAGGTTCCTGGCCAGGGACAAAGCAGCATTGCCGTGGTAGAATTTCCACCGGCAAGCTGGCGAGTTATGCCTGCCGAGTCGGTACCTGACGGCCGATCGCATTCTCCTTGGAGGTGACGCATGGAAGCTACCAGGGAAATCTACTGGAACGTAGGTCACGGGGCTGCGCTGCCCATGTATTTCTGCACCGCGCTGATGTTTGCCGTGTTCGGATACGGCTGTTATCGGAGCGTCCAACTGTACCGGCTCGGGACTCCGCTAAACCGTCTGGATCAGCTCCCCAGGCGTATCTCCTTACTGCTGCGCGGCGTATTTTCGCAATGGAAGGTGCTGCGGGTGCCGGGGCCGGGCGCGCTGCACGCCTTGTTTTTCTGGGGCTTCGGGCTGCTCTTCATCGGAACCCTGCTGGTCATGGCGCAAGCCGATTTCAGCGACCCTTTTTTTGGTGTCCGGTTTCTTAAGGGGACCTTTTACAAGATGTACTCACTCGTGCTGGATTGCGCCGGACTGGTGGCGGCGCTCACGCTGGGTGGCCTTTTGGTGCGCCGCTTCTTCGTGAAACCGGAGGGGCTTGTGACCATCCGCGACGATTACCTCTCGCACGCGCTGCTTTTTGCCATCATCAGCACCGGGTTTCTCATTGAGGCCGTCCGCATGGCGGCCACCGAGATCGGGACCAACCCTGACCTGGCCCGCTTTTCGCCGGTAGGCCTGCTGGTGGGCCGATTCTTCACCGGCGTGCCGGCCGCCTCGCTCTCCCTGACCCACAAGGTGCTCTGGTGGGTGCACTTCTTCCTCGCCATCGGTTTCATTGCGCTCATCCCCTTCACCAAGCTGCGCCACATCCTGACCACCTCGACCAACTACCTTTTCGTCGATCTCAGGCCGAAAGGTAGCATCGAAACGCTCAACCTCGAGGACGAGGCGGCGGAGCAGTTCGGCGCCTCCAAGGTGACCGACCTGACCTGGAAGGATGTCTTCGACGCCGATGCCTGCACCAGCTGCAAGCGCTGCCAGGACCGCTGTCCGGCCTGGAACACCGGAAAGCCGCTGTCGCCCATGAAGGTTGTGCAGCAGATAGGCGACCAGGCCCGGGTCGATCCCGCGGGTAACCTGGTCCGGGAGGTGACCGAGGAGGTGCTCTGGGACTGCACCACCTGCCGTGCCTGCCAGGAAATCTGCCCGGCCGACATCGAGCACGTCAACAAGATCCTGGAAATGCGCCGCAGCCTCTCGCTCATGGAGGGAGCCTTCCCCGGCGACGAGGTGCGCGCCGCGCTCAGCAATATCGAGGTTAACGGCAATCCGTTCGGCCTCGCCTACGCAGCGCGCGGTGACTGGGCCGCCGGGCTCGACGTGAAGCTGTTGGCCGAGGATAGTGACGTCGACGTGCTCTACTTCGTGGGGTGCTACGCCTCGTTTGACAAGAGAAACCGCGATGTCGCGCGCGGTTTCATCCGGATCTGCCACGCCGCGGGCGTCAGGGTGGGGATGCTCGGCAAGGAGGAGAAGTGCTGCGGCGAGCCGCCGCGCAAGCTGGGCAACGAGTACCTCTACCAGATGACCGCCAACGAGAACGTGGAACTCTTCAGGAAGTACGGGGTGCAGCGCATCGTCACCTGCTGCCCGCACTGCTTCAACACGCTGCAGCGCGATTACCGCGACCTCGGGTTGGAGCGGGAGTTCACGGTGCAGCACTATACGACCTTCGTGCAGGCCCTGGTCAGCCAGGGGAAGCTCGCTTTGCGGCCCGAGCCCTTCGAGTTCACCTACCACGATTCCTGCTATCTGGGGCGCTACATGGATATCTTCGACGAGCCGCGGGCGATTTCGGAAGCCTGCGGCGGCAAGCTCACCGAGATGGGGAAGTCGGGCCTGGAGAGTTTCTGCTGCGGTGCCGGGGGCGGGAGGATTCTCGCCGAGGAGAAGATCGGCACCCGTATCAACGTGGCGCGAGTGCAGATGGCGCAGGAAACCGGCATGCCGCTGCTCGTTTCCAGCTGCCCGTTTTGCCTCACCATGTTCGAGGACGGCATCAAGACCGGCGGCTTCGAAGGCCAGCTTGCGGTACGGGACCTGGCGGAAATCGTCGCCGACCGGCTGCCGGGCAGCCCAGCGCCGGAAGGCTCGCGCTGAGGAGCGGGGTGACGTGCCCGTTTTCGGTGCCGTTGTTGCTCTTCTGCGCTGTATCCCCGCGCCCTCCTCTGCGCCCCTTTTTTTCGTTTAGTGATTGACTACAGCTGCTATGATAAGGTAGTAAGGAAGAACATGCAGTTACTCCATATACGTGAGGTGTATCTTATGGGATCTAATACCTGCGGTTGCGGGATCACGCATTCCGGCCATATCTGTCTGCTGAAAAGCCAGGGCCTTACCAAGGAAGTCGAACACATCACCGACAAGCCGACAGTCGCCTGCTTCACCTGCGGCGTGGAAGCCAATGCCGCCGAGAACGTCTGTATGCCGGTGCCCATTGAGTAAATGATCGGCGTTATCCTGATAACCGCAAGCCGCTGCACAACCGGCGGCCCATCTTCCTCTTTCAAGGGAACCGCTGATGCCTGAATTGCCCGAAGTGGAGGTAACCCGTCTCGGCATCTCGAAGCACCTGGTCGGCAATACGGTGGCCGCCGTTTCGGTGCACAGCGCCAAGCTGCGGGCCATGGTGCCGCCTGAGCTCGCCGGCCTCCTTACCGGCCAGCACATCCAATCGGTGCAGCGGCGCGGCAAATACCTGATACTTAACTGCAAGGCAGGCTCCCTGCTGCTGCACCTCGGCATGACCGGGCACCTGCGCATTCTCCCCGGCGGCCGGGCGCCCGGCCCGCACGACCACCTGGACATCCTCTTCAATACCGGCATCATCCTGCGCCTGAACGACGTGCGGCGCTTCGGTTCCATCCACTGGACCGCCACGGATCCCCTGCAGCACAAACTGTTGGCGGGCATCGGCCCCGAGCCCCTGACCGACGCCTTTTCAGCCGATTACCTATTCAGGAGAAGCCGCGGCCGGAGGGTCGCGGTGCAGCGCTTCATCATGGACAGCGCTGTCGTGGCCGGCGTCGGGAACATCTATGCGGCGGAGTCGCTGTTTCGCTGCGGCCTGTTGCCGACCACGCTGGCCGGCGACCTCTCGCTTTCTCACTGCCGGGAGCTGGTACGCGCGATCAAGGAAACCCTGGCCACCTCAATAGCCACCGGCAGCTCCATGGACTTTTGCCGGGAGGAGGATAAACTTGCCTACTTCGCGCAGCAGCTCTTCGTCTATGACCGTGAGGGAGAGCCTTGCCGCCACTGCGGCGCTCCGGTCGTGCGCGGGCGCCTGGGCAACCGCTCGACCTTTTTCTGCCCGACCTGCCAAGGGGAGGGGAGGGCCGGGGGCTAGGGCTCAACAATTCCCCCGCTTCAGGTTGCCTTTACCCGTCCCTTGCTCCGCCCCCTTGCCTGTTGTTTTCAGGAGGTTTGCATGAGCCGTCTTTTCACGCCGCTCACTCTGCGGGAGTTGAGCATCAGGAACCGCATCTTCGTCTCGCCCATGTGCCAGTATTCCAGCCGGGACGGCATGCCCTCGGACTGGCACATGGTTCACCTCGGGAGCCGAGCCGTCGGCGGCGCGGGCCTCGTCATGGTGGAGGCGAGCGCGGTTACGCCGCAGGGGCGCATCAGCCCCGACGACAGCGGCATCTGGAACAGCGAGCAGGCCGAAGCCTTTCGCCCCATCGCCCGCTTCATCCGCGAGCAGGGCGCGGTTCCCGCCATCCAGCTGGCCCACGCCGGCCGCAAGGCGTCCACGGACCTGCCCTGGAAGGGGAGCGGCCCGCTCGACGCTAAAAACCGCGGCTGGCAGACGATTGCGCCGAGCCCGGTCCCTTTCGCTCACGCCTACGCGGTGCCGCGCGAGGCGAGCGCCGCGGACCTGGAGACCATCCTCGGCCAGTTCGCCATGGCGGCGCGCCGGGCCGTCGATGCCGGCTTCGAGGTGGTCGAGGTGCACATGGCGCACGGCTACCTGCTACATGAATTCCTATCGCCGCTCAGCAACCGTCGCGGCGACGAGTTCGGCGGCAGCCTGGAAAACCGGATGCGCTTCCCGCTTCGGGTGGCCAGGGTCGTGCGCGAGACCTGGCCGGAGCACCTCCCGGTTTTCGTGCGCATCTCCGCCTCGGACTGGATGGAGGGTGGCTGGGATCTGGACGATTCGGTGCAGTTGGCCCAGGGACTCAAGGCGATTGGCATAGATCTGATCGACTGCTCCAGCGGAGGCCTGGTCCCCGAGGCTCAGCCCCCCTTCGGCCCGGGATTTCAGACCCCCTTTGCCAGTACCATTCGGCGTGCAGCAGGGCTTGCCACCGGTGCGGTCGGATTCATCACCGACCCGGCCCAGGCGGAGCAGATCGTAGCAACCGGCCAGGCAGACGCGGTTTTCCTGGCCCGCCAGCTGCTGAGGGATCCTTACTGGCCGCTGCATGCGGCAAGGGCTCTTGGAGTGGATCTGCCCTGGCCGGTGCAGTACGAGCGGGCACGGCAGTAGGGGAGATGGGAGCGGGGAGCGGCAAAAAAGCCTTATCCCCTCGCCCTCCGGGAG
>TBL_comb47_HYPODRAFT_10004972_pt1 | contig 15084 bp, 13 predicted proteins | sample TroBogypolimnion_40_FD_10682 | JGI IMG/M metagenome (IMG submission 10682)
TGCTGCAATTTTGTTTTCTCATTTTCAATTTTCAATTTTCAATTTTCAATTATTCCCCGCACTCCGAGACTTTGGAGACCACTTTGAGCTTGCTGCAATTTTGTTTTCTCATTTTCAATTTTCAATTATTCCCCGCACTCCGAGACTCTGGAGACTGCTTTGAGCTTGCTGCAATTTTGTTTTCTCATTTTCAATTTTCAATTTTCAATTTTCAATTATTCCCCGCACTCCGACAGTTTGGAGAGTCGCTGAGCAGAAGCTTTTTCAGAGTACCTCAAGCGTCCCGCTTGAGTTAAATCACAAGCGGGACGCTTGTGGTACTTTGCCATTTGTCGCCATTTTCGAGGTTTTAGAGTCCCGTTGAGCATAACCATTCCGTTTTTACTGCCACGCCTCCGGCGGGTAAATGTCATACGTGGATCACTCCGAGTGTTTGGATGGCCGTTGAACACAACCGTTTTTAACCTCACAGGGAAAAAGTTATTTAACAGGGATGAACAGGATGAACAGGATTTTTTATTATAATTCATTTCTTAGCCTGTATGTTCTGTTCATTCCTGTTAACTTTCTGAGCTTTTATATAATTTATCCTGTCGATCCTGTCTATCCACGCCTATGGCGGGCAAGCCCTGTAAACCCTGTTTTCATGGTTCCTCATTTTCAACTTTCAACTTTCAATTAATCAATAGTTTCTCGTTTGTAATTTTCAATTGTCTTTCTACCAATAGTAATTTTGTCAATTGTAGATAGTGTAAAGCATTAAAATACAGGATGTTAAATGCAAAAATTCAGGAAATTTTTCTTACCACGGAACACGCTGAAAGACACGGAAGATAAAGTATACGCAGGAAAGATGGAGGTATTAAGAGCTTAAATTAATTAAACAGCCTTTAAAAATAGATTTAAGCATGGTTTTTTGACAGATTATTTATCAGTTTTATACTTAAAATATTAGGTTATGGGGTCAGGCTCTGCACGGCCCCCCGTACGGACACGCCAGATTTGACACTACCGGCTGATTCTTTGTCGCTGCTTAAACTCCTGCGGCAATATCAAAGTTGCCGGAATGTGATATAGTTGTGATATGAATCCTGGCAGGCTACCGGAAAACACCACTCCGAAAGGAAGTAAGAAGGAAGCCTGCCTGGGTTTTCTTTAAGCCTTGAACTGGTATTGTTATAAATGCCGCGATATATTCAAGTAGTAATTCAAAAGGAACCTTAAATAAAAAAATTAGTTTAATTTTAAAATCGTAAAACCATAGTTCAGTCGTTTCTCCCGGAAAACACCACTTTGAAGACGGGAAGCGACGCTGAAAGAGTTGTGTTCATATTCTATATGGGCGCATTCTGTCTGCGTGCTTCCTCGGGTATGTGGCGGACCTTCGGTATAGCGTAGCAGAGTGTGCCCTCTTTTTATGCTCACTCCGCTTCCACCTGACATTACAGCACAAGGGCGTAATTATGAGCACAAAGCATTTATCGTATCTAGATTCATTAAGGGGATTGGCGTGTATGACCGTGGTGATATTTCACCTGTTCATATTCGTGTATCCGGGAATACAAAATGGGGCATATTTAAGTTCTACCGGCTGGAAATCAATAATGTGCGTTGGCCCGCTTGGTTTCTTATTTGCCGGGAATGCCGCCGTCTGTCTATTTTTCATTTTATCCGGTTATGTTTTGAGCTATCCTTCTATAGGAAATGCTGAGATGAAATGGAAACTTATAGCTGCGACTATCAAGCGTCCCATTCGTCTTGGGGGTATCTTTTTGTTTGCCGTCTGTCTTGGTTGTATCCAGGATTTTAATCATGTCAGTGAACTCGTCACATTTTTCAAAAATAACTGCATGATTGATTTTCTAATGAACCTCGGCAAGATTGCCAATAATCCGTTATGGACGATTCCGATAGAGTTGATCGGCTCATTTATAACTTTCGGGATATGCTTTTTAATTGGGAATTGGAACAAATATGTTAGGATGAGTCTTCTGGTTACTCTGGCGCTATGCTTAAACACCAATAGCTATTTTCCTTTCATCTTTGGCATAATCATTGCTGATTTGTCGAAGAATTGGACGATTCAATGGTTTATAAGCCATAAAAAGATAATTTCAATCTTGCTTTTTATTCCTGCCTTTTATTTATTTTCGTATCCACATTTCCTGTATCGCGTATATCTCGATACGCCGTATCGTGATGTCACATTCATCGCCGCCGGATATTCGATGATAGGCGCAATGTTAATGTTTGTCTCGGTGTGCTCAAGTGATTATTCTCAAAAGGTATTATCATGGCGTCCGTTAGTTTTTATAGGAGAAATATCTTATTCGATTTATGCCACGCATATGCCATTAATCGCAGTCATCGTCGGATCAGTATTGGCGATATTGAAATTTATTTTAATGCCGACAGACATAGCCTTTTTGATAAGTAGTTGCATCGGACTGCCGATAATAGTAGTCATTGCGTGCCTTGTTGATAAATATGTTGACAAGCCCAGCATACGATTTTCAGCATGGTTTGCGAATGGCTCAATTGATAAAATTCACCAATACGTCGATTCAATGAAAAATGGCGTTAAGCGAATATGCAAAGCTCGAAGCAGCAGTATCGGCAATAGTTTTCCAACAATCGAAAATTAACAAAGCCACACAGGGAACTTTTATTCTGAAGTTCCCTGTACGGCCAGCACATCTTGCAAATTACATTTTTCATTGCTTAAAAACCATTTATTCCTTGTGTTTTCAATACTTGCAATCGATCAACAGAACCAGTTTAAACAAGGATGGACAGGATTTTAAAGTATCTCAAGCCCTGGTCGCCTGTGGCGCCGCCTCCGGCGGGTAAACTTCCAGCTTGAGCAACTCAAACGGAGAAGCCGCAAGCAGGATGCTTGCGATATTCTGGGTATATCGTGTCGCTATGTCGCGGCCTGTTTCCAATAAATTAATATCTCCGGTTTCTGGCGTAATCTAAAGTGAAGCAGGGGCTTCGCAGTCCAATCCTCCTGCGGCGGACAAGAGATTGCTGCGCAATCATAAAGATAAATTCATTTTGCGGTCGAGAGCTTCTTGCCGATGGCTACGTAGAAGAATTGGTCATTTTCGGACTGCCAGGTGGCTACCACTTCCGGGACTTTTACAAAAGAGCTTGCTTCCTCTTTGTATTGCTCAATGCTGGTTTCTTCATGTGAAAGCTTGGGCGGGGTATTCGCGTCCTGAACGATTTTTATCGCATCTTTTGATTCATCCTTGACCTCTATTTTGGACTTCTCGATCATCCGGATCAATTCTTTAACCGCTTTGGCTCGCGCCACGGTTAAGTGACGCAATCTTTCTTTGGGGGAGTCTTCCCGCAAATCGGTCATGCCTATCGCGAATAAATATTTATCCCCGTTGCAATCAACGATTCTCACGCCGCCGTTTTCAATGACAAAAGCCTCAAGCCGGGCGAACGGAATTTTAAATCCTTCGCTCAGTTCAAGATTTTTACATTTGGCTATCGCTGCCTCATCGGCGATACCGGGAACTGACAGGCATAACGCTATGACCGCAAAACATAATATTTTGATTTTCATATGGCTCCCGCGTCAATGGTTTGACTTTTTTTAGTTTTAATATCCTGCTGATATTTGGTTTTATCCTGGACCAGATTATTTTTTAAATCAGACTCCATTAATCTTATTTCACAACGGATCAGCAGATCGGCTTTCACTTTTTCAGAGAGTATTTGCAGTTCCCTGACATCGTCCGCATATAACATCACATCGGACTCCAGCCTTTTTTGCAAGCGGTCTTTATCGAACTCCGCACCGATTTCATCCTCAATTTCAGACAAACTATTGGCGGCTTCCGGATTGAGCGGAACCTGTTCGATTTTATTTTTCCACTCTTTCCAGTTTTCCATAAAAATCTGCTTCATTGATTCTTTATAGTTGAGCAAAGAATCATCGGGAATGAAACTTCCATCCGGCACTTCGGCGCGGGCGACAATATGCACATTTTTTACCGGAATGACCAATGAACACGAGAAGCGATTTTCCGCCGTCTGACAATTTTCGACTTTCATGCCGGAAATGGTCAATGCGTAATTTTTATCCACTTGCAACTTCCGGCTCAGCGCGGTCGATGCATATATTTTCGCCTTGTTTAAATTTATCTGGTCATTTTTTATTTTGGAGAACAGTTTCACCGGGGAAAACGTGACATCCAGCGAATAGGTTTCCGCATCCGCCGTAAATTGCGCCTGGGCATTGTACGGATCTTTGTCGAAGCTGATTTGTTCCATGGAGCAGGCGCTCAGGCATAACATTCCCAGCGCCAGCGCCATGAAACCGGAAGATATTTTACAGGAAATCATTGGCGATATCAGAAGTCACTTTTTTCGACTTCAATACTGTCGGGTCCTGCTTTACCTGGCCGCCGGCAAGGGAATCTTCCGCGCCGGTTTTGTCGTTGTTCATTTTTTCCCTGATTTCCTTGCCCAGCTCGCTGAATTTTGGTTTCCAGCCATAGATGGCGGTGATGGTCTTTTTGTCCGCGTCCAGATCATAATGGATGAGCGTCAGCCCGCTGAGGACTTCAGATGAAACAGATTTAAACTTTTCGCCCTGCTTATCAATGGATTTACCTTTTTGAATCAAGCTGCCGCCGTTGCCTTCCGTGGTAAGGACGGTTTGATTGTCGCTGGTTTCCACGACGGTAACGGTTTCCTTCATGAATTGAACGAGGGCGGTTTTGGCCGACTGTTCCGCCGCTTTTCTGGCCATAAGCTGAGCTTTGACCGGTCCCAGGACGGTTGACACTTCCGCCTGGCCGACCACCAGAAACGACTGAATCGCGCCATTGGAATCATATTTTATATTATATATCCCAATTCCCATATCTTTGATTTTCTTTAATTCCTGCTCCTGGGCGCCGGCTTTGTTCTGTTCCTGGCTTGTTGCAATTAATCCGCACCCGATGATCGCCGACGCCAAAACGACTTTTACAAACGATAGATTTTTCATAACAATCCTCCCATGATTTATTATTATCTTACTACGGTTCAATAATTTATCCAGTACGGCTAATCCTTTTATTTTGAGTTTCTGCCTTTTCTCACTGATTTTCCAGATGAATATCTTAGCGTTTCAATAATCCGAATATCCAATATCCAACAGAGAACCGAAATCCGAATATCCAATATCCAACAGAGAACCGAAATCCGAATATCCAATATCCAACAAGGAATATCCAACAGAGAACCGAAATCCGAATATCCAATATCCAACAGAGAACCGAAATCCGAATATCCAATATCCCGTCCCGCAGCCGCGGGATCCCGCGAAGCGGGAAATATCCAGTATCCAACAGAGAACCGCCGGTATTCATTATTGCTCCTGTTTTTTTCCGGCAGTATCTATGCTTTTGAACAAAATTGAAATCAGCTCATCTGTTTCCTGAAGCAGCGGAGAAAGTTTTGAAGGTTGAATCAATTCGGCACGCAGAATGATTTTCAGCCAAACTTCTGTCTCACGCAACTCTTTCAGAGCAATCTTTAACTTATGAATAAAATCAGCATTGGATTCAGCGCTCTGAGCTTCGCCATAATTTGGAGCCGGAGAAGTTCCACTCCTTAATACTTGAGCACATATATGCTTTCCGGCTTTTGTGTCAGGAAGATTTTCCGATATTTTAATAATTCTAATTGCGTAATTTATGAAGCGGTCCCGCAGATCGAAATTTTTATGATTGCTTTTTGTATTTGTTTTTTCATTCATCAGTTGGATATTCCGTGTTGGATATTGGATATTCGTTTTATTCATAGGTTTTTATTTTCTCTTCTGAATTTTGTCAAGGTATTCCTGCATATTGGCCAGGTCGCATTCTATCCGGTTGGCGTTTTTCAGCTTATCCAACGGGATTTCCATATAAAACGGGAAATAGAGAAACGGCATAAAATCGCAAATCTCGGATGCAATGTTTTCATTGCCCCCCGCCAGAAAAGAACTCCCGCAAAAGTAAGGGGCAATTTCATACGCCGGGGAAGGCGAAGTGAAAAGACTGGTGCCTTCAAAAGAGCCGTTTTTCAGGAAACTATAGCTGAAATCTGTCGGGAACGGCGAGTTATAACTGAGTTTATTCTTCTGGGAGAACAGCGACGGGAATTTATTATAATCAAAAGCTTCGTCAAAATAATCTCTTTTTATCAGTTGCCTTTTGCTCCAGACCGCGTCAATCCCGTTTTTTAACTCCACCATCAAAACCAGATCATTCCAGTAATAAGGCGCGGCGGCGCGGGACAGATTGGCGTCAACCTTCTGCCTGTCAGCGGCGGCCAATTCCAGTTTGTTGATGGTATCAACGCTTTGGCATATCGTTCTCGGAACCGCATACAGGACAAATGTCATAACGCCTTTGTCGTAATCAATATCCCGGACGATCCGGAACGGGGAGCAGTCAAAATCATAGATTTTCCAGAAATCCTGGACTTTCTGAAAAATCAGCGCATTGCAATAGTACGGCCAGAAAGCGCGCAGCCTTCTTTTACATTCGTCAAGCCTGGCGGCCGCGCCGGGGTCCCGTCCGGCCGCGGCTTTCAGCTCCGGCAAAGAATTTAATTCTGAACGATATCTGGTTCCGCTGAAAGCGTTATATCTTGGCGAGCAACCTAATTTCTGCAGTTCCCGCTGTTTGGCGTTATCTTTTTCATCGGAGTAGCTGGTTTCTTTAAAATATACTTTGAAAATGCATTTCCCCTTACAGATTGAATCCAGCGCTTTTTCCGTTTCTTTTACAAACGCCTGATATTTTTGCGGGTCGGTTTCGATTTTTATGTTTGAAACGTAAAGGCCCTTTTCCTCATTGTAAAGCCTGACTTCAGACGCGGATATTTTAGTTATTTTGCGCGGAAAATTCTGGAAGATATTCTGGAAAACGCTTATCGCGTCTTTCAAGCCGTCCAGCTTGGTGGAGGTTTCGGCAAAAAGCGCGTAACCGTTAACGTTCGCCTTGAAGGTGATCTGGTTGTCTTTCAGGGCCGACTCAAAATCGTCGATGACAACCACCGCTTCGATCTCAATTATCCCGCCGGAATACGGGGTCGTCTTCAAGTAGTCCTTGATAAAAGCGTTGCTGTGAGTGACGATCCGGTCTTCAATAACGTCTTCGTTTTTTACTATTTCAAGACTGTCAACATAAACCCCGACCACCTTCCGGATTGCGTCTTTAAAGGCCTGCTTCAGGGCGTCATCAATATTTTCGCCCTGTCCTTTAGCCTTAACCCTGAACGAGCCGCTCTCTTTGGTAACGGCGGCGTCAATATTGGAGACTCCGTTATTGGGTTCTTTTTGAACAGCCGCGGAGAGTTTGCCGGAAAAATTTACAACCTCAAAATAGGGAACAATCGCGTCATATTTGTAATTTACCTGGAGCCAGCTTGGTATGTTTCTGCTGTTTACGGGTTTTACCGGCTGCCCATTTTCCTGAAGCTTGGCTTCTTCGAGCCGTCTTTTGTCTTCAGCCAGCTTATAGATGGTGTCAGCCAGTCTTTTGTAATATGCTTCTTTAAAAAAGATCCATCTGGATTTTAGCGAGATGTCTTCCTGCCGGTAAACGGCCGTGGTTCCGTCGTCCAAGTCAATGACAATCCGGTTTGAGTTCAGCCTGCGCAGTTTTCCGGCCACTTTATCATCGTCGTCATAATCGCTCAGATACAGTTCCACGCGCTCGCCGGGTTTCGCCGGTTTGTATTCTCCGATGGCGGCAATGGCTTCTTTGATTAAAGCCTCGTTTTCGATTTCGATTGCGACAACCGGCAAACTGCAAAAGATGATTAGTAAAAACAATATTTTCATTATTGGAACCATGAAAAATAGCGTTATTTTCCCAGGAGGACTACGGCCATGGCGGCGATGCCTTCTTCGCGTCCGCAGAACCCCATGCCTTCGGTGGTGGTGGCTTTGACGGAAATCCGGTCGGGCGCGCAGTCCAGCACTTCGGCCAGATTCGTTCTCATCTGGTCAACATACGGTTTGATTTTCGGGCGCTGGGCGATAATTGTGATATCCAGATTCATAATCTCATAACTGGAAAAATGCTCATCGGAAATGATCTTCACCAGCAAATCCATGCTGTTGGCATTCTTGAACGCCGGATCGTTATCGGGAAACCATTCCCCGATATCCCCCAGCGCCAGCGCGCCCAGCATGGCGTCCATTGCCGCGTGGACCGCAACATCGGCGTCGCTGTGGCCGAGCAGCCCGGCATGATGCGGAACCGTAACTCCGCAGAGAATCAGCGGCCTGTCCGGGACAAACCGGTGAACATCAAATCCCTGTCCTATTCTGTACATGATTTTCTCCAGTAATATTTGAAGGTTTAATCCTAAATTTTTGAATATCCAATATCCAAGGTAAAAAAACCGCAAACCTGAACACATTCTCGCACAAAGACGCAAAGGCACAAAGAAAAGTAAAACTTGCCATTGTTATTCGCTTCGTGTCTCCGTGCCACACCTCCGGCGGGTAAACCTTCGTGCGATAATATGTTCAGCTTTTTTGTATTTTGCTTTTCCTTCATCAGTTGGATATTTCCCGCCTCCGCGGGATCCCGCCTTGCGGGACGGGATATTGGATATTCGTTTTTTAAACCCATAAATTCCAGTGAAGACCCTAAAAGGTTAATACGCTTTGTCCGCTTTGAAGGTCTTCAACTGGTTGTTGACGTTCTCCCTGGAAATCAAATTCTTATTGTATAATTCCATCATCGCCTTTTCCATCGTGATCATGCCGTCCTTGAAGCTGGTTTCGATGACGGATTGCAACTGGCTGGTTTTGCCTTCACGGATCAGCGACTGCACCGCCGGCGTGCCGAGCATGATTTCGAATGCCGCCACCCTGCCGTGTCCATCCTTGAGCGGGATCAGCCGCTGGGCAATGATTCCCAGCAGCGTTCCGGCCAGTTGCAGCCTTATCTGGTTCTGCTGATGAGCCGGAAATGAGTCAATGATGCGGTCGATGCTCTGCGGGGCGTTGTTCGTGTGCAGCGTGGCCATGACCAGATGCCCGGTTTCCGCCGCAGTCAGCGCGGCGGCGATGGTTTCAGTATCGCGCATTTCACCCACCAGTATCACGTCGGGGTCCTGCCGCAGGACATATTTCAAGGCATTGGCGAAACTCAAAGTATCGGCGTGAACTTCGCGCTGTTCAATCACCGCTTTGCGGTTCTGGTGGACGTATTCAATCGGATCTTCCACCGTAATGATATGGCAGCCGTGTTTGGAGTTGATCCGGTCGATCAAACTGGCCTGGGTGGTGCTCTTGCCGTGGCCGGTAGGCCCGGTGACCAGAATCAACCCGTGTTTTTTATCCGTCAGGTTGACGATTGACGCGGGAATATTCAACTCTTCCGGACTCGGTATGGTTTTGGGAATGATGCGGATTGCCGTGCCGACGTTGCCGCGCTGGTAAAAACCGTTTACGCGGAAGCGGCACTGGTCCGGCGGGGCTTCCGCCGGAGCATCGCTGCGCTTGAGATGCACGGTCAGCGCAAAGTCGATTTCCCGGTTTTCTTCAAAATCCGCCCGCTGTCTCGGCGAAAGAATGCTGAACAGCAGCCGTTTGGTGTCGGCGGAAGTCATTAAATCGGTATCCATCGGCGCCAGTTCGCCGTTAATCCGGACCGTCGGACGGCAGCCGGCGCTGAGCAACAAGTCGCTGGCGTTGTTGGCCACTGCGGAATGCAGCAGCCGTTTAATATTGATCTTGTCCGTATCGGATTCTTCCTTGATGGAAAGATCGCGGAATGTCTCGATGCCGCTTTCCATGCCTTTCGAAAGCAGCAGAAATTCATCGGCATTGGATGCGGCGGTCCGTCCGGTCTCAAGTGAGATTTTGCCGGCCTTATGCATTTCACACAATGCCCGGTCGAAGGTAACCATGCCGTCTTCGTGGCCGCGGCGGATCGCGGTTTCCAGGTCTTTAAAATTGCGGTCGGCAATCAGCGAACGGACTACCGGCGTGGCGCGCAGGATTTCCACCGCCGGAATCATGCCGGGCTGGTCTTCCCTGGAAACCAGCCGCTGGGCGATAACCCCCTCCAGCGCCAGGGAAAGATCGTCTGCGGCCTGCCGCCGCAGATGTTCCGGGAAATGGTTGATGATTCTTTCCAGCGCCTGCACGGTATCCGCCGTGTGAACTGTGGAAATAACCAGATGCCCGGTCAGCGCGGCGGTAACCGCCGTCTGCATGGTGACCAGGTCGCGCATTTCGCCGATAACGATGACATTCGGGCTCTCGCGGACAACATTGGTCAACGCCTCGGAAAAAGAGGTGGTGTCGGCGCCGATTTCGCGCTGGGTAATCAGGCTTTTTATGTCCTGGTGGATATATTCAATCGGGTCTTCGATGGTGACGATATGCTTTTCATAGTGATTGTTGATATGGTTGATCATGGCGGCCATCGTCGTTGACTTGCCGCTGCCGGCGGAACCGGCGATCAGAATAAGCCCGCGAGGAAGATCGGATAATTCCCGGATGATTCCCGGCAGTTGAAGTTTCTCAAACGACAAATCGCTGCCCAACTGCACCGGACGGGCGACCATGCCCGGCAAACCCTGCTGAATCAGAAAATTAATCCGGAAACGGAACCCTTTTTCCAGCGTGAATCCGGTATCGTAACTGCCGCAGGCATTGAATTTCTCTTCCGCTCCCGGCAGCAGCACTTTCCGGCGGAACTCTTCGATTTCCACGGCGCTGACGGACTCGCCCTCGACCGGCAGCACTTTGCCAAGCTGCCGGACATACGGCGGCTTGCCTGCCGAGATGAACAGGTCGGACGCTTCGGACTGCGCGGCGGCATTTAGTAATTCGATAATCCGCATGACTGTTTTACCCATAACTAGCGGTTGAAATATGTCCCTCTAAGTATACAGTAAACCATGTAATCAATAATTCAAACTCAACGCCAATAATCGCAACGGAGTGAAAATGGGAACTACTCACTCGCCCAAAAACTCTTTTGCCTTAGTTTTCAATTGAAGGTAAGATTTTTATTCTTAGATGATTGGGATGTGCTGAACTATTATAAAAAGTTTGCATTATTCCGCTATAGAAGTTTAGATTTAAAGTCAGGAAAACATCCGCTTAAACGAAAAATTCGTTTGCATTTCGCACAATCGCAAGGCATATTTGAGTGAAAATAGTTGTTGCGGAAGGTTGCAGCGTACTGTCCTATTATGTATAAAAGAATAAGAAGATGGGTAAAATCCGATAAACAAATTAATTGAGTAAATAATATGAAATCCTGTGAATTTTGTAACGAATTTTCATCCTATTCCAATTCAAGATTTGGTAAAATTTATAAGGATGAAAAAATAATTAATAGAATAATTGCTGATTCTATTAACTTTGTTGTATTGCCTACAATTGCTCAGTTAGTTCCAAATTCATATCTTGTATTGCCTAAAAAACATTATGAAACGTATGCGCAAGTACCATCAGAATATTACGATGAACTCTTGTCATTGGTTTGTAAAATTGAACGTAAATTAAGCAAAAATGTTATTTTGTTTGAGCATGGTGCCAAATCATGCACTGACTCTGGGTGTGGCATTTATCATGCGCATATTCATATTGTTCCCATTAACTCAGATTTTGAATATTCACAATTAGTCGGAGAAGACGCGAAAAGAGAGAATGATTTCCATAAGTTAATGTATTCACTCCGCCAATCGCCTAATTACATTTTTTATAGAGATAACAATGGAAATTATTTTTATAATGCTTTTTGTGAACACAATAAAGCCATGTTTGTCTCACAGTATTTTAGAAAATGGTTACATGAGAAATTCCACCTGAATAAAAGTTGGAATTGGAACGATTATAATTTTGTGGAAAAAGGTGTTTTGGATGCTATAGAGAATATAAAGTAATAAAATATTCCCCGCCAAAACATACTTGTGTTCTTGCTTTTATATATTATTATCTTTATGAAGAAACTAAAAATTAATTAAACTATTTGTTATTTATGAAGTACAAATTCAATATAAATTTAGCTTTTGATATATTAAATGACAGGGAATTGAAAGCTATTAAAAGCTCAATAGGTGCTTTATTTAATTTTCTTTTTGAAACCGCGACAATTAAAGAAGGAAAATATCTTTCTGAAAAGATTAAAGACGTATGGCCGCTTCTACAAGAAATTGACACAAACCTTTTACTAAAATATGAATATAAGATTATTTTACTGCCACTAAACAGGGTTGGAGCACAGGAGGGAGCAAGCGGCAGTAGGGTTTTTGTTACTTATTTTAGATTTGACGACCAAGATTATTGTTCATCGAATCCGTTGATATTTAAATTTGATGTTGTAAGATCGAAAAAGAAGAAAGATAAGCTGGCAGATGAAAAAAAGAATGCCGAATCTGTAATTGCCTTTACAGACGAACACTTTGCCATTCCGCTATACCATTCTATCAATGGCGGTTATAGTTTTCTTTGGGCTCCGTTTACCTCATCTGTATATACGCGGACTAATGGATTATATAAAAATCCCATAATAAAAGAAAATAATTTACGGAAATTAATAATTTCTGCTATTAAAAGTAATAATAAAACGAAAGTAAGAAAAGTTACTAATACTTTAAATACCACATATAGATATTTTAAATACTGGCATAGTAAAAATAGCTTTCACAAGAAATTAAAAAAAACATATTTAGAAGAATACGAATGGTATTTACGTGATATTGACAGTTGGAGTAAGCCTTGGTTTGATATATGGGGTGAATCAATCAATCAATATGTCAATGATTTTAATACCGAATGGATCAACCCTTTTTGGATTCTTGACAGAATTAAAGATATGTCATTCCTTTTTAAAGTTGGCGCAGTACATGGGGATTTACATCCATTAAATATTGTAATTTCACATGAAGAGAAACCTGTGATCATTGATTTTGGCTGGACACAGCATGAAGCTCATATTGTTAAAGACTTTGCCTTAATGGAAGCAAATATTAGATTTGCTTCATTGCCTCCGGATTATTCTTATAATTATCTGCATGATTTATCAAAATCAATAGAATTAGATTCATTAACCACAAAAAAGAATGATCCTCTTTATTTATGGTTGATTTCAATAAGACATAATTTTGCTGACATTGACAAAGATGGAATTTTTTTGGATGAATATATTATTCCATTGTTTTTGATTTCTTTGGGGCTGTTAAAGTTTACTAGCAAGATATCAAATCAAGTAAGCGCCAGATTAACAGTTCTTAGTCTGGCAAAATATATTTATGATAATAAAATTGAAGCATGAAAAACAACCAAACATTGAAGGATATTGGCGAGTTCTGTTTATTACGGGATTATATATTCCCTATTGTGAAAGATGTAAGTAATGACCTTATCGGAGATGATTGTGCATTTATCAAATTAGATGGCAAATATGACAGATTAGTAATTACTACTGATGCAGGGCCACGACCTTTAGTAATGGATTTGGGATATTCTTCTTATTTTTCATGGGGATGGTATACCGTTTTAGTCAATGTTAGCGATTTGGCTTCCGCGGGTTGTAAGCCTTTGGCTCTTTCTCTATCAATTGATGCGCCAAGTACCATGAAAGTATTTGAGATAGAAGAATTTTACGAAGGAATATCTGCTGCTTGTAAACATTTTGAGATAGTATTATCTGGTGGCAATATTAGAGCAAGTAACACCTTCTCATCTCATGGTACAGCAATTGGATTGCTAGACAATTCTAATGTTAATATTACAAGAAAAGACTGCAATATTGATGATATTTTAGTAAGCATTGGCGAAAATGGCGCTTTTATTTCTTGTTATTTGAAAGGTAAAGAGCTAGGTCTTAATAGTTTAAATATTGCAGAAAAGGAAAAGTTAATAAAACCAGATTCACAAATAAGAGCAATGCGGATTTTAAATCAAGATGGACTATTAACATCTGCAAGCGATAATTCTGACGGAATTTTGGGATCACTTATGAATATCTGTGAAAGATCTAATTGCGGTTTTCTAATTGACTTCGATAAAATCAAAATGCCCAATTATATCAATGAAATCAGTGAGCGTCTTGGACTAAATCCATGGAATTTATTCTTTTCTTGGGGCGATTGGCAAATTATTGCTACAGTACATCATGAAAAATTTAGTTCCTTTAAGAAATTATCACAAGATAATGATATAAAATACACAGTTCTTGGCAGAGCAATACCCGAACCATTGCTTATCAATGGAATCCTCGATAATAAGCCAGTTTCGTTAAATTGCATTAGGAATGAAAATTTTAAACAACATTCATATAACAATAATATTTTAAATCATGTAGATTATTTATTAAAAACAAGTTTAATAAAAAAATAACAATTCGGAGGTATGCATGAAAACTGATACAATCTATTTTGCCAAAGTTCATTCCGGAGGAATTATTCCAAGAAAAAGAGATGAAGATGCGGGGTATGATTTTTATCCTAATTTTGAAGAAGAAAACATGGTTATAAAACAAAATGAAATAAAACTAATCCCTACAGGAATAGCTACTGCATTTCATAATAATTATGTTTTAATTGTTAAAGAACGTAGCAGCACCGGGTCAAGAGGAATGTCTGTTAGAATGGGTGTTATTGATTCTGGCTACAGAGGCGAAATAATAATTGGCATAAACAACACCAATTATAAACCAATTATAATTACAAAAAATAAAAATTTTAAAGACGAAAATTATATTATATATCCCTACGATAAAGCAATAGCACAAGGGATACTTGTGCCAATTCCAAAAATGAAAACACAAGAAGTAACGTATGATGAACTTTTGGCTTTTACTTCTGAAAGACAAAAATCGTCATTAGGTGCAAGTGGCAAGTAAAATCATTAACGCCGGGCGCAAATCTTTCTTATAAAATAGATTTCACTTTTTACGGTCTGTTTTATGCTCTTGTATTACAACCTGAATTCCCGAAAAGATGTAACTATGTCGGGATGACGACTCCGAATACTTCCATAATTTTCCGCTGAATCGGATTTGTTTCTGTATATAACTGTCCGTAACGATGGGAATATTTTATTCGTAC
>TBL_comb47_HYPODRAFT_10004973_pt1 | contig 15083 bp, 10 predicted proteins | sample TroBogypolimnion_40_FD_10682 | JGI IMG/M metagenome (IMG submission 10682)
TGCTCGATGTTGAGCTCGACCAGGATGTTCTTGTTGTCGCCCACGCCGTTCGCCTTCACCTCGTTCAGGATCTCGCGCACCAGGGTGGGGGCCTCGGCGGCCTCCTTGGCGATCGCCGCGTCGTCCGCGTCCTTGAGGTTCAGCAGCGAGGCGCCCAGCAGGCGCTGCCCCTTGCCGCCGCCTCCGCCGATCGCCTTCAGGCGGACCCGGCTCTGCGGGTACTTCTTCAGCATGGCGGCGACTTCGATCTGCACCTGGGCGCAGAGCTCCTCGATGGAGAAGAGGTCGATCCCCTTATTGTAGGAGGCGTACAGGATGTGGTCGGCCAGCGCCTCCAGGGTCAGCTCGGCGTTGCCCAGCACCTGCGGGTCGCACTCCAGGCCGTCGGAGGAGGCCAGGGCGAGCAGCTTCTCGCGGGAGGGGTGCTTTCTGACCAGGGCGCGCGCGGTGACGTTGTCGATCCCCGGGGTGACGGAGACGTTCACCGAGAGGGCGGTGCGCTTCGCCTCGTCCTTCTTGCCGGCGCCCGCCTGGGTCGCCGAGCAGGGGCCGATGAACTTGAGGCCCGCCTTCTCGATGGCGGCCACGAACTCGTCGTCCTCGGCCATGAAGCCGTAGCCCGCGAAGATGGAGTCGTAGCCGTTCTCCAGGGCGATCCGGATGATCTGGTGGATGCGCTCGACACGCTCCTCCTTGCTCGCGCCGGTGTAGTCGGGCACCCGGTGCACGCGCTTGGAGTCGGTCAGGGTGCGCAGCTCGGGGGCCAGGGCGTTCGGGTAGACGATGGAGTCCTTCTCGGAAAGCAGGATTCCGAAGTGGGTGATCCCCATCTCGGCGTAGACGTCCATGGCCTCCTTGCGGATCGGCCCACGGCAGACGATGAGCGGTTTGAGGTCCGCGCAGGAAAAGGACGCAACCCACGGGGACGGGGAGCTCGCCAGCCGGCGGTCCCTGTGGATGAGTGGATTATTGGTGTAGTTGTCTATTTGTGCCATCGGTCTCTATCTCCAATCCATTAAAAATCAGGTTAAGGTTAAGGTTTAGGTTGAGGAGAGGCTTATTGGCCCCCTACCTGAACCTGTCTTTTCCTAAGGCGCCCGGTTGAGGAAAGGTCGTTCTTAACCTTAACCTCAACCTTGACCTGTTTCTTCCCTAGTGGAACTCGCGCTGCACGGCCTGCATCGGGCCGGCCTTGTAGTGGCGCAGGAAGAAGTTCAGGTTCTCGCCGAGCACCTTCCTGAGGTCGGTCGGCATGACCAGGGAGGAGATGGAACCGAGGCTCAGGGCCTCCTTCGGGTTCATCAGCTCTTTCTCGTAGCGCGTGTTCAAGAGTGCCTCCTCGGCCCGCAACCAGTCGGCGGCGTCCTTCTCGGCGTCGAGCTTGGCGGTCTCGGGCTTCACGCCGGCGTCCACCCGCTCCTGGGTGCCGCTCTTCACCCTCTGGATGACGGCGGTCCTCAGCTTCCTCAGCTCGTCCTTGTAGACGAATTCCTTCCCGGCGGGTCCCATGACGGCCAGGCGGGTGGTGGGGAGCGCCAGCACCAGGTCGGCGCCGGTCGGGTAGTTGTTGTAGGAGGCGTAGGCGCCGCCGTAGGCGTTCCGAAGGATAAGGAGGATGCGCGGCGTCCTGATGTCGACGATGGAGTCGAGCATGGCGCGGCCGGCCTGCACGATGCCGCGGGTTTCCTGCTCGCGGCCCGGGAGGAAGCCGGTGGTGTCTTCCATGAAGATCATCGGGATGTTGTAGATGTTGCAGAAGCGGTTGAAACGGGCGATCTTGTAGGCCGCGTCGCAGTCGATCTGACCGGAGTCGACGGCCGAGTTGTTGGCGACGAAGCCGACCACGTTGCCGCCCAGGCGCCCGAAGGCGGTTACCACGTTGCGGGCCCGGTCGCGCTGCATCTCGAAGTAGTCGCCATGGTCGCAGATCTGCTGGATGATGATGGAAACGTCGAAGGGGGTGTTGAAGCCCGTCGGCGAGTTGAAGGCCTTCTTGAGGAGCGTGTTGATCTCCCAGGTCTTGCGGTCCAAGGGATCCGTGGTCTCCTGGAAGCGCGCCATGACGGAGTTGTTGTCCGGCAGGTAGTTTAAGAGCTGGATGGCGGCGCGCAGGGCACCCACCTCGTCCTCGACGGTCAGGTCGGCGACGCCGGACTGGCCGTGCACCTTGGGTCCGCCCAGGTCTTCCGGGGTGACGTCCTCGCCGAGTACGCTCTTCACGACGCCCGGGCCGGTCAGGCCGAAGAAGGTGTCGTTGGGCTGGATCACGAAGCTGCCCTGGCGCGGCAGGTAGGAGCCGCCGCCGGCGTTGAAGCCGAACATGCACATGATGCTCGGCACCACGCCGCTGATCTTCCGCAGCGCCGTGAAAGCCTCGGCGTAGCCGTCCAGACCGCCGACCCCGGCCGGCACGAAGGCGCCCGCGGAGTCGTTCATCCCGATGACCGGAATCCCCTTCTCGCCCGCCATGTAGAAGAGGCGGGCCAGTTTGTTGCCGTTGGTGGCGTCCATGGAGCCGGCGCGCACCGTGAAGTCGTGGCCGTACACCGCGACGTCGCGGCCGTGGATGTTCAGGATGCCGGTCACCAGCGAGGCGCCGTCCAGGTTCTTGCCCCAGTTCTGGAACAGGATGTTGGGCTCCTCCTCGGTGAGGACGCGGATCCTTTCCCAGACCGTCATGCGCTTCTTGAAGTGCTGCTTCTCGATCTGGTCGATGCTGACCGACTTGATGGGGCGCTGGATCAGGTCGTGGCCTGCCTTCATCGCCTCCTCGTAGCCGCCCGTGGCGCGGGAGATCTCGCCGGGGATGTTGAATTCGACCTTTTCGGCCGCGTCAAAGGGATTCTTAAGCGAGGGCTTCATGACTTTATTGGACATTTCGGGCATCCTTCCGGTAGTTGGGATTTTTCAACTGAGACTGTCGTGCGGTGCTACTCATTGCCATCCTCCCGTGGTGTATTATTGAAAAAGCTGATTCACTGTAGGTCATGCGAGTTTCCTGCAGTCGGGATGCTTCCCGGGCGCCGGCACACCGGCGCTGTCTTTGCCGGAGGACGTTCTTGATGTGAACTTAGCGAAACCGACTGCTTAGCTGGCAGGGCCAGGTCAAACCGATTCGCTATGAGCGGGATAAAATTCCGCCTCTTATGCTCGATGAGCAAGCCAGGCTGTACTATACGTGCTGCGCGAAGCAGGAAGGGTTGTGCCGTGGTGAGAGATGCCTGAAGCTGTAGAACCGGGAAAGAGGCCGCGAGCCTCGTGCTTCCGTTACGCCGTTTCTGTCCGGCAGATTTATTCGGGACGCACAAATCTATCGGTCCAGACTTGGCCCGCTTCATTGCCTGCCGGTGTAATACCAAAGAACTGATGTTCTATTGGTAATTTCACTTAACGTTCATAAGGTTTTGCTTGGCAAATGTCAATAAGAAAAACAGTGTATACGCGGGAAAGTGCGGGAAAACGACCGGTTGTCGGGCAGGTTTTTTTTAGGGGAACTGCTGCTGACAGGGGGGCGCCCTGTCAGCGTTTGATTTTGCCAGCCAGAAGTTCGACGGTATGCAATACCCTCGTTTTATCGCCGGCCTGTTTCAGCCCGTCGGAGAGTTGCATGATGCAGCCGGGGCAGCCGGTGACGACGGCGTCCGCGCCCGTCGCGATGATGGAGGCGCTCTTGCCGGAGTTGATTTTGAGCGAGCTTTCGTAGTGGTACACGTTGAAGGTGCCGCCCAGTCCGCAGCAGCGGTCGGCCCCCTCCATCTCGACGAGATCGATCCCGGGGGTTCCCTTCAGCAGGGCGCGCGGCTCCTTAGTGATCCCGGCGGTCCGGTGGTGGCAGGGGTCGTGGTAGGTTATCTTGAGCGCCTCGCCGTTTCCGGTCTCTTCCGTGTTGAGGCCGAGCTTCTGCAGCAGGACCGCAGCGTCCACCGTCTTGTCGGCCAGGGCCTGAAGCCGGGTCTTCAGCTCGGGGTTTCTCTTGCCGATCACCAGCGGGTAGAGCTTATGCAGGGCGCCGCCGCAGGTGGCGCAGGCGGTCATGACGTAATCGGCCTGGTGACGCTCCAGGGACGCCAGGTTCGCTTCGGCCAGTTCGCGCACCGTTTCGAGATCGCCCCCCGACATGCCGGGAAGTCCGCAGCACTGCTGATCCTTCGGGATGATGACGGTGCACCCCAGGTGCCGGAAGAGCTCCAGGGTCGCCTCTCCGATTCCCGTGTAGACGAAATTGGTCATGCAGCCGGTGAAGAAGACGATGCGCGGTTTTCCCGGCTCCCCTTCGATGACCTCCGGGTAGCGGCTCAGGAACGGTTTGCCGGCGATCTGCGGGATGTGGCGGCTGTTGCCCAGAAACGGCATCGGGAAGCGCAGCCGCAGGCCCGAGGTGGCGGGGACCTTGCGGAAGAAGAGCGGCCCGAGGACGGAGGCTGCCAGCGCGCCGAAGTTCATCATCTTGCGGTTCTTGATGACCTGGCCCACCGCCTTGTGGAAAGTGGTAAGGCCGCGGCGCTGTGCCAGCGCCTCGCGCGCCGCGATGACGATCTCGTCCGTGGGGACCTGATTCGGGCACTTGTCCACGCAGGAGCCGCACAGTAGGCACTTGGACATGGCGGCGTAGGTGCCGTCGTCCAGCGTGATGTCGCCCTTCATGATGTGCTGCGCCAGGGCGATCTTGCCGCGGGCGACCGCGGGTTCGCGCTCGAAGGCGGTGAAGGCGGGGCAGTTGGCGCGGCAGGCGCCGCACTTGACGCACTTCTTCATCTCGGCTTCCACGCGCTTCAGCGGATCTACTACTAGCTTCTTTGTCATCTATGCCTCATAAAATCGTTAAGTGGTTAAGTCGTCAAGTCGTTAAGTCGGGAAAACCGAAACAAAGGCTTACCCACTGAACCACTGAACCACTCGACAACTCAACGCATTTAGAATTACGTATCGTTCCCACGCTCCAGCGTGGGAACGCATCAGGGGACGCTCCCGCGTCCCTTTCCGGCTGCGTGGGAACGCGTCCGGAGATGCTGTCACGCAGCCTCCGGTGCCGGACGCAGGAGCGTCCGGGGAGTCCGTTCCCACGCAGGAGCGTGGGAACGATGCCGAGCGACTTAACGACTCGACGACTCGACGACTCGACGACTTAACGACTTAACGACTCAACGACTCGACGACTTAACGACTTAACGACTTAACGACTCAACGGTTTTATTCAGTTCTCCAGCGGCAGCATCTTCCCGGGGTTCAGGATGTTCCTCGGGTCGAGCGCCCGCTTGATGGCGCGCATGGCGCCGATCTGGTCGGCCGAGAGCTCCATCGGGATGAACGGCTGCTTGGAGAGCCCGACGCCGTGCTCGCCGGACATGGTGCCCCCCAGGTCGAGCGCGGCCTGGAACACTTCCTTGATCGCCTCGTGCGCCTTCTCCTCCTGCCCGGCGGCCGACTTGTCGATCATGATGTTGACGTGGATGTTGCCGTCCCCGGCGTGGCCGAAGTTGACGATCGGGATGTCGTAGCGCTTCTGGATCTGCTCGATGCGCCGGATGACGTCCGGCACCCGGCTTCTGGGCACCACGATGTCCTCGTTGAACTTGTCCGGGTTCACGTCGCGCAGGCTGGGCGATACCAGGCGGCGCACCCGCCAGAGTTCCTCGCTCTCCGCCGCGTCCTTGGCGATCCGGAACTGCACCAGGCCGAGCGGCTGGATGAGCGCGTGGATTTCGCCCGCCTGCTTCTCGATCAGGTCCCGGTCACCGTCCACCTCTATCAGTAGCACGGCCCTCCCTTCAGCGGGGATGCCCAGGTTGAAGCGGCGCTCGACGCAGGTAAGCGTCGCGTGATCCAGGAACTCCAGAGTCGTCGGGATGATCTTACCCTTAATGATGGTGGAAACCGCGCGCGCCGCGCCGTCGATGGAGTCGAACACGGCGAGCATGGTCTTCTTGGCGTCGGGGTAGGGGAGCAGCTTGAAGATGATCTTTGTGATGACGCCGAGCGTCCCTTCCGAGCCGCAGATCAGCTTGGTCAGGTCGTAGCCTACCACCCCCTTCACCGTCTCGCCGCCGGTGCGGATCACCTCGCCCGTAGGTAGCACGACCTCCAGCCCCATGACGAAGTCCTTGGTGACCCCGTACTTCACGGCGCGCGGGCCGCCGGCGCACTCGGCCACGTTGCCCCCCAGGGTGGAGAACTTGAGCGAGGCGGGGTCGGGCGGGTAGAAGAGGCCGAGCTTTTCCACCGCGATCTGGAAGGTCTCCGTCACCACCCCGGGTTCCACCTCGGCCACCAGGTTGTCCGTGTCGATCCTGAGGATCCGGTTCATCCGGGTCGTCACCAGCACGACGCCGCCCCCCTTGGGAAGCGCGCCGCCGGTGAAGCCGCTGCCGGCGCCGCGCGGGAAGACCGGGAACCCCTCGCGGTTGGCGAGCGCCAGGATCTGGGACACCTGGGCGCCCCCGTCCGGGTGCACCACGCAATCGGGGAGGAATTCCATCTGGGTGGCGTCGTAGCCGTAGCAGATCATGTCCTGCACGTCAGTGGCGACGTTCTCCTTGCCGACGATCTCTCTCAACTTGTCCAATATGGCTGCAGCTAGCATCAAATTTATCCTTTCACTGTCATATAATGTTTCGTCGGTAATCACGGGTCAAGGATGAAAGCAGGGGAGGTTGCTTCTGTAGGGGCGAATCATCATTCGCCCATCCCCTCCGTCACCCATCTACATCTCATTCAAGAATTGTCCAACTACTGTGCACTCTCAAAATAAAAATGACAAGAGTAGAATGGCACGCAAGCCGTAAACAATCCCTCACCCCGGCCCTCTCCCGGAGGGCGAGGGGGAGCTCGTCTAAAAGCCCTGTAGGGTGGGCAGCCCCCTGCCCACCAAGCCAGAGCTATCCCGCGTGGGCACAGGTGCCCACCCAACACAGGAGCGTCGAACTAACCTTTCCGCTAACTCAACCGTTTCCCTCGCCCCCCGGGAGAGGGACAGGGGTGAGGGAGTTGCCACGAAGTAACCTGTACGCTAACCCTTGCCCTGCAGCACCGGCAGCACCGTCCCGCCCTCCGGGATCAGATAGGCCGTGAACCCATCCGGCAGCAATGGGAGCGCCAGCTCGAGCGCCTCCTGGGGCGTCCGGGCCGGGATCATCCCCATGGTTTGCACCTCACTCGCGGGGAGCTGCGAGACCAGCACGATCCGGAAGCGCTGCGCCTTCTCCTTCACACTCCAGGCGGTCTGCCCGTTGATTTCGTAGCGCTTCCTTAGCGCCGACTCCAGCTCGCCGCAGCTCGCGAAACCGAACCAGTTGAAGAAGGTGGCGTTGCCGTAACCGTCGCGGCACTCGGCCAAAAGGATCATGACACCTCCGGGCTTGAGCGCCCGGCTGGCGTATTCCATCGATTTGTGGGCCTGGATCAGGTTGATGTCCTTGGGATAACCGCCGCAGGATACCACCACCAGGTCGGCCTTTTCGGGGATCGGGTAGCTGAAGGCCTGCGCGTAAAAGCGGCACCCCGCGAGGTGCGCATCGCGCCAGTCTCCTGCGAAGACCGCCAGTATCTTCTTCTCCGGGGTGAGGACCGTGTTCAGGATGAAGTCGGGCGCCCGCATCGCGCAGGCCTCTAGCATCGCCTCGTGCACCGGGTTCCCCTCCAGGTTCCCCGCGACCGCCTTGGGGTTCTTTCCGCTTCCCTCGCCGATGTTCAGCAGGGCAAAGTGGCTCGCCATGCAGCTCCTGCGGCTGGACACACCGGGGAGCAGGCTTTTTCTGCCGCCGCCGAAGCCGGCGAAATAGTGGAAGGTGATCGCGCCGGTCAGGATCAGCCGGTCCGCCTCGGCGACAGTTTTATTCACCTCCACCGGGAGGCCGCGTGCCGTGTCACCCAGGTAGACCAGGGCGCCGGGGGAGTCGCAGTCGTGGTCGGAGACCCGGATCCTGCCGTAGAGCTCTCCGACGATCCTCTTGTGCTCGGCCTCCGTCTGCTTTCGGTGGATACCGAGCGCGATGACGATCTCGATGTCTGCGTCCCTGACGCCCGCCTGGTTCAGGCGTTCCACCAGGATGGGCAGGTAGAGGTCGCTTGCGGTCGGCCTGGTGATGTCCGAGGTGACGATCACCACGCGCTCGCCGGGGCGAAACTCCGCGAGGGCCGCAGCGCAGCCGTCCAGGGCGCTTCTGATCAGCTCGGACGGGGTACCGGGGGGCTCGCCCGTTTGGGGGCGGATGGTCGCCAGCACGCGCTCCGGCGGAAGTTCCAGGGGGTAGCTTGTCTCGCCGCACTTAAGGGTAATCATGCGCGTTATGATACCTATTCGATACCGGATGCGCAACAGTTTAGACCAAAAGCGCGGCGCGGGGCAAAATAGGTTGACAAGAAGGGGCGTTTCCGATAACAATCACCCGTTTCTGTCACCAAAATCCCGACAAAAGCACGCCTTGTTAAGGCATATCCAAATAGGAGGATTTTTAATGGAACAGTATGCAGTAGTGTTCGCCCTGGTTTGCGCCGCGGCGGCAGTGGCCTACGGACTCATCACGGCCCAATGGATTCTGGGGCTTCCCCAGGGCAACGACCGGATGAAGCAGATCGCGGCAGCCATTCAGGAAGGGGCCGGGGCCTACATGAAACGCCAGTACACGATCATCGCCGCAGTCGGCGTGGTCATGTTCGTGGCGCTCTTCGCGACCCTCGGCTGGAAGACCGCCGTCGGTTTCGCGGTCGGCGCACTCTTCTCCGGCCTCACCGGCTTCATCGGGATGTTCGTCTCGGTCCGCGCCAACGTGAGGACCACCGAGGCTGCCAAGTCCGGCATCCACAAGGCCCTGAACGTGGCGTTCAAGGGCGGCGCCATCACCGGCATGCTGGTCGTCGGTCTCGGCCTGCTGGGCGTTGCCGGCTACTTCCTGGTGCTCCAGAAACTCATGCCGGGCGCTCCCATCAAGGACGTCGTGAGCCAGCTGGTAGGCCTTGGCTTCGGCGGTTCGCTGATCTCCATCTTCGCCCGTCTGGGCGGCGGCATCTTCACCAAGGGCGCCGACGTCGGCGCCGACCTGGTCGGCAAGGTTGAAGCCGGCATCCCCGAGGACGACCCCCGCAACCCCGCGGTCATCGCGGACAACGTGGGCGACAACGTCGGCGACTGCGCAGGCATGGCAGCCGACCTTTTCGAGACCTACGCCGTGACCCTGATCGCCGCCATGCTCTTGGGCGCCATCACCTTCACCAACACCGCGGCAGTCAACTACCCGCTCATCCTGGGCGGCATCTCCATCGTCACCTCCATCATCGGCACCTACTTCGTGAAGCTCGGCAAGAGCGGCAACATCATGGGCGCCCTGTACAAGGGACTCATCGTTTCCGGCGTGCTGGCCTGCATCGCGTTCTACTTCGTGACCGTGACCATGTTCCCGGAAGGGCTTGCCATGGGTAGCGGCGTCATCTCCTCCATGAACATCTTCCTCTCGGCGATCGTCGGCCTGGTCGTTACCGGCGCCATCTTCTGGATCACCGAGTACTACACCTCCACCGAGTACGGCCCGGTCAAGCACATCGCCCAGGCCTCCACCACCGGTCACGGCACCAACGTCATCGCCGGCCTCGGCATTTCCATGAAGTCGACCGCGTTGCCGGTCATCGTCATCTCCGCCGGGATCATCATCTCCTACCAGTGTGCGGGCGTGTACGGCATCGCCATCGCGGCAGTTTCCATGCTCTCCCTGACCGGCATCGTCGTCGCCATGGACGCTTACGGTCCGATCACCGACAACGCCGGCGGCATCGCCGAGATGGCCGAGCTGGACGAATCCGTTCGTGCAGTCACCGACCCGCTCGACGCAGTCGGCAACACCACCAAGGCCGTCACCAAAGGCTACGCTATCGGTTCTGCAGGACTTGCCGCCATCATCCTGTTCACCTCCTACGTCCAGGAGCTGACCATCGCCGACAAGACCTTCTCGCTCTCCAACCCCTACGTCATCGTCGGCCTCTTCATCGGCGGGATGCTCCCCTACTACTTCGCGGCGCTTTGCATGGAAGCCGTGGGCAAGGCAGGCGGCGCCGTCGTCGACGAAGTCCGTCGTCAGTTCCGCACCATCAAGGGGATCATGGAAGGCACCGGCAAGCCCGACTACGCGGCCTGCGTCGACATCGTCACCAAGACCGCGCTGAAAGAAATGGTCATCCCCGGCCTCATCCCGATCCTGGTACCGATCCTGGTCGGCTTCACCCTGGGCCCCGTGGCACTGGGTGGCGTCATCGTCGGCTCCATCGTCACCGGCATCTTCGTGGCAATCTCCATGACGACCGGCGGCGGCGCTTGGGACAACGCCAAGAAGTACATCGAGGACGGCTTCCACGGCGGCAAAGGTAGCGACGCCCACAAGGCGGCGGTAACCGGCGACACCGTCGGCGACCCCTACAAAGACACCGCGGGTCCGGCAGTCAACCCGATGATCAAGATCATCAACATCGTCTCCCTGCTCATCGTTCCGCTGCTGAACAAGATGGGGTAGGTTGAGGGTTTGATAACAACAAAATGGGCGTCCCGGTAACGGGGCGCCTTTTTTGTTTGCCATTCTGATCGGTTAGGCTACAATTCGATTGCTCGTAGGCTGAAAGTTCCGGCTTGCGACTTTAGCTGGAGGCGGGTCATGGGAAGAGAAGATATTCTTGCGATTTTACGGGAATATAAAGAAGCCTTTGCAGTGAAATACGGCATTCTTGAGCTTGGAGTTTTTGGGTCAGTCGCAAGGGACGAGGCAACAGCTGAAAGCGATGTCGATATATGCATCAAGACAAAAACACCTGATGCGTTTGTTCTGGTGCATATCAAGGAAGACCTGGAAAGCCGGGTGCACAAACATGTCGATATAGTTCGCGTGCGGGAAAAGATGAATCCATTTTTGAAAAGCCGGCTGGAAAAAGAGGCGTTCTATGTCTGACGACGATTTGGTCCTGGCAGTGCTCAGTCAGATTGATGAAGCGCTTGGGAAAATTGTCCAGCGAACATTGAAGATCAAGAGCGCCAACGACTTTACCGATTCGCCAGAAGGCATGGAAAAACTTGATGGAATCTGCATGCTCTTCATGGCCATTGGAGAGGCACTTAAGAATATAGATAAAATTACTGCAGGGACACTTTTCGCTCGCTACCCTGGAATAGACTGGAAGGGAGCAATGGGATTTAGAAATATCATTGCGCACCATTATTTCGATATAGATGCCGAGCAGGTGTTCTGGATATGTGCGCATCATGTTGTGCCTTTGTCCGCCACCATACAGGAGATAATGGAGGAATTGCGAGAATCTGCCGGCACCGTTGGATGAGATGGTTGCGAGTTTGGTCCTTGGTTGATAAACAAAAAGGGCTCCCTGTTTTCGGGGCGCCCTTTTTTTCGCCTTTAGATAGTGAACTTGATGAGATAGCTGTCCAAAGATTTTAGCCCCCTAGATCGGGCAGCAGTTATATCGTGAGGTTTGGATAGTGTTTATTAGAACTTGAATGGGCAAATGCCCGGGTGTGCCTTGCATGCCGTTTCATCATCGGCGGAAAAGAAATATGAGACGGTTTCCTTGTACCGTTTTCCTGTATACCCCCAAAACTCGACCTCTGCGTATCCTGCTGTACCACGCGAGGTTTTTATATTTCGCAATCCATTACTCTTCGCTTTCAATAATTCAACGTTCACGGTTACAAAGTTGAGCACCACATTATACTTGTTACCTTTATTTTTTAGTACCCAGACCGGACCTGCACTTGCGGCCCACTTACATGCATTTTCAGTTGTCACAATCAAGTCGGTGGGGTTGCCTGTCCCTGACAAATCGACAAACTTTCCAATCAATGCACATGTAAATTGCTCTCTAGAGCTTGACTCGTATTCTTTTATTGCTTTTATGCCAGCACCAGAGATTGGTTTTAATTCTTCTTCGACGCTGAAATCAACTGCTGCAGCCAATGAGGCTAAACATATAAGGGGAAACATCATTGCAATTATTCTAAGGTATCTCATGATTTCTCCTTTTAATGCTTGTAGTGTACTCCAGTCATAGTTTGGAAATATGGGGTGCGTGCCCCCTCTCTGCGAAAATTCATTTACTGTCCTGAGGCAGTGATGCCGCAAGTACAAACCGAGAGGCAAAGGCATTTTCGGAGTAGGGGAGCAGGCGTACAAAAACTATATGTGCCTTTGTGAGGGAGCATTTAGAGGCGTTGCCGCCGGCTACCCTTTCATGTTTAACTGTATCGGCTTACCGTCAAGGTGCAGCGTATTGCCGCTAACAGACACGTCGGAGCCCTGGATGACGATCCTGCCACTCTGATCCAGCAGAATGCTGGCGTTCCCACAGATTAATTGCAACTGGTCACCTGCACTGATGGTTGCTACTTTGCCAACTTGGCTTACAAGGTTGTTTCCGACAGTTTTCGTCTCGTTGTTTCTGATGGTAATGTTCCAGTCTTTCTGACTGTGAAGAAATATCTCTTCGGATCCATTCGCATCGTCAAAGCGCAGCTCGTTGAATCCTTCGCCCTTGTGAGTTTTGGTTCTGATGCCGCTCTGCGTGATGCTCCTGCTGAGGTTGTTAATCGGCAGATTGTCGCCATTGTAGACGCTACCGGTCACTATCGGGCGGTCCGGGTCGCCTTCAGCGAATTCGACCAACACTTCGTCCCCGATTCGTGGTATGTACTGCGCGCCACGGTTTGAGCCTCCCCAGTGCTGCGCAACCCTGATCCAGCAGGAACTCCTGCCGTCCTTCTTCCCCAGTCTATCCCAGTGAAACTGCACCTTTATCCGGCCACGGTCGTCGGTATGAATTTCCTCGCCCATGGGGCCGACGACGGTGGCGGTCTGAACGCCGCTTATCAATCGCTTTTCTGAGACTATCTGTGGACGGATCATGACATCTGCAGGGATGACGAGAAAGTCGTTATTGTAGTGAAAGCTCCCGCTACCGGCCTGTTCGCCGAGAACTTGTGGTTGAGAACCACTATGACTGACACTGACTGTTAGATACTTGCCCGCGAAGTCATTGTTGGTAAGTTCCCAGGTTTGGCCGGGTGCAAAGCGGGGACAATTGCTGGTCCCCTCGGCCGTTTCTCCCAAACTTTGAATTCTCTCCACATGAATCTGGGTTACAAAATCTCCTTTCCCTTGTTTAAAGTAGTTCCCGGGGTAATCGTACACCTCACGGGCAGAGGAGTTTTTAGTCTTTTGGTTGGTGATGAGATTAAGACTGACCCGATTATAGTTGAAGTCTTGCAAGGTTACTTTTCCGGGAAATAATCGGCGAGAATAGATGAAACTGGAGACGCTTTCTTCCGCGAGTGCCATTCCTCCGTCAATATTGAACCTGATTTCTGATTTGCCTCGATACGAAATATACGCAGTAGGATTATCGCCAAGGACAATGACGTGCTTATCTTCATAATGCTCAAAAAAATAGAAAATCCCTTCCTCTTCAAGAAGACGTGTAACGAAGTTTAAATCGGTTTCCCTGTATTGTGCGCAATACCCTCGTTTTCGCTCCTTGTCCTTTAAGGCGAGGCGGATGCAGTCACTCCCGATGCCGCTTTCCTCCAATACCGTACAGACGATATCCTGTATATTCATGTCCTGGAATATGCGACAGTCCTGTTCCAGAGATAATAACCACAGGGAGGGAACGAGATGGATTTGGAAAATGGAGTTGTCGCCGTGATCCCCGAGGCAGGTACATTCTTTAACGACGCCGTGAAAGAACCGTTTAGACGCGCCGTAGACGATTGTCAGAAGCCCTTCCTTGTCGAGTAAATCCTCAAGCACGACTTCGTCCTGGGTTGCCAGGGTGACATCAATTTCAAATGGGCTGGAAATTTGTTCTTCTACGTTGAAGCTTACGACCGACAGATCACATTTTACTCCGGATGTCTCGAACAAGTAGCTCGCTTTAGACGCTTGAGAAGTGAGGGCTGCCCTTGCATGAGCTTCAGCCAAGGTGGACATGGGTGCCTCCCTTTATTTCTATGAAATTTATCGGAACCAGGATTTTGTCCAACCAGTCGTAGCTTTCGTGATGCAAGCCGCCCTTCGTCCAAACCAACCTGTGCAGGGGGCGTCTATGCGCTTGGGAAGAGACCTTTTGAGTGTAGTGTTTGCAGGAAGTGACCTTGGTTCGGGATTCTTAGAGGCTGATTTTTTTGTCTGTCCGGCTAGCCTTTTATTCGTTTCATTTTTAGTAGCCACTTTTTGTGCATCCAGGCCCAATAAACCAAGTGTTGCCCAACCAAGTATTTTTTCCTTGCTGACTTCAAAGTGCATAGAGTCTTCATTGCTTTTTAGTTTCCCGGTGGATTTATCTTTTTTGGGTTTGTATCCGGCTCCCGAATACCAACCATGTTTGTTGAAAATTGGTATAATGATAGCTAGTCCATGCAGAATCTTATCATCCTGCTTTTTATCCTCTATACGATCAACTCCTAAATCAATCGCCCCACCCCACGAGTGGTTACTCAGAGTTTTTGTGCCATTAATGTAACGAACTGCAAGCATTCCATTGTTATTTAATCTGGCCACAAGATCCGGGTATGTTTTGGTGACCTCTTGCATTACCTGCTTTAAACTATCTACCGCTGGCTTTAGTCCAGTGGCATTAAATGGTCCGACGGTGTCTGTTTTAATCATTTCAAGCAATGCAGGATTAGTCACCACGTTCGGGAAATTACTATATCTCTTGTCCATACGGGGCTCACCTAACAGGGCCAAATAAAAAGGAGCACTAGGACTGGTTAGTGTCCTGTTGATGTCGCTTGGAATTTGTTGCAATTCAGAATATTTAGAGATCACAGCTTCCCTTTTCGGGGAGGATTTAACTTTACTATTGAGTGGTCTAAACATATCTCCCATCTACACCCCTCCCCTCATAAATGCCTACCAGCAACCAGACTGGCTTTGGTAAAGTTATCGCGTGGGCGAAAGTTGTTCTAGGTCATAGCACTTTATAGTGGACCCCGTTTTCAGGACAATAGTTTAAGATGGTGCCTGCGACAAATAGGAGCAGGCAATGAGCGAAAGAAAGCGCAAAAACTTCACCAGCCAGCACAAGTCGAAAGTCGCTCT
>TBL_comb47_HYPODRAFT_10004975_pt1 | contig 15081 bp, 7 predicted proteins | sample TroBogypolimnion_40_FD_10682 | JGI IMG/M metagenome (IMG submission 10682)
CAAGTCGCCGTAGTGCAATTTTAACGACGTCGTCTGGTGCGGGTCGGCATAAATATGTTCCAGCCGCGAAGTGTTGAACGTGCTGGTGCGGCGAATGATGCCGTGGACTTCGTAACCCTTGGACAGGAGCAGTTCCGCCAGATAAGAACCGTCCTGCCCGGTGATGCCGGTGATGAGCGCGCGTTTGGCCATAATTTGATGCTGATGGTCGATGACCCGCCTGGGTATTACAAGTGAAACTTCGCGCGGCCAAACCGCGGAATGGCCATCAAGGCGACTGCGGCTCGGCCATGATTTCAATGCTGTTGGTATCGGCAATCACCGCGGTGCCGGCAATGCGCGAGTTTGACCATGATAATTGTTGGGTGAATGCCGATTGCAACTGACCTTGGCCTCCGCCGGCGCCCCCGGCCAAACCATTGCTGCCGCTAAAAAACTGCTGCGGATTTTTCGTCGTGCCGGCAGTCGCCAGGAGGTTTCCGGTGAACACCACGTTTTGTTTCAATGTTTGGTTCATCCCGCTTACGCGAAAGAAATTATTTTGTGCGGCCGGCGAAACGTCCCGGACGGCGACGGCTTTTGACTTTTCAATCTGTGCCGTCGCGGTGACGATCGGCGGTGGTGCCGCCGCCGGCGCCGGCGTGTCTTGCGCGGCCGCGCTTTCCGGCAGCAGCGAACCGTCATAGACCGAGCCGTCCGCATCCACGACGCGGATGGCGTTGCCATTCTGCTGCACCTGGAAATTCGCCAGCACGGGCGCGGCTTTGGTGGGTGCGATGGTGTTCTTGAAAGAGTTTTGCCAGCCAAAAGCCGGATTTTGCGAAGCAGCGGACGCGAATCGAACGGAACCCGGTTGGGTCGGGAAATCCTTGCCGGCTGTATCGTGCTCCTTGGTCAGCCGGTCCAGAAGTGTCGCCGAGCCGGCGGGAGCGGCTGCCACCACTTCAACCCCGTTCCGGCTGGCGGCGGCCACCTCGGCGAGTTTTGCTTCATTCCGATTGGCTTCGGATTTGAATGGTTCTGAAACCGGCGGCGTGGGAGCGGCCGTTCCGCTGGTGATCGATTTTTCGGCCGGGACTTCTCCGAGTTGCCGGCGGGGCGAGCCGTTTGCGGCAATCAATTGGGATAATCCGCGATTAGTCAGTTTGGAAAACTCCTCAGCCCGGACGACCGCGACGCGTCCGTCGGCAAACAGCACCGCGCGGCCTTTTTTGTCGGTCGGCGCATACGCCAGCACGGAATTGCTGGGCAATTCGTCCAGCGTTTCGCCGCCGGCAACGTAGATGAACCGCCGGCCGCTGGCCGCGTCCGTCAAACTTTTGTCCGCGACGAACCGGTTTGTCAGCGCGTCGAGCGTTGCGGGCAGTCGGCCGTTGTTTTCCTCGGCGGCCATCTGCACGGCCAGGCCGATCTGCTTGAGATTGCTCATGGCGGTGACGCTTTGCGCCTTGAATTTTGCCTTGCTCAAGGCCGGTAAAAACAGGGCGGCGCCGAAGAAAACAATGAGCGCGAAACCCACGAGGAAAGCCCACTGCCGGCGGAATAATTCCCACAGCGTCATGTCGGCCTCCGCTTCGTCCGGTTTGGACGAGGTGCGGGCGACCTCGGCCTGCAACAGGCGACGCCTCGCCGGATGCAGCTTCAGCGCATCGCCTGCATCCGCGCGGCGTTTCGTCGCGTAAGCCCGCAGCAGTTTTTCAATTTTACGTTCCGGTTCCATTGGTCGTCACGGGTTAGACGGGAAAACGCCCGGGATTTCCCGTGAAAAGATTTTCCGCGCGATTTCCTCCAGCCGGTCGAGGCATTTGCTCAGGCGCGAGCTGACGGTCTTCACGTTCAGGTTCAACGTCGCGCCCAGCTCCTCGTAACTCAAGTCGCCGAAATAGCGCAGCTCGACGATTTCGCGACACGGCGCGCTCAACTGTTCGAGCGAGTCGCGCACCAGCCCCATCTGCTCGGCATTCATCAGGAATTCATCCGGGCCGGGCGCGCGGGACGGCGGGTCGGGCGGTAAACCCGTTTCCGGATTTTCCGCCTGAAGTGAAATGGTCGTCTGTCCGCCTCCGCGTTTGGCGGCAGTCCGTTTTTCACGGTAATCGCGCGCCTTGTTGGTGGCGATGCGGAACAGCCACGTCTGAAATTGACTTTCGCCGTTGAAAGCATCGAGGCTTTTGATGACGGACAGAAAGACTTCCTGACAGATTTCGTCCGCATCCTCATGGCTGAAGTCGGGCGCGAGCTGGAAGATGAAACGCCCCGCCGCCGCGTAATGCGCGTCGAACAAGGTGTCCCACGCGTCCGTTTCGCCGCGCCGGCAGCGCGCCAGCAGTTCCGCTTCAGAATCCATGTGGCTTCGACTTTATTTCGCCGCGCGGCATTTGAAAAGGTTTCTTCCGGGAGCATTTTCGCGGGCCTCCCGTCAGACTGGGTATGAAACGAATCATGCTCGCACTGCTGGCCTGCGCGGTTTCCAGTCTCGTCGCCGCAGGAAAACCGGTTTCCTCGCCGTCCGGCGACCTCGCCGTGCGCGAAATCCATTACGCCGCGCAACTCGCCGCCGACGAAGCGCGGCTCACGCTCGACCTCGAAGCCGACGCTACCGGCGCCGGCGCGGTGAAGATCCTGGAAGGCGACGTCGCCGTGCTGCCGGCAAAGCTGCCGGATGCGTTGAAAATCGTCCGCGACCAAAATTCCTATGTGCTCGTCGCGTCGCGCGCCGGCCATTTCAAATTCAGCCTGGAGGTCGTCGCCAAGATCCAGCGCGCCGAACCGTGGAACCAGATTTCGTTCACCGGCCCGGCGGCGACGATCGCCTCCGTCACCGCGCAGGCTGGCGGCACCAATACGGAAGTCCAGTTGCTCGCCGGCACGCTGCTGGAATCGTTCAAGACAAACGGCATCTCCGGCGTGAAAGGCTTTCTCGGCGCGGAATCAACCGTCGCGCTGCGCTGGCAGGGCAAAGTCACCGAGGTTGCCCGCAAGGCGCTGCTCACGGTGGATTCCGTCATCACCGCGCAGGTCACGCCGACGGTCATCAAATACACCAGCCGGTTTCACTACGACATCGTGCAGGGCAACGCCGCGCAGCTAACGCTCACGCTGCCCGCCGCGCAGGCGCTGACCCGATTGGAGGGTGAACAAATCCGTGACTGGCATGCGACAACGGAGGGCGATCAACAAAACCTCATCATCGAATTCATCAAGCCGCTGGAAAAATCCTATGACCTGGTGATTCATTCCGAGCAGGCGGTTGACGGCGCGGCGGCTGATTCCGCATTAAACCCGCCGCAGCCGCTCGACACCGAGCGCGAGTCCGGTTCGCTCACGGTTTTTGCGGAGGACACGCTGTTGGAGGTTGCCGCGCTGAACGGACTGCGCCAGGTCAATGCGCCGGACAATGCCGTCGTGGCTTACCGCTTCAACGTGCGGCCGTTTGCGCTCGCGCTGAAATTGAAACACATCGAGCCGGTCGTCAGCGTGGCGGACCGCGTCAACGCGCGGCTTGAAGAAACCCGCCTCATCATTTCGCATCGACTTGCGCTCGCTGTCGAAAAGGCCGGAATTTACTCGCTGGAATTGACCCCGCCGCCGGGCTTCGCCGTCGCGAGCGTGCGCGGCGATGCCATCGAAGACTGGAAATCCAGCGGCGACAAACTGACGGTGAATTTTGCCGCGCGTGTTTTGGGTGCGCGCCAGCTGGAGGTGCAACTGGAGCAGCCCTTGAAAACGTTCCCGGAAAAGATTGCAGTCGCTCCGTTGCGCGTGATGGGAGCGGCGAAAGAAACAGCGGAAATCGGCGCGGCTTCCGCGCCCGGCATCCGGCTGAAGACAGCAGAGGTTTACGGCCTGCGCGAAATTTCCGTGAACCAGCTGCCGGATCGCGTCGACGAAATCCTGGCGTTCACCGCCGAGCAGCCGGACTGGAAAGTCGCCATCGCCAGCGAACGCCTCGTGGCGCGCGTGGTGGCGGACGTTTTTAATCTGGTGACCATCGGCGACGGCGTGGTCGGCGGCAGCGCGACGATCCGCTACGGCCTCGTCAATCAGGGCGTGCAGGAATTCAAGGTGCGCGTGCCGCCGAACTGCAAGAACGTCGAGTTCACCGGCCCCAACATCCGGCGCAAGGAGTTCGCCGACGGCGTCTGGACGATCGGCTTGCAGGACAAGGTCTGGGGCGGCTACACCCTCGTGGTCACCTACGATTTCCAATTCGACGCGAAGGGCGCGACGCTGCCGGTCGGTGGGATTCACGCGGTGGACGTGGAGCGCGAGACGGGTTCGGTCGCGGTCACGACGGCGGCCAGTCTCCAACTCAACGCAAAACTCTCCGGCGACTCGTTGCATCGCGTGGACGAGACGGAGTTGTCCGCCGCCGACCGTTCGCTCGTCACCCGCGCCGTGATTCTCGCCTACCAATACACCGGCGACCAATACGATTTGACCGTGGCCGTGCAGCGCTTCGCCGCCGAGCCGGTGTTGGAAGCCGTGGCCGACCGCACGCAGATCACTTCCGTGCTCACCGAAGCCGGAGAGATGCTCACGCAGGCATCGTTCATGGTGAAGAACAATGAGAAGCAATTTCAGCGCTTCCAACTTCCGCGCGACGCGAAGCTCTGGGGCTGCTACGTCAACGGCCAGCCCGCCAAGCCGGAACGCGACGGCGACTGGGTTTTGGTTTCGTTGCCGCGCGACTTGAACCGGGATCAGGCGTTCGCCGTGGACATCATGTATGCGCAGACGAACGGCATGCTCGCCTCCACGTTCGGCAAGACGATTGAACTTTCCGCCCCGCGCACCGACGTGCCGAACACTTATGCCGAATGGCAATTGTTCGCGCCCGCGTCGCTTCGGTTGTCCGATTTCGGCGGCAGCATGAGCGTCACGCAGGGCACGACCTACGACTTGCTCGACGCGTGGGGGAAATTTCTCACGTTCTACGGCGAGGTTCTGCGGGAGATGGGCGTGAAAATTCTTGTGCTCGTGTTTCTGGCGATGCTGGTCGTTGCCATCGTCATCTTCGCGGCGAAGCGCGGCGCGAGCGGCGTCATTGAACTGTTCGTGGTCATGGCCATTCTTGCCATCCTGGGGGCGATGATGCTCCCGGCCTTGTCCGCGGCCAAGCGCAAGGCGCAAAAGATCAGTTCGGTCAACAACCTCAAACAAATCGGTCTCGCCGCGCGGATTTTCTCCGGCGACAACGGGGATCGGCTGCCGGTTTCCTTCGAGGAGATGAAAAACGAACTGAGCACGGACAAAATCACCTATGACCCCGAGACGGGTCAGCGCTATAACTATCTTGGCGGCGGGATGTCAACGGACAGTCTCAAACCCGATTCGGTGCTCGCTTACAGTGCGCTGGACCAAAAAGGCGGCTGTTCCGTGCTGTTCGCCGACGGCAGCGTGCAAACCATGACTGCCCGGGGGTTCGCCGAATTGTCACAGCGTGGCCTCGTGCAGCTCGCCGCGCCGCAGGAACTCGCGGAACATCAGCGCGAAGTGGTCGCGCAAAGCCAGCTTGGCGAAATCCCGCGCGCCGCAGCACCTGCGCTGGCAGCGGTTGATCGTCTCGCGGTCAGCGGTTCTGCCGGCGCAATGGGTGGTGGCGGCGGTGGTGGCGAAGGTTTTTCCACCGTCAACGCCGCAAGTCTGACCGTTGCGCAACCCGCCGCGCCGGTGGCCTCCGGCATCCGCTCCATCCGCATCGAACTGCCGCAGACCGGCACGCCGTTTTTGTTCACGAAGGTTTTGAACGTCCACGGCGAACCGCTTTCCATCCGTGCCAAAATGTTTCCGCTGCACACGTTCCAGACATTCCAGATGCTCTGGCAGTCGGCGGCGTTCTTGCTCGGGTTGGTGGTGTGGTGGACGCAATGGCGCCAGCACCGCAGCACGTTCATCCTCACCGTCGCGCTGGCGCTCATCGTCGGCTCGGTGTGCAGCTTGCTCATCCAGTGGCGCGCATTGCACGACGCGCTCATCGTCGGGTTCCCGGTCGCGGTCGTCGCCATCATCGCGCTGCTCGTCTGGAAATACTGGCCGCGTGGAACCCAGCCGGAAATAACCGAAGAACCGCCGATCATCCAGCCGGCTGCACCGGCAAATCCCATCGCTCCGTTGACCGCCGCCATCGCATTGCTGCTGGTCATCAATTGCACCAGCGCATCCGCCGCAAATTCCGAAATCGTCAATCGTCAATCGCCAATCATCAATGCCTCGATTGTCTCCGCCAGCTACTCCGGCACGGTGAACGACCGCGTGGCGCTGCTCGACGCGACGCTGCAATTCTCGGCCGTGAACGCGGGTGACATTTTTCCGCTGTTCGGCGGCGACGTGGCAGTGCAGCAATTCAGCGTCAAGAACGGCAAGGCGGAACTCGTCCGCAATGGCGGGACCATTTCCGCGAAGTTCGGCAGCAAGGGCAGCGTGACCTTGCAGGTCAAGATGCTCGTAAAGGTCGCCGGCGATGTGACGAAACGCCGGCTCGCATTCGCGATTCCTGCCGCGCTGTCGAGCCGTGCCGGGTTCGTGCTCGCTGAGGCGGAAGCCGACGTGTATTTCCCGGCGGCGATTTCCTTCAAGCGCATTTTAGGAAAAAGCGAGACGCGCGTCGAAGCCGTGACGGGTTCCAGCGACCGCATAGAGCTGCTCTGGACGCCACGCGTGAAACGCGCCGAGGAAGTGGCCGCCACGGTTTTTTGCCGGAACGCCGCGCTCATTACGTTCGGCGGCGGCGTGATGAACGTGCGCGCCACGCTGGATTACCAGATCACGCAGGGCGAACTGCGGCTGGCGCGCATGCAGCTGCCCGCCGGACAAAAGCTGTTGCGCGTCGAGGGTCGCGACATTCGCACCTGGGAAATCAAGGAGCTGAACGGCGCACAAACGCTTATTGTGGACCTGATGAAGGGCATTCCCCTCGGTTGGCAACTGACGATTGAGACGGAAAAAATCCTGGACGCGCTGCCGGCGAACACGGCGGTGGAACTGCCGCACGCGCTGGACGTGAAACGCGAGAACGGCCTGGTGGCCTTGCGCGGTTCGGATGAACTTGGATTGTCCGTGGAATCTTCGAGTGGCCTGGTGCGCGTGGACGCGGAGGAATTCGCGCGCATCAGCGCGGTGAAGACGGATAAGCTCGCCAGCGTGTTCCGGTTTGCCGACGCAAAGTTTTCGCTGTGCGTGCGGGCTGAGGCATTCCAGCCGGAGATCGAGGCTGTCGTGAAAAATAATTTCCGCGTGGGCACCGAGCAGATTTTGCTTTCCGCCAAGGTGGATTACACCATCAAGCGCGCCGGGGTGTTCGCGTTGAAATTGGTTTTGCCCGATGGCTACCGCGTGGAACGCGTGATTGGAAACAACATCCAGCAGCAGGCCGAATGCACCGATGGCGGCGTGCGCCTCTTAGAGGTGACGTTGAAAGACCGCGTGACAGGCGCTTATTCGCTGAACGTCGAACTGGCGCGGAGCTTCAAGGAACTGCCGGGGGAAATTTCCATCGCGGGCGTTTATCCGCTCGGTGCGTCCAAACTGACGGGATTCGTTGCAGTGTCTGCTGACGCGGGCGTGGCGGTGAAGACCGAATCGTTCAACGGACTGACGGAGATTCCGGCGGTGTCGCTGCCAGATTACGCGAATGTTGGCGGCGGCAGCGTGCTGGCTTACAAATTCATTTCCGCCGAACCGAAGTCCGCGCCGGAATGGAAATTGAGCGTGGCCACGGAAAGTGTTTCCGCCTGGGTGCGTGCCGAAGTGGTCAACACGTTCATGCTCACCGAGACGCTCGTGAGCGGACGCGCGCAGGTGCGCTACGAGATCGCCAACGCGCCGGTGAAGGAACTGCGCGTGCGCGTCCCGGCGGAATTCAAGAACGTCGAGATCACCGGCGCGAACATCCGTAGCCGGGAAAGAGTTGATGTTTCAAAGTTGATGGTTGAGAGTTCGAATCACTCAACTCTCAACTCTCAACCCTTAATTAATTTTGAAGTCTGGCGCGTGGAAATGCAAAGCCCGATCCGCGGATTCTACACGCTCGCCGTGACGTGGGACCAGCCGCGCACGGCGCAATCCGGCGCGGTGGAGTTGACTGGGATTTCCACCGATGGCGTGGAGCGCGAATCTGGCCTGCTGGCGATCTCGGCGAAAGCCCCGTTGCAGGTCAACGAGTCGGCGGCGACGGATTTGCAGCGCGTGGACACGGGCGATTTTCCCGACTGGGCGGGCGTGCCGGACACCGCGACCACGCTGGCGTATCGCTACGTGCGGCCCGGCTACCGGCTCGCGCTTGATGTGCGGCGTTTCGACGACGCGGCGGTGCTGGAGGCGCTCGTGGACAGCGCCAAATTCACCAGTGTGGTCGCCGATGACGGCCAGATGATGACGGAGATGGCGCTGACGGTGCGGAACAACGGCCGGCAGTTTCTGGAAATCGAACTGCCGGCGAATGCGAAGGTGTGGTCGGCGTTTGTCGCGGGCCAGCCGGTGCGGCCCAGTTCGCGCGATGGGAAATTGCTGCTGCCCATCGAATCGTCCGGCGACGGCGACATGGCGGTGGAGCTGACCTACGTCGGCACGAATGCTTTTCCGCGCGGCAAAGGCGCCGTCGGCTTCGTCTCGCCGAAGTTCGACGTGCCGTTAAAAAACGCGCGCTGGGAAATCTATCTGCCGCCCGACTACGCCTATCAAAATTTCCAGGGCACGATGACGCGCGCGATTGTGTCCACGCCGGAAGCCTCGTCGTCGAGTTTTTCCCTGCTCGATTATTCGCGCATGGAACAGACCGGCAAGGAGGCGGCGAAGCAGGATTTGCGGCGCGACGTGAGCGAGGCGCAACGGCAGCTCGCCGGCGGCAACGTGCGCGTGGCCACGGAAAACTTCAACCGCGCCAAGGCGAAATTTTCCGCCGACAAGGACGGTGGCGACGTCGTGAAAAAACTGGAAAGCGACCTGAAGAGTGCGCAGGCGAGTAATCTCATCAACGCGCAAAACGACTTCAGTTTCCGGAACAACGGTGCGGTGGCTGCGGGAACCGACCTGCCGGCGCAGAAAGCCGCCTTTGGTTTGAATTACAATTACGACAGCGAGTCGGCGCAGCAGCAGTGGTCGAAGTTGCAGGCGGCCCAGGAGATCGTGACGGTCAAGGTGCAACCGCTGCGTGTGAATCTGCCCGTGCGCGGCCAGCATTTCGCCTTCACACAGGTGTTGCAGACGGAAGGCGGCCGGCCGATGACAATCCAGGTTTTCGCGGCCAGCACCAAAGCCGTGAGCTGGCCGATGCGCGGCCTGACGGCGGTCAGCGCGTTCCTGGTGCTGTGGGCGTTGGTCGCGGTTTTATCGCGTCTGACCTTGCGGGCGGATAAAGCCCGAGCATCCGTTTGATTTTGGTCGCGGCGTCGAGCGCAGCTTGCTAGGTTGCGCGGGCATGAAAATGAGCGGAAACCTTTTCACGTCTGCGTTGTTTTAAATGCCAACATCTGCCATGACACCCACAAGCCTTGAAGCCGCCCGCGAGACGTGCAAAAAAATTGCCGGCAACATCTCCAAAATCATCCGCGGACAGTCCGACGCCACGCGCAACCTGGTCGCCACGCTCGCGGCGGGCGGGCATGTGTTGCTGGAGGATTTTCCCGGCACGGGCAAGACGACGCTGGCCAAGGCGCTCGCGCGCTCGATTGACGCGCAGTTCAAGCGCCTGCAATTCACGCCGGATCTGCTGCCGTCGGACATCCTCGGCGTGTCGGTGTTCAGCCAGCGGGACCAGCTGTTTCATTTCCACGAAGGCCCGGTGTTCACGAACATCCTGCTCGCCGATGAAATCAACCGCGCTTCGCCCCGCACGCAGTCGGCGTTGCTCGAGGCGATGGGCGAAGCGCAGGTGAGCGTGGAGGGCGAACGGCGGAATCTGTCGGAACTGTTTTTTGTCATCGCCACGCAGAACCCGGTGGAGTTTCGCGGCACCTATCCGCTGCCGGAGGCGCAGATGGACCGCTTCGCCATGCAATTCACGCTCGGCTATGTGTCGCCCGAAGAGGAAGTGGCCATCCTGTCGGCGCAGCAACACAACCATCCGCTCGACGCATTGAAGCCCGTGGTGACGCTGGCGGATGTGCTCGCGCTCAAGCGCGCGGTGGAGGACGTGCGCATCAGCGATGAATTGAAGCGTTACGCGGTGGATCTGGTCGCCGCCACGCGCACCGCGACTGGGGTGCAACTCGGAGCCAGTCCGCGCGCCTCCATTGCGTTGATGAAGATCGCGCAGGCGCTGGCGCTGTTTGACGGATTTGATTTTGTCACGCCGGAGCAGATCCAGAAGCTTGCCGTGTCGGTCATCGCGCACCGGCTGGTGCTGGAACCGCAGGCGCGCTTTTCCGGGGTAACGGCGCGCAGCGTGGTCGAGGACGCGGTGAAGAAATTGAAAGTGCCGGCGTAAAAATTTGCGATTTACGATTTACGATTTACGCGACAACGGAAAATTCTGAAGCGCCTCGTAAATCGTGTGTCGTAAATCGTAAATTCAAAGTGAAGCCGATCTACCAATTGATCTACTGGAGCTACCGCGCCACGAGCGGCGTCTGGTATTGGGCGAGCCGGCGGTTCACGCTGGCGGGCTTGTGCGTGCTGGGCGGTTTCATCGTGTCCGGCGCGGTCGGTTCGGACATCGAGAACACCGTCATTTACCAGTCGTTCGCGCTGTTGCTGGCGTTGTTGATCCAGGCGTTCGCCTGCAGTTTTTTCTTCCGCGCAAAATTTTCCGCGACTCGCTCGCTGCCGCGATTTGGCACGACGGGCCAGCCGCTGCAATATTCCGTCCGGGTGAGCAATCTCACCGCAAAGAATCAAACCGGCCTGACGCTGATGGAAGGACTGGCCGACCCGCGCCCGACGTTTCCGGATTGGCTGGCGTTTCAGCGGGCGGAAAGCCGGCGCGTGCGCCCGTTCCGGGTCATGCAACGGCAACGGCAGAATCCGTTCCGGCTGGCGACAGTGAAGGAAATGGAAGTGCCGCCATTGCCGCCGAACGGGGAGGCGGAAGTGCGGGTGGAGGTGCTGCCGCTGCGGCGCGGTATTTTGCATTTCACCAACCTGACTCTGGCGCGGCCCGATCCGCTAGGCTTGTTCCGTTCATTCAAAAAAGATTCCGCACCACAAACCGTCTTGATCTTGCCGAAGCGCTATCCGATCCCGCCCATCGCGCTGCCGGGCGCGTTGCGCTACCAGGAAGGCGGCGTGGCGCTGGCGGCGAACATCGGGCGTAGCGAGGAGTTTGTCGCGCTGCGCGAGTATCGGCATGGCGATCCGATGCGGCACATCCATTGGCGGAGCTGGGCGAAGGTGGGCAAGCCCATCGTGAAAGAGTTCGAGGATGAATTTTTTGTGCGGCACGCCCTGGTGCTCGACACGTTCGATGAGGAGCCGAACAGCGAGGTTTTGGAAGAAGCCGTGTCCGTCGCCGCCTCGTTCGCCTGCACGATCTTGACCCAGGAATCGCTGCTGGATCTGCTCTTCGTTGGAAATCAATCCTACTGCTTCACCGCCGGTCGCGGACTGGCGCACGCGGAGCAGATGCTCGAAATCCTCGCCTCGGTGAAAAATTGCGCCGACAAAAAATTCGAGACGCTGGAACACCTGGTCATCGGGCACATCGCCGCCGTGAGCGGCTGCATCTGCGTGCTGCAACGCTGGGACGACGGACGGAAAAGCTTCGTGAAGAAACTGCGCGCGCTCAACATTCCCCTGCTGGTGATGGTCGTGGTGGGGCCGGGCGAAAAGAAACCGGACGCCGGGCCGATGCGCGATGAGCCGGAAAATTTCCGCGTTCTCGAAATCGGACATATCGAGGAAGAACTGGCCAAATTAAGATGAAGACGCCGCCCTTTCTGCTTTTGGCCACGCTTGCTTTCTGGGGCTGGCAGTCGGGATTCCTGCTCGTGGGCACCCTCATGGGTGTTCTGCTGGAAAGCACCCGCATTGTGAGGGCCCGGTGGGATCTGGCGGCGGCGGATTTTCGCCGCATCTGGAATTTTTGCGTGCTGCTGGCGCTCGCGCTGGTGGTCTTTGCCTTTGCCGGGAACCCGGAAGGCGGCGGATTGAACGGGTTGCTGCATTCCTCGGCCGCCGCGTCGGTGCGCAGCATCGGCCTTTCCGCGACCGCGTTTTTGCGCTGGCTGCCCATGACGCTGTTCATGATCATTGCGGCGCAGGTGTTCAACGAGCGCGAAGCCATTCCGGCTTCGGCGATTTCCTTCATCGCGCGCCGGCGATTGCAGAAGTTCGCGACGCCGGAACGCTACGTCAATGTTTCGTATCCATACTTCATCGTATGCCTGTTCTCCGCGGGTATTCACACCAACCAGGGGTCGCGCACGTATTTTTTTGGGGAGGCCATCCTGCTCGTGTGGGCGCTGTGGTCGTTGCGCTCGCGGCGATATGGCATCGCGTCCTGGCTGGGCACGCTCGCGCTGGTGATGGGGATCGCCTACGTCGGCCACCTTGGGGTCAGCCAGCTGCGGCAGACGCTCGAAAGTTACAACGCACAATGGATGACGCGTTTCCTGAGGCAAAGAACCGATGCCGCGCTCACCACCACGTCCCTCGGCCAGATCGGGGAGTTGAAATTGTCCCCGCGGATCGTCATCCGGGTTGAGCCCAAAGACGGCAGCGCGCCGCCGGTTTATCTGCGCGAAGCCAGCTACCGAATCTACCGTTCGTCAAAGCAAACGTGGCATGCGGGCGATTTAAAGAATGAATTCGAGCTGCGGCAACCCGAGCCGGATGCCACGACCTGGATTTTGCTGCCCGGCAAAACCAACCCGTCGGTCGTGAACCTCGCGTGCTATCTCAACGGCTGGTCGCGGGAAATCGAGGCGCCGGATGGCCTGTTGCCGTTGCCGGCGGGCAGCAGCCGGCTGGAACAGCTGCCGGTGGCGACGTTAAAAAGCAGCAAGAACGGCGCGGTGCTGGCCGGCGGGCTCGGGTTCGTGATCTTTGACGCGCGCTACGGCCCCGGCGCAACGATCGATTCACCGCCCGGCAGCACCAATTTTGACTTTGATGTGCCGGCCGAGGAAGCGCCGGCGCTCGACCAGGTGATTTCTGAAATGCACCTTGCCGGCGCGACGGACGAACAGAAACTGGCCGCCGTCCAAAACTTTTTCGCGGGCAAGTTCACCTACAGCACCTGGCAGGCGGCGGACAAATTGGCGGGCACGAACGAAACCGTGCTGGGCCGCTTCCTGCTGAACAGCCGCAGCGGCCACTGCGAATATTTTGCGACGGCGACGGTCCTGCTGTTGCGGCAGTTGAAAATCCCGGCGCGCTATGCCGTCGGCTACGTCGTCCACGAACCCTCCGGTCACGGTTATGTGGTGCGTGGGCGTGATGCGCACGCCTGGTGTCTGGCGTGGAACGAGCAGGCCAAACACTGGGTGGACTTTGACACCACACCCGGTTCGTGGGTGGCAGAGGAAGGCAAACACAAGTCACCCCTGGAGTGGCTTTCGGATGTGTCGTCGTGGATCGGCTTTCAGTTCGCGAAATTCCGCTGGGGCCAGACGAATTTACGGCAGTATCTCCTGTGGGCGCTGGTTCCGGTGCTGCTGTTGCTGCTGTATCAAATCATCTTTCGTCGCGGGCGAAAGCGCCGGGCGACGCCGAAAGCCGGAACGGCTGCCGCCACGATTTTCTGGCCGGGGCTGGATTCAGAGTTCTACCTGCTCGAACGCAAACTGGCCGCGCGCGGCGTGCCGCGCCCGCCCGGCCAACCGCTTTCCGACTGGCTGAAGCGTGCGCTGGCGGACTCCGCGCTGGCGGATTTGCGAGCGCCGCTGCAGGAACTGTTGCGGCTGCATTACTGCCATCGTTTCGATCCGAAAGGATTGCGCGACGATGAACGCGCGGCGTTGACGCGGGATGCGAAGTCTTGCTTGGAGACGCTGTCACGCAAATAGCAGTGTCCGGTTCGTCACGCTTGGCATCCGTAGCGGCTTGGGCAGGACAATGCGGATTGCCTGAGCTTCGCCCCGCCGTGTTTCTTGTGCGTGGTGGTGGAGGATTTTGCAAAATGACGGCGAACGGAGTAATTGTTTCCGCATCGTGAATCCATCCCGCACGGCCAAGGCGCGGCCTTGGCCCGGCCGGGAGTTTGCGGATGACGATTCGATTTATGAAACAACTGCTGATACTCATCGCCGTGACCGGGCTTTTGGGCGGGTGCCTCAGCCCCAACCGCAACCCGCCGCAGGCGCGGGCGGGCACCGGCTACATTGACCTCTACACCATTGCAGACGATGGCTTGAACTGGGAGGTGGCGCGCTTCAATGCGCAATCGCTGAAATACGAGGTAATCTTCTCGGAATTAAAACCGCTGCCGGTTGGCGTGTTGCGGCTGGTCTTTCCGCCGGGCAGATACCAGTTGCGTGTGACCTTTTTGAACTGTGCCATCCGCGAACCTGCCGTGTTCGAGGTGGAAGTGGCCGCGACCATGGTGACGCCGGTGCATGTCGTGCTGACGGAGGATGGCATCACACAGGTGCAAGGCAGGGCTGCGAACGCCAGCTCCAATCTCAAGGGCGGCGGCCGGAAGGCCGGTTCCTATATGGATGAAGCCTCGATTTATCGCATCGCCACCGTGGTCAATGCGCCGCTGCCGTATCGCCTCAAAGAACAGATGCCATACGCGCATTAGGCTGCCCGCGCCACTTACCGGTTGGCTGAACCCGCCCGTGAAAGGGATTTGCCGTGGACAGCGTTTGTGTCGCCGCGCATATTCAGGCCGTCATGCCCATCACCGTATCGCTTCCGCTGGGACGGGTTCCCGCATTCCCCGAACTCCAGGCACTGGCCAGACAACATGGCGTTCAGCTCAGCGGCGATGCGCAGTCCGGCGACTTCCAGCATCCCGACGGGGTGAGCGGGAACTACAGCGTGGCGCCGGACGGCCGCCTCCGCGGCCAGTTTGCCGCTCGCATCCTCGGCAAGCTGGCCGGCACTTTTACACTTGAGGCTGGCCGGGCGGAAGTCAACATTACGGAGAAACCGTTTCTGTTGCCCGAGGCGGTTTTGAAAGCGAAGGTGGCGGAGGGTTTG
>TBL_comb47_HYPODRAFT_10004976_pt1 | contig 15077 bp, 17 predicted proteins | sample TroBogypolimnion_40_FD_10682 | JGI IMG/M metagenome (IMG submission 10682)
CAAGATCAGCAGCGGCTCAGGCCCTCCGACAGGGTGGCGCTTTCACCGGCCTAGGGTGGCGCGTTCAACCGGCCAGGGGTGGCGCTTTGGGCCGGCCACAGGTGGCGCGTTCAACCGGCCTGTGCACTCCTGGAACGGCACCATCTGGAACTCCTGGCGCCCCTGGTGCCGCTCCAGGTGTAACCCCTGGTATGGCACCAGCCGAAACCCCTGGTGTGGCTGGAACCCTGACCAGGGGGTTGCCGTGGTTGTCAGTATGCGATTCTAGAACGCCGCGCTTGATTCTCTTCCGGACAATCACCCGAGAAACCCCGAGGCGTCGAGCCGCTTCGGATACTGAAACCCATTCGTCGTCACCCATTGCCGCCGCGCCCCAGTCGTTTCTAGGGGCACTCGTGACAGCGTTCTCGAAAACCGTCAACGACACCGAGGGCAAGGCGCCGATCGCCGCTGACACCGAGGCACGACCCAGCACGCGCGGGCGTATGACGTGCTGCCCTCTTCGATCCGCCAATCATTAGCGATTTTCGCCATATCATGGCGATTTGACGCTTGCCATCCTTGCGCCTACTGATTCGACGTGGTATATCGTCACCATTCTTTTGATGCGTATATACGAAGGTTTAATCATGGGATGGCTCGGGCGCATTCTCGGAATTGAGACCAAGAGCGGCGCGACGATCGTTGACCCCGCCCTTTTGGCCGTTGGTAGCGGAACCGGTTCGGGCGTTTCCGTGTCGCCACAAACCGCCATGCGCGTTCCTGCCGTGTTCTGTTCCGTCCGCGCGATCGCTGAAACCGTCGCATCCACGCCATTGCACATCTACCGCCGCACCCCTGGCGAAGGACGCGAGCTGGCGATCGATCACCCCCTGTGGCCGATCCTGACCGAGGCTGCGAATAGCTGGACCCCGAGTTATGAATTTCGTCTTCTGATGACCCAGGACTTTTGTCTTTATGGCAACGCCTATGCTTGGATATCACGTGATTCTGACGGTAATGTTGAAGAATTGATCCGCCTGTTACCTTGGGGCGTTGTTGTTTATGTCAATCCGCTGACGTTGGAGCCGCTTTATAAATACACCGGTCTTGATGGCGTTGTTCATGAATGGAGCCGTCAGGAAGTATTGCACTTGCGCGGTGTGGGTGTCGTCAGCTTCGGGCACGGCGACAGCCCGGTTGACCTGGGGCGTGAAGCCATCGGGTTGTCTGCCGTGCTCGAACAATATGCCGCTGGATTGTTTGGGCGTGGCGCCCGGCCGGCCGGAATCCTCAAGTCAGTCAAAGCACTGACGGATACCGTTGTTAATAGACTTCGTGCCGGTTTCGAAAATATGTACAAAGGTGGCGCCAACGCTGGCAAGACCATTATTCTGGAAGAGGGAATGGACTTCCAGACTTTGCAGTTGTCAAGCGTAGACGCTCAATTCTTGGAAATGCGGAAGTTTCAAATCCAGGAAATCAGCCGGATATTCCGCGTTCCATTGCATCTGTTGTCTGATCTTGAGCGTGTGACTTATAATAATGCCGAGACGATGGGGCAACAGTTCTTGGCGTTCTGTTTGCTACCGATCTTTCGGATGTGGCGTGATGCCATTCATCTATCTTTGCTTGCGCCCAATGAGCGCAAAACCCTGTATGCGGATTGGGACACGGATCACATCGCGCGGGCTGACTTGGCTGCCCGGTTCACCGCTTATTCCCAGGCGATCAATGGCGGGTTTCTCTCGCCAAACGAGGCGCGTTGCGAGGAAGGGTTGCCACCCTATGCGGGAGGCGAAACGTTCATGCGGCCGGTTAATACCGCACCGGCGCCGACGACTGGCGCGGTGACGACGAAGCCGGGTGCTGTCACGCTGGATGAGGTGCTGTGATGGACGGCCTGGAGATCAAACTTGATCCTGCTGGCGAGATCGCGGGCTACGCCTCGCTTTTTGGTGGTCCGGCTGATCTGGTCAACGACATCGTTGCGCCCGGTGCGTTCGTCACTTGCAACGATTCAAGTGACCGACCCGAGATGTTGCGAGAGCACAAGGGCGCGCCCGTAGGGGAATGGCTGGATGTGCAAGAAGACGACATCGGGTTGCGGGTGCGTGGCCGGGTGACCGATCCCGCGACGTTGGCTGATGTCCGAGCTGGTCGGTTGGATGGCCTATCAATCGGCTACGTGGCGACCAAATCCCACAAGGATAATGCCGGCCGTCGGGTGCTCGACCAAGTCAACCTCAAGGAAATCTCGATTGTGAAAAAGCCAGCGTCCAGTCGGGCGCGGGTTCTCAGTGTCAAAAGCGAACCAAGTTCGCATTTGGAAGGATTAAAAGGAATGGCCGAACCGAATACCAGCACCGCCGATAATGACGGTGACGAAAACCAGGACGTGACCGATCGACTTGGTGCCCTTGAAAGCTCTGTTGCCGACCATGGCGCGCGCTTGGGGAAGATCGAATCCTCGATGGGCGGCGCGGCGAAGTCGATCAAAAGTATTGAAACCATCTTGCGTCGGCCTGGTTCCGCTGGTGTGATGGAAACGAAGTCGGAACCCGAAATGGAAACCAAGAGCTTCACCCGGTTCTTGCGCCAAGGCCGTGAAGCTCTGGACCAGCTCGAAGTCAAATATCTGCGGATTGCCGATGACACCGGCGCGGGATACTTGGCGCCGCAACAGTTCATCAACGAGATTGTCAAAAACATCGTCCTGGTGTCGCCAGTTCGGCAAGTTGCCAAGGTTATGCAGACTTCGGCGCAACAAATTCTGTTGCCGCGTCGGACTGCCACGACCACGGTCACTTGGGTTGGCGAATCCAGCGCCCGGCCGAGCACGCAACCGGCTTATGGTGCGCTGGAATTTCAGGTCAAAGAAATGGCCTGCTACGTCGATGTGTCCAACGCGATGTTGGAGGACTCGGCTTTTGACCTTGCCGCCGAACTGGCCGGAGATTTGGGCGAGCAATTCGGCAAGGCGGAAGGCGCGGCGTTCGTCAACGGGACTGGCGTCAATCAACCTCTGGGGTTCATGGCGCCGAGTCTTGGCATCACCGCGATCCATTCGGGCAATGCCAGTGCTCTTACCGCTGACTCGTTGATGTCGCTTTTTCACGCGTTGCCGACGTTTTATGCAACCAATGCGGTTTGGGCGATGAACCGGACGACGCTGGGAGCAATTCGGACGCTGAAGGACGGAAACGGGCGGTACATGCTGTCGTTCGACGGGATGCCCGGCAATCCTGCGGCAACAATTCTTGGCCGTCCTGTGGTGGAAATGCCGGACATGCCCAATGTTGGCGCGGGAACCTATCCGGTTGTGTTTGGTGACTTCAAGCAGGGTTACCGGATTTTCGATCGGTTGTCTTTGTCAATCCTTCGCGATCCGTATTCGCAACAGACGAATGGTCTTGTGCGGTTTCATGCCCGGCGCCGTGTGGCTGGTAGCGTCGCTAAAACCGAGGCGTTCGTTCAGCTTTTGGTTGCTGCCTGATCAATCTTGGGGTTGCGCAATGATTTCGCAACCCAGAACTTGGAGTTCGTTAAATGCGCGACTTGTACCACAATATTCAAGCCTCCCAGGCGATCGCACCACAGACGGTCAATGCGTCGGCTGTCAATTCCAGCATTATCAACATGGCTGGCTTCAACAGCGTTGTCTTTACGGTATCGGCTGGTGCGATCACGGACGGTAGTTACGCCGTTACTTTGACCGTTGGTAATCAGGCGAACTTGTCGGACGGTATTGCGGCCGATCCGAGTTATATTCTTGGGACGCTTCCGGCATTTACCACAGCCAATGCGAATGCGACTTTGCGGTTTGGCTACAACGGCAATTTTCAGTATTTGCAACTTACGCTGACGCCAACCGGAACCACTCATGGCGGCTTGTTTAGCGCCACGGCTATTCAAGGCCACCCCGCTTTTCTTCCGATCGCCTGAGGTGATTCATGGGCCAACCATCGCCAACCTCGCCCGATCGCGCTGTGGCCGCGCTCGCTGGAACCTTCACCGGTTCCGGCGCAAGCCCGTCCGTGCAGGTGAGCAACCGATTTAACGTCACGGTTTATGGGACGTTTGTTGCGACGTTGCAGCTTGAGCGCAGCTTTGACGGCGGAACTACCTGGAACAAGGTAAGCAGCTATAACCGCACGGTTTCGTATGTTGAGAACGAGCCGGAATCTGGCGTGTTGTACCGGATGAATTGCACAAGTTTTACGAGCGGCTCAATTAGTTATCGCATTTCGCAATAGTGTTGCCCTAGCCGTCGGGGTGTGGTGCTTCGCAAACGCCACAGCGGGACGGACGGCGCGTTATTCGGAGAGTGGCGCCGTTTCAGAAACTAACCCCGAAAGCCGGTGGCTCTTTCTTTCGAGAGCGTGACTGGCACTTCCCTAGGAGGTTCCCTTATGCCTTTCGCCCCACCAAGAGCTTGCCATTGTGGCGCGATCGTTCCTCATGGCGAGCGTTGCCCAAAGCATCAGAAACCACGGGATCGTGAGGCGCGCAAAGCGTACGACGCGACGCGGCCCAATCGGATGGCGCCTTATGACGCGGCGTGGAAGCGTTGTCGCTCGCTATTCCTCAAGGCCAATCCGATGTGTTGCGCTGCGGGTTGTACTAATCCAGCAACCGAGGTGGATCACATCCAGACCGTGAAGGATCGTCCCGATCTCCGGTTGCACTGGTCGAACCTTCGGGCCTTCTGTAAGTCTCACCATTCCCGCAGGACTATTTATGAACAGGGAATACATCGGCCGAAGGGCAATCCCCCCGGCTCGTTGAAGTAAAGGGATAGGGGGTCGGTTTCTTCAAAGGATTGCGTTGCTGCCGAACTGAGTAATCCCGCGCGCACACCCCTAGAAATTGGAGTTTTTGCCGATGAAAGGCCGGAAACCAAACTTAAAAGTGATCAATGGTGGCGCCGATCTCGGCCGTTGCCCTGGTGCGCCCGCGTGGTTGACCGTCCAGGCGAAACGGGAATGGAAGCGCTCCGCCCCTGAGTTGCACAATCGGGGATTGTTGAAACCTGACGTGATGCAAACCTTTGAAGCCTATTGCGTTGCGGCGGGGCAGGTTCGGGAGTTTGAAGAGATTATGGCCGCTGAAGGTCGATTGATCACAACTGATGACGGACAGAAGCCACATCGAGCGTTCGGGATGCAGCTTTCGGCGATGCGTGAAGCTCGGTTATTGGCTGGCGAGCTGGGGTTGACGCCGCACCGACGGTGCGCGGCCGATAAGGGGCAGGAGGAAAAAGGTAATGGCTGGGACCAAGACCTTCTCGCCTGATCCACTGTACCCGGATCCGACCGGCCGAGCCGAACGGATGTGCCGGTTCGTGCGCCGCTTGCGGTTGTGGGAAGGCCGCTTTGCTGGGCAACCTTTTCGCCTACACCCGTTCCAGGAATCCATAATCAGGCGTATCTACGGCCCGACAACCGACACCGGCCGTCGGTTGGTGCGGATGGCGTGCATCTGGATTCCGCGTGGCAACGCAAAAACAACCTTGGCGAGCGCATTGGCCCTTGGTCACTTCATGGGACCAGAAGCTGAAGCCGGAGGGCAGATCATCCAGGCTGCCGCCGATCGGGAGAACGCCGGGATCGCGTTCAAGTCCTCGCATGAGATGATTAAACAAGACGATGCCCTATTAAAACGGGTTCGTCCGATCGAAAGCCGGAAGGTCTTGAACCATCCAGGAACTTCCAGCGTGCTCAAGGCGATCTCAACAGAAGCATATTCAAAGCACGGCTTGAACGTGTCGTTCTTTCTGGCTGATGAAGTCCACGCTTGGCCTGCGGTAGAGGCACGGAAGCTGTTCAAGGTCGTTACCGATAGCATGGTGAAGCGTGACGAACCTTTGACTGTGGTTATATCGACGGCTGGTGAGGGACAGGGAGGTTTATCTTGGGATTTGTGGGACTATTCACACAAGGTTGCCGCCGGTGAAATTATCGACCCGACTTTTGCGCCGATCATCTTCGCGGCGGACCCGACAGCCGACTGGCGCGATGAAGCCGGATGGCGCGCGGCGAATCCTGCGATTGATGCCGGGTTCTGTAGCCTGGAGGAACTCAGGATCAAAGCCCGTCGGATTGAACATTTTCCAAGCGAGGTTGCAGATTTCAAACAATTTCATCTAAATATGTGGCGAGATGGGGCGTCATTGCCGTGGATTGATTTGGAAACCTACGACAAAGTGGCCAAAATGGCCAATTTGGACGAGTTGACCGGGCGCCCGTGCTTTGTTGGTGTTGACCTTTCGTCGGTGGAAGACCTGACCGCCGTTGTGGCTGTCTTTCCTGATGTGGCCGAAGATGGATCGATGACTTATGACGTGCTTGCGACTTTCTTTTTGCCCGAGGCGAGGCTCGCGAAAAAAGGTGATAATGATAAAGCTGATTATATTAAGTGGAAAGATGCTGGATATCTTCGCGTAACTGAGGGAAACGTGATTGACCACAGCGCTGTCGTGGCGCACGTCGTCGAACTTGCTGAAAAGTATTCAGTTCGCGAGGTGGCAATCGATCGGTGGAACTCGACCGCCGTCACCGTGTCGCTGCAGGCTGAAGGATTAACAGTTGCGGCATTTGGACAAGGTTTCGCATCAATGGCCGCACCGGTCAAAGAATTAAAACGTGCTATTCTTAACGGGCAATTCCGGCATGGGGCAAACCCGCTTTTGCGAATGTGCTTTGCTAACGTGGCGATTGAAAAAGACCCGGCCGACAACGAGAAATTCACGAAGAGCAAAGCCCGTGGCCGGATCGATGGCGCGGTCGCGGCAGCAATGGCGATCGGGCGGGCGCTGGCGAGTGAGACAGGGCCGAGCGTTTACGAGTCTGAAGCTCGGCCGGATGGGTTTTTGTTTATCTGACCCGTGGTAGATCGTTTTCAGAAACGGCAAAGCCCCACCGTTGCCGATGGGGCTGATCGAGGTTCCAGCAGGCTTGCCATTGCCCGGCGCCGGAACCTGCCATCTGAAGATGGTCTTGCAAGCCCGATACCCAGAGGGCAGCGCAGGAACATCTCGAATATGCGCCGTCATAGGTCGGCGTCAATCGATCCCAGCCCGATAGTGACATGCAAGCTCATTAAATTTTATACGCAAGCACCTATTGACAAACCTCCCCATCTCCCGTATTTACATGCTTGCATACTGCAATCGTGCATGCAAGCAACTGCGAGGTATCCATGAAACGCATTATCGAGGGCAAAACCTACAACACCGACACATCAACAAAAGTAGCTAGATGGGAGTATAAGGATCAAGATGAATATGAAACAATTGCAACACTTTACAAGACGAGGGGGGGCGCATTCTTCATTGTTCACGAATGGGAGGTTAAGATAGAAGGCAAGAGAGGCTATGAAGACGAGATCAAAGAAAAGGTTTATTTCGAAGCAATGAGCAGAGAAGAGGTTGCTCGTCTTATTCAAAAACAAAACAACTTAGAGATCATTGACACTAGCATCCTTAACGAACCACCAGAAGCCGAGGAGGAAGATAAACCGGAATCAACAGTTTATGTGCGGATGCCAACAACTTTGAAAGATCGGATTGAAATCCTTTCCAATGCTGCTGGTATCTCTGTTAATTCGTGGGCAATACGCTGCTTTGAGAGATGCGCCGCCGCTACCGCTGCTGATTAATTCCTGAGGTAAAGTTTAAAGCATTTGTGAGGCCGCCCGGTGAATCCGTGGCGGCCTTCGTCGTTTCAGGGTTCCGCCTTCCGCAACCGCACCCCAGGCCCGCCGCCGGTCTCCGTCCCGAGTCGACCCCACCGAATTCCCCTTGACCCCCGGACTCAGCTTCGGCGACTCTCAGGGCGGCCCGGCCAAGTGCAGACAACACCTGACCGAGCCTGACCATAACCGCCAACGGAGAATGGCAATCATGGCTACCGCCACTTTAGCGGCCGCGCCCATCAGTGCGCCCCCAAAAAACCCGATCACCACACCCACCACCCGCCGCGATCTTCTCACCGGCATGGCCGCGATCGGCGGCTTGGCCGTCATCCCGGTTGCCGCCTTCGCGTCGTCAGCCCTCAACGGGGATGCGGATTGGCTCGCCGCTGAACGTGAGGTTCTCCGGTTGCTCGACCTGGGCAACGGATGCGAAGACGATGCCGTGATGACGCGTTATTCCGACGCATGGAACGCGCTTGACGATGTGATCTTGAAGGCCACGCCCAGGACACGAGTTCAAGCCGCTGTGAAGCTGCGTCGATTGATGTGCTTACACAATGGCGTCTGGCTTGACCATGAACCACACCGGGTCGCTGCGCGCCAAATCGAGGCGTTCCTGACCGCCACGGCCTGATCGCCCCAACCCCGCTGCGGTTCGCCGTGGCGACCACCACAACGTATCCTCCAACGTTGGAGGATAGCGAGGCACGAACTCCCGCAAGCCGCCGATCGCCACGTCGACCACCGCCAGCGCCGCCGGCTTCGGCCGGATATGGTGAGCATATCAATAATCCTGTTGACTATCCGATAAACTCGGATTATATCATTGCGTATGGCACGCAAACGAACTTTTCCTTCCCACTTGTTTTCCGCCCCAGAAATTGAGGTAGGGGCACCGTTGCCCGCGCGGTCTCATGAGTTTGCAATCACGCGCGGGTATGCTCCCGCTTCAGTTTCTGGTGGTGGTCGTGGAGCTGGTCCGAGGCTCTATGATGCAAGTGGGTTGGCCGTTTGGGGTGTGGCTAGTGCCCTCTATTGGGGCGGCCTTGAAGTCCTGCCTGCCGCCGGACTCGCTAAAGCACTCATAGGTCATTTTGAATTCCTGTACGGCAGCACTCCTTCCCGGATCCATGAGTTGGCCATCTCATTCGCTGAAAAAGATAAAACCTTGTTGGCGTTACTCCCTGATAGTGACCCTCAATCTGGACAAATGGATGCGGCATTACTTCATGAAAATATCCTTCGCAAATGCAGCGAATACAAAAAGGGGTTGAGAATAAATGACGATTTATACACCCATGTTATTGATAGGAAGTATGTATTTCTAGGGAATCCCACCACTTTCGGGCCATCATTTATTTTGTTTATTGATGGGTGGGAAAGAGGTGGTGAAATCACCTTAATTGATCCCATAAATATTGATTTCAACGAGGCTAGTGCGCTTGAGGTAAAAGCTAATGAAGCGCTGAAGCGTCCCATAGGTCGATTAGAGATGAATGTCTCTCTCGCAATTCGTGAAGCTCACGACAGAATATACGACTTTAGGAACAACTGCTCTTAAAGCCAGCATTCGCCACCACAACCCTTCACCCTGCGGCCAAACACCATTGGCCGTGAACCCTCGAACTTTGCCTAAAAGGAACGAACTAATGTTTGATACGAAAAGCGCAGTCTCCAAAGCCCTTGCTGAAAATGAAGCGGCTGTTCATGATTTCGTAGCCTGGGATCGTGCGCAGGTATACGGCGAAGGCGTGGGTGATTGCCCGGTTGATACTGATGCGACTCAAAAGAAGATCGCGACCGCCCAAGCCAAGAACATCAACGATGCTATCCTTAAACTCGAATACGGCGTCGACATGATGCATGAGTTCACCGTTCTTGATGAGATGGGCCAAGAATGGTTCGACATCATCAAGGCAGCGCTCTCAGACTTCCGCCGGTTGTCGAACTAACAGCAAATCCGGCCGGCAACCACCGGCCGGTCAAACTTCCAATTGTTCTTGAGGAGCCAAAGAATGCAAATCGCAATTTCAAACATTCGTCGTGATGGCGGAACCCAACCACGGGCCGGCATCCGCACCGAAGTCGTTGATGACTATTCCGAAGCGCTCACCAATGGCGCGACGTTCCCGGATGTCGTCGTTTTCTATGACGGTACTAATCATTGGCTTGCTGACGGCTTTCACCGAGTTCTTGCTTTTGAGAAAGCTGGCCGGACCCAGATTGACGCCGATATGCGCCAAGGCACTTGCCGGGACGCGATCCTTCACAGTGTTGGCGCCAATTCGGATCACGGCCTTCGTCGGACCTGCGATGATAAACGCCGCGCCGTCCAAACGCTTTTGAAGGACAGTGAATGGGCGAGCTGGTCTGATAACGAAATAGCGAAGAAAACCGGCACATCACATACCTTCGTCGGCAAAATTCGTGGAAATCTCACTTGCAACGTTTCAAGTGAAAAGCGAACCTACAAAACAAAACACGGCACAACCGCAACCATGGACACGTCAGCGATTGGTGAAGGCCAACGGGTGACGCCTGAAGTTGCCCCTTCTACTCCGACCATTGCCGAACCGTCTTCCCCAGAACCCCTGGAACAGGTCGCAGAGGAACTGAACACCACAGAAACCGCCCCCGATCCCGTGGTCGTCAACCCCTTGCCGGCAAACCCGTTCGCACCGTTCACCGACACGGACTTGATCGAAGAATTGAAACGACGTTTCAAGACGATGGGACTAGAATTCTTCTGGGAAATGAGAGTTCCCAAAGTTCCCGATGCAGCGATATCGGCAGAACCCGTGTTCCCCGAAGAACCTGCCTCCATCGAATCCGAACCGGCGCCCCTGGCTCTCATGAACCATGATGATCTGCGCGCCCTGCTTATCGAACACAAGAATAATACTGGGAAAACAAACAAGAATGTTAGCAAAGAAACGGGCGTTGCAGAGTCAACAATAGGTTTCTTTATCAATAACAAGAGATCATTTAGTTCTGTTCAATTTGAAGCAATATCCAAGTATTTGCTCGGAAAGATCGCGTGATGAAAAACTTTTCCGCGCAATCCTGGCCTGACGAAAACCGGAACTTTTCCCGGCGCTGGGTGGAACCGCCGCAGAGGCAAAAACAGCCTCCTGCGGTGCGGACGGAAGATGAAATTCTTGAAACGAATCTTCGGCGGGTGGTTATGGATTGGCAAAAGGGGCGGAAGGCCCTTGAAGCACCAGTGGCTTTCTGGCAGGGTCCAGACATGGAAAGGGCGCGGGATTCGACCACCGCGCCCACTCCAGGATTCGAAAAATCCAAACTGCCAAAACTGCAAAGGCAATTTGGACCCTTTTCGAATTCAGATCAACCCCTGAATTTTGGAAAGGCATAAAAAAATGCCTGATGCCTATTCGCGCGCCAATGGCGAGCGCCTTGATTTCGCCAAGATTTCCGAACGTCTGAGACAAACCCGTAGGGAATGGCTGCCAAAGCTGTTTCCGAACGGCCGGATCAAGGGCGGCATGTTCAACCTTGGTGACGCGGACGGCGCCCCGGGTGACAGCTTCCCGATCCCGCTGGACGGTTCCAAGGCGAAAACCCTGGAAGACTTCGGAGGCGGCTTCAAAGGTGATGACCTAGACCTATTCACCCGAGCCACCCGTCAAACACCGGTCGACGCGGCCCGCGACGCGGCGGCAAGGTTCGGTCTGGATCATAGAACGGCCAAGCCGAGCAACCGCGCGAAGCCAAAAGGCAGCCCAAGGCCGAATGAGCTGGAGCCGTTTCCGGACGGCCGCCCGATCCCGAATCATCCTCAACTTGGAAAACCGGATGGGGTCTGGCTCTACCGGCGCCCGGCCGACGGTCGCCCGATCCTGGCGCACTACCGTTTCGATCAACGAGACGCTGGCGGAGCCCTTATCCGCAATGACCGTGGCAAAATCAAAAAAGAATTCCGCCCCCTGATCTGGCGTGGTGGTCAGTTTTTGTGGGAATGGCCCGATGTCCGCCCCCTCTATGGGTTTCCGGAGCTTACCGCTCGTCCCGGCGCTGATGTGCTGGTCGTTGAGGGCGAAAGGACCGCCGACGCCGCCCGAACGCTGTTTCCCGATCTGGTGGTCGTCACGTGGCCCCAGGGCACCAGCGGCACAACCAAGGCTGATTGGGCGCCATTGTCCGGCCGTCGGGTCACGATCTTGCCCGACGCCGACGCCCCCGGAGCCAAAGCCGCCGATGCGGTTGCCGAGCTGGCGACCAAAGCCGGTGCCTCTTCGGTCCGAATTGTGACGTTGCCCGACGGATTGCCGGATGGCTGGGACGTTGCCGACCCTCTGCCCGATGGGTGGACCGACGACACGTTGAAGGCCCTGGTGCGTGAAGCCCCCGAACCCAAAACAAAACCCAACGCGTCACCTAAAGTAAAAAAAGACTGGTATCAGCGTTGCCTAACGACACCACAAGGTGAGGTAGTTCCAAATCTCGCAAACATTATGCTGGCGTTGCGTGAAGAATCAATCTGGAAAGGCGTCTTCGCTTACAATGAAATGGAACGAACTACTTTCATCAATAAGATGTTTAAGAATCATGATGGTTCTGAAGCTGTAAAAGGCCCATTTCCTCGCGAGCTAACCGACCTTGATATCACTGCTGTTCAAGAATATCTCCAAATTGTTGGATTTCCTAAACTTGGCAAGGATGTGGTCTTTCAGTCTGTCGAGTATTTCGCAAGCGAATGTTCATTTCATCCGGTGAAGGAATATCTTGAAGGGCTTTCCTGGGATGGTGTTCCACGGTTAGCCGGTGGTGTCACCGTTGATGGCGAGATCATCGAACCATGGTTAAAAACTTACCTTGGAGCTGAAAGAAACGACTATGTGGCAAACATAGGCCGATGGTTTTTCATCGCCATGGTGGCTAGGGTCTTAAATCCTGGTTGCAAATCCGACTATATGCTTATCCTTGAAGGCGGACAAGGGATCATGAAGTCAACGATATGCGGTATTATTGGAGGAAAATACTTCTCTGATAATCTTCCTGAAAACGTGTCGTCAAAAGATACAGCATTGCACTTAAAAGGCAAATGGTTAATTGAACTTGCGGAACTCCACACGCTGACGAAAGCCGAAAGCACCGCATTAAAGGCGTTCATAACACGGACAGTTGAAGTATATCGGCCAAGTTATGGAAGGCTTGAAGTTAAAGAACCGAGACAATGCTTGTTTATTGGGACAACTAATAAAGATACATATCTAAAGGACGAAACAGGAGGTAGGCGCTTCTGGCCCGTCAAAGTTGGCGTAGTTAGCGAACTCGATCCTGACGGATTAAAGGCTGACCGTGATCAATTATTTGCTGAGGCTGTTCATCGCTATAAGGCCGGTGAACAATGGTGGCCTAATCGAAATTTTGAAGCGCAGTACATTAAACCGGAACAGGAAGCGCGATTTGAGTTCGACGCCTGGGAAACGGCTATCTCTGATTACGTTTCCGACAAGGACCGGGTGACGGTGTTGGAAGTTGCACAGACGGGGATCGGCATGATGACGGCAAAAATCGGGACCGCTGACCAGCGCAGAATTACAGCGATTCTGGAGCGGTTGGGGTGGGAGCGTGGAAAAAAGGATCGCGTAGGAAATAGATGGTGGGTTCGTGTTTAGTGAACTGACGGCTGACGGCGCATGACGGCGCACTTTAACTGCGACTTGAAATTATGGGTTTTGGTTGTATTAGTGAATAATTATACAACCAAAACCCCATATGGGACCTTCTATGAAAAGTGCGCCGTCATGCGCCGTGAAACCCCATTGGTTACGAATATTCATTATTTGTTCTTTGTTTGTGAAATGCGCAAACTTCTACCCACAAGCTATATGCTGGGAAAAAATGATGGCCGGAACCTCAATGAACCCGCTTCCATCCCCTGTCCGGGAACGGCTGGCAAAGCTGGTCCCGATGCTGGCGAGCGACAAAGACGGCGAGGTGTTGGCTACCGCCGCCGCGATCCGCCGCACCCTCGCCACGGCCGGTGCGGACCTTCACGATTTAGTGGCGATGTTCAACCCGACGGTCGCGCCTCCAGCGGCACCAATCTGGAAGGAGCCCGAAACGGTTCGTGAAGCCTGCCGGATCGTCGCTGATTGGCTAAACCGCTTGATCGATCGAGCACGCGACGCCGCTGAAGCGTGACCGCAACGAAGAGGGAACAACAAATCTCCGCTAACTATCAACCGTGCGGTTAACGGTCAACGGACAGCCTGAAAGGGGAATTACCCTTGAAACCTGATTGCTAACGCTATACGTTACTAACGCCAAACAGGATGTGTGCGTAATGATTCAATCGTTCGCCTGTGCCGAGACTGAAGGAATATTTCGAGGTGCTGTTTCAACAAAGTTTCCGATCCAAATACAGAAGGTTGCCAGACGAAAACTCAGGATGATTGATGGTGCTGAAAGTCTGAATGATCTTCGAAGTCCTCCTGGAAATCGCTTGGAAAAACTGGATAAAGATAGAGTCGGTCAGCATAGCATAAGAATAAATGATCAATTTAGAATATGTTTTATATTCACAGGAAGTGATGCAATAGGCGTTGAGATAGTGGACTACCACTAATGACAATGCCAGATATGAAAGTTGAAACAGCCATGACAACGTTACCAAACATCCATCCTGGAGAGGTATTAAGAGAGGAATTTTTAGTTCCTTTAGGTATTACTGCATATAGGCTATCAAAAGATATTAGCGTTCCGCAAACACGCATTTCCGAGATATTAGCTGAACGTAGAAGTATCACCGCAGATACTGCCTTGAGGCTTGGTCATTATTTCAATACTTCATCTAAATTTTGGATGAATTTACAAACGGCCTTTGATCTTGAAGATGCCGAAACCGAAAAAGCTGAAGAAATTCGCTCTCTTCCTGTGTGCTCTTATAGTGCTGATGTGATTTCTGTTTCAGGGACATCATCGCCACCATAACCGCCACCAGGGTTGTTTTTGGATCGTACGATCCAAGAGGTGCTGCAAAATCTGGTCAAGCCGCTGTTCGACCCGATCAGCCCGCGCTTCGGCCGCTTCGGCCCGGCACTCCGCCGCGTCCACCCGTTCGATCAACAGCGCCACCTGTTCCCGGTGCAGTCTATCGCGATCGGTTAACTCCCGGACCGTCTCCGCGCGTTCTTGTTCCAACAAATCGAAGATCATCGAAGCTGGAACGGTTCCACCTGTCACCTCTGGAACTGCACCACCTGGAACCCGTGGAGCCGGTGTCACTGCTCCATCTGTCACTCCTGGAATGCCGCAGGCCGGCGTATTCGCCACCGCAGGCCGGTTGAAAGCGCCACCCTGGGCCGGGTGAGCGCGCCACCCTACACCGGAGGCCGATAGGCCGGAGGGAGGCGAACCGCTGCTGACAGACGAAC
>TBL_comb47_HYPODRAFT_10004978_pt1 | contig 15072 bp, 13 predicted proteins | sample TroBogypolimnion_40_FD_10682 | JGI IMG/M metagenome (IMG submission 10682)
CGCCAGCGGCGGCAACGAACCGGTGACCGACGCCGGGGGGAAGGGGCACTCGATATTTTCCGACGTGCTGATTTCAGCACTGAGGCAGCCGTTCGATACCGTCTTCACCGCCGAAGAGCTGATGACCCGGCAACTCAAGGAATCGGTGGCCGGAAGGACCGAGCAGACGCCGGAGTACAAGGTGGTGCGCAATTCCGGTCATGAGGGGGGCGACTTCATCTTTGTCAAAATCAAGTAGGACTTTTCACGGCTGCAGACGTCAGTCGGTTCCCGGTTCATTGCGATTCTTAACTCTTAACTTTCATGGAATAAGGAGGTTCTCATGCAAAAACGGCAGGTACGGAAATTCGTGGAGTTGGCAACCATCACTTCGGCGTTAACGGTATCGCTCACCGGTTATGCGGTCGCGGCGGTCGACATGTATATCAAGGTCGATGGTATCAAGGGTGAGTCCTGCGGCGACAAGCACAAGGACGAAATCGACATCCTGGCCTGGAGCTGGGGCGCCACCAATTCGGGGAGCGCACACATGGGGGGCGGTGGCGGCGCCGGCAAGGCCAACATCCAGGACATCTCCATTACCAAGTACGTTGACAAGTCCTCCCCGTTGCTGCTCGGTAAATGCGTCCAGGGCGATCACATCAAGGAAGCCACCCTGACCGTGCGCAAGGCGGGGGGCAAAAATCCCGTCGAGTATATCAAGATCACCCTGTCCGACATCCTGGTTTCCTCCATCTCAACTGGCGGTTCCGGAGGAGCTGACCGGTTGACTGAAAATATCTCACTGAACTTCGCCAAATTCAAATTCGAATACACCCCCCAAAAGGCCGACGGCTCCGCCGAAGGTACGGTACCTTTCGCTTACGACATCAAGGCAAATAAAGTCTGCTCGCTGCCCGAATTTTTCGACGGCCAGAATCGCCTGAGCGATACCGGCAATATGAGTGTCGCACAGTTGATCAACGACTTCGTGGGCCAGAATCCTGACGGGGATTCCAGCCCGCGCGCCTCGATCTCGCTCCAGATCAAGGCGGACGGGGCAAAATGAAAGCCACGGTCACCCTGGAAATCTCGCAAGCCTTCCACCTCGCGCGCCAGCTCGACAAGAGCGGGCTGGCGGAGGATGCCGAGCGGATGTACCGCCTGATACTGGCCGAGACGCCCGAGGATCTGGATGCCCTCCATTTCCTCGGGTTGCTCTGTCACCAGCAGGGGCGGCTGGCAGAGGCCGAGGCGCTGATCAGGAGCATCATCGAGCTGCATCCGGACCACGCCGACGCCCTGAACAACCTGGGCAACATCCTGCAAGGTCAGAACCTCGACCTGGAGGCGGAGGCCTGCTACCGCAAGGCGATCGCGTCCTGTCCCGAACATGCCTCGGCGCACAGCAACCTGGCTGTCGCGCTGGCCGCCACGGAGCGGGTCGAGGAGGCGGAGAGCGCCTACCGCCGGGCGTGCGAGCTCGCGCCCGAGTCGGTCGAGTTCCATTGCAACTTCGGCAACTTTCTGCTCCGGACGCTGAAACTCGACCAGGCGGTCGTAGCATACCAGCAGGCCCTCGCCATCAACCCGCGCTACCACGACGCCTGGAACGGCCTTTCCCAGACCCTGATACGGGCCGGCAGAAAGGATCTCGCCGGAGTGGTCTTCAAGGACTGGCTGCGCCTCTGCCCGGGTGACCAGGCGGTCCAATACATGGTCGATGCCTGCGGTGGAGGGGGGACCCCCTGCCGGGCTCCCGATGCCTATGTCCAGGGACTTTTCGACCATGCCGCCGCGGGTTTCGACCGCCACCTGGAAAAGCTCGGCTATCGGGCTCCGGGGCTCCTCTGCGAGGCGCTCTCCTCCCTGCTCCCCGCGCCGGCGGGCGACCTGGAGATCCTGGACGCCGGCTGCGGCACCGGCCTGTGCGGTCCGCTGCTGCGCCCCTACGCCAATTCGCTCACCGGGGTCGACCTCTCCAGCGGCATGCTTTCCCGGGCTGAAACCCGCGACACCTATGACACCCTGGTCGCGGCGGAGCTCACCGACTACCTGGAGCGCCACCCCGAATCGTACCATGCGATAGTTTCGTCCGATACCCTCTGCTATTTCGGCGACCTCCTGCCGGTGCTCACGGCTTCCTTCGCTTCCCTGAAGCCGGGCGGCTATCTCGCGTTCACACTCGAGGCCGCCCCCGAGGAAGCTCCGGCCTTCCGTCTCAATTCAAACGGCCGTTATGTCCACGGTCACACAGGCGTCCGGGGAGCGCTGGCCTCGGCCGGCCTTGAGGTCGTCTATTACGCCTCGGACACCCTGAGAAACGAGGGGCGCTCACCGGTAACGGGGCACCTCTTTGTGGCAAGAAAAACGCACGAATGAATGAGGAGGATCTGCCCGCTGCCCCGCGCAGGAGAAGTCCTGCTCTATTTGGATGGATTCCAGCAGACTTCGATGGACTTTGGCTGGCGGTTATGCTAGGTTAGGGCACTTCGGTCGACTCGGTTGTGCTGCTTTTCATGGATATTTTAGGCAGCAATCAATTTCATATCTCTCCGCCATTAACTAAAACAATAGGTTACGGTGTAAAGCCGTAGCCTATTGTTTCTTGTAGCAGGCCCACATAGCTCAGTAGGTAGAGCACTTCCTTGGTAAGGAAGAGGTCACCGGTTCGAATCCGGTTGTGGGCTCCATCAAAACACTGAGCTTCCCAGCTTAGAGCTTTCGCATGACATTCTCACACCCCTTCAGAAGCCGGTCCGTTCAACCAACGGCTCCCTTGCGCCCAATCGGAGCCGCGTTCTATTGACATCACCTGCGAATTAATTGTGGAGTAGCCCATGCCGACCTATCCTTCAGTAGCTGTCATCGTTACCCTGCTGGGCTGCTTGCTGGCACCGCCCGCGTCCTTTGCCGCAGCAACGCCAGCCTCGGAGTTCTCCGCCCTATCCATCGACCAATCAGGGCTGACGTCTTTTCTGGCCAAACTCCCTCCCGATGAAGTTGAGGAACAGGTCCGGGATTGGGCTGCCTACGGCCTGCTGAAGAGTCTTGCCCTGACGTCTCAAAAGGATATCCCCCTGCGCGACCCGCAAAACGAAGCCCATCCTGGAGAGGTGTCTCCGGGGAGGGTATTTGCCCTCTCAGCGGAGGAATGGGGGGTACTGGTACCCCGGGATCTTCTGGAGAACAAGCCGGTCCTCGGCGGTCTCATCGACAGGAAGTATGCGAAGACCAACACTCTTCCGAAGAAAATTACCTTCTTCACTTTTTCCGAAGGCGCTGCGCACTCAAGCACCAGGGTAACCCGGGAAGTATCGATCCCCGCCCAGTCAATCTTCACCCCTGCTTACGGGTACCATGAATCAACCATAAGGGACCTGACCGATTTCACCACCTTTATCGGCAGCATAGACGATATTTGCTCGGTTCGCTGGCGCCAGGAAGCACTCGTGCTTGGGGGGCGCAAGTATCGGAAGGATTCCGGGCGCTCCTTGACCGTCGAGAATGTTGCGGCTTTATACCGGGCCTACGCCCCGCAGGGTCAGTCTCAAGGGGGCTACGAAGCGTTTGTCCAGAAAGAGTATGATGCCAGGGTCCGTCTCAGCGGGCGCTTGCAAAAGGGCCTCGAATCGGGCGAAATCGACCAGGCGCAGATCCTTGAGGATATCCGTAAAAAGACCCCGTTTGGCAATTGGAATAGCCGGAATAAGTACGTGGGATTCTCCCTCGAACCCGAGACCGACTACACTGGCCTTGCCGACGACCTGGACCGACTCACCGCCCAGACCTTCGGGCCCTTGCCGGTTAAGCCCGTCGCCCCCACCGATAGGAAAGAGGCGCTTCGGGCGGAATTTACCGCCGCTGCTGACCGGCTGAGGACACACTGGGACATGGAACCCTTTCTCGCGTTACGTTTGCGCTTGAAGAACATGGGGACCGAGGTCGGAATGAGGTTCGATTACCAGCTGGAAAACATGGCGGCGCTGCACTCCTTCCAGGTGGCCCAATACTACGGCAAGCTGCAGGGGACCAGCGTGGGCATGATTTTGTTCTATGGCGACCTGCTCGCGAAACTCTGGGCCCTCGATTACAACGGTATTGCCCCGAAAGGAGCGATAAAAGGGTTTCGGACTCCGCTCCAGATCAGTGTCCCCGAACGCTACCGCACCGACTTTCAACGCTTCTCCTACACACGACTCTGGTTCGGGCTGCAGAAGGAGGCGTTCGACGTCTACGGCGACACACTCCTGTTACAGCCCATCGCCACGCGGATTTATGCCGCATCGGTGGATGTCTTTACTCCGGGCGCGGAGAGCCCTCCCAATTACCAGAGCAAGGAATTTTTGGGGTGGGTGGACAGACATTTTGATGCAATTGCCGAGTACGAACCGTATTACCACAAGTTGAACCAGCTTCAGAAATGGAGCTGCATCTTCACGGTCCTGAAGGAAAAAAGGGCCCATGGCCTTGACTTCCTGAAGGCGGTTCCCGTGACGCAGGACCTGGATTTTGATGCCTGGCGCAGAACTGACCCCAGAGTGAACGGCAGAATAAGTATGGCCTTTCTGGACAGACAAAAATACGGTGAAGCAACCGAATGCCTTCCGACGTTGCGCTCAAAACAGTTCCGGGTGCTGAATGAGGAGATCTTCCTGAGTGGAGGTGTCTCTCTTGCATCACCTGAGGTCGTCCTGCCAAAGCTCTCCGAGCATGATGACGCTGCGGCTGCGGCGCAGCAGACTTCCTCTAGCGCTCCCCCAAAAACGCTCCCTCCGGGCGGAATGGGTAAAGACGGGAATGCCCCTCATGCTGGGCCTGCGGGCGGCGAGGTGTCTGCATCTGCGGAACCGAAGCCGGCGGAGCAAAAACAGCTTACCATCATCCTGACGCTGCCCAGCGCCCAGACAACCTCAAGGCCATGACCGTCCGGCACTAGGGTTAAGCGCGCAAGGTGCTTCCGGGAAGGTTCGTAAGAGCGGCAAAAGGGGGAAACACTCGGAACAGTTCGTCCTCCCTGGCGCCCGTGAGAAGCCTGACAATTCGGCCAGGCTTTAACTGAAACTTAATTCCAACAATTCTATAGCGTGGAGAGAACATGAGCGAAATCACCAGCAATTCAGTCGTCACACTCAGCTACACCATCGCGGATTCAGACGGCAACATGATTGACGGCGGCAAGGAACCTTTTCAGTACCTGCACGGCGGCTACGGAGCCATTTTCCTGCCAGTCGAGGCTGCCCTGACAGGAAAAGCCATAGGCGACACGGTGACGGTAAAGCTGCTGCCGGAAGAGGCCTTCGGGGAATACGACCCTGAACTGGTGGACATGGTGCCTGTGGAAGCGCTGCCGCAGCCCTTGTCTGTCGGCATGCAACTGGAAGGAAGAGTGAGCGACGACAGCGAGGCAGGTCCCGCCTATGCGACAGTCACCGACATCGCCGACGGCAAAGCGGTCCTGGACGCCAACCATCCGCTGGCAGGCTTGGCGCTGATCTTCAGCTGCACCGTCCAGGACCTGCGCGCCGCCACCGGCGAGGAGCTCGCCGGGGCACAGAGCAGACTGCGGTAATCGGGGAGTTTCGGGCTTACTCTACCTCCCCTTGAAGGGGGTAGAGTGAGCCCCGCTCAACGATTGTTGCAGGGCAGTGTGATCCTCATTAGACGTTAAGCCTTGCGGAAATTTTCAGAACGTGGCATCATCCCACCTTTAATGAGGGCGGTCGGCCTGTAGCGCCACCGCGCATTCTGGTGTCAAACTTTTCGCCCAACAAATGGGTGTAAATTTTTGATGGAACTGGGGATGATGTGCAATGAAAAAAGATACCTTCAGGAAATGTCGTGCTTGCGGATTCAGGGGATATATGGATTCCTGGCTGGGAACCTATATTTATCCTAAGCTTATCGCCCTGGCGCTCTTGCTGACCGGGGTCATCCCAGGGCTTTTATTCCTGGCCTGGAGCAGGGACAAGCTGAAATGTCCCAGTTGCGGCCTTTTAAAGTAACACTAAAGTAATTCTAGGATAATGGACCTGAAGATGGCACTTATCCCGCTGTCAGGGCAAATTCCTGTCTTGGCCCAATCGACTTCCCACCTGCTTCCCGTGCTGAAACTCTTCCTGCTTCCGGTCGGTGGCGGCATCCCCGCGGGCGTCCTGCTGGCCCGCGACCAAGGCTTGGCCTGGCCGGTCACCACGGGGCTCTACCTTTTTTCCGACATAGTGCTGGCCCTTGCCTTCGAACCGATCCTGCGGCTTCTCGCGGCGCTGGCGGGGAAAATTCGCTGGCTCGCCCGTTTCGGAGCGGCCTTGAAGGCGGCAACGTCTCGTAGCGTCGCACATGTGGGCGGCACCAGCGCCGGTCCCCTGGCGCTCGTCATGATCGCCTTCGGGGTGGACCCCATGACGGGACGCGCCACGGCGCTCGCCGCGGGCCACGGATTCCTGGCCGGCTGGGCCTTCGCCCTCGCGGGGGACATGCTGTATTTCGCCGTCATCGCGATCGCGACCTTGCGCCTGAACGCGTACTTCCGCGACCCGAACACTACCATGCTGATCGTCCTGGGCGCGATGTTCCTGGTGCCCATGCTGGTGCGCTATTTCCGCACCGCAAGAGCCCGATAGCTGCTGCCGATTGTCTCCAGTAACACTCCCATAACCGCTGCCGATAACCGCTGCTCTGCCTTAACCGCTGCCATAACCGCTGCCATAACCGCTGCCGGCCAAGTCAGGCGATCGGCCTACGTTCTCTCCGCCATTAAGCACTTCGCTTTTTCAAGCGTCTTCTGAAGTCCATTTGCCCAAAGCCGCACGCCTTGCCTGAACGTCATCCCGGGCTATGCCGCGGACTCCTCCCTGAGCGGGTCGAGGACCTGGATTTCCCTCCAGGCGCCGGCCCGGAAGCGAAGCGACCAGATGACCGCAGTCAGGAACACGAAGAGGGTGCCGAGGGTCCATTCCGCCACCAGGTTGGTGAAGTACTGGCTGACCAGCCAGAGCATGACGAGAAAGAGGCTGGAACAGACCAGGAAGGTGCGGGCGATCCAGCGGGTATCCCCTGCCGAGGCCAGGACGCAGCCGATGACGATGTTGGCCGCATCAAACATGCAGTAGAAGGCTACGAATTTCATCACCAGTGAGCCGGCCTCCACAATCCGCGCGCTCTCCGGGCCGCTGCCTGCGAAAAACGAGATGAGTGGCACGGAGCAGAGGGCAAAGAGCAGCGCCATGGCGAGCATCCAGGCCTCGCACACGGCCAGCGACTGCCAGGCGATGGCCGGGATGTCTTCATCCGCGCCGGCGCCGCGCGCCTGGCCGACCAGAATCCCCGCAGCCTGTCCGAGGCCGAGCGCCGGGAAAAATGCCATGCCGTTGATCCGGAAGGCGATGCTGGAGGCAGCCAGTTCGGCGGTTCCCAGGCGGCCGATCACCACGAGAAAGATGGTCCAGGCCAGCAGTTCGCCGCTGATCCTCAATCCCATGGGGGCCGCCAGCGACAGGAAATGGCGGTACTCCTGCCACCTGAAACGGCGCGCCACCCGGTCGGTTAACCCGCCGGACCTGGCGAAGAGGAGCGTGAACAGGATCGCGGACATCATCTGCGCCGCCACCGTGGCGAGCGCGGCGCCGGCGATGCCCAGACGAGGCAGCCCCCACTGCCCGAGGACCAGACCGCAGGCCAGCACGGCATTGAGGGCGAGCGAGGCGAAGGTCACCCCAGTGACGATGACCGGCCTTCCGATCCCCGAAAGCCACCCGGCGAGCGCGGAGGCGAGTACGGGGAAGAAGGAACCGGCCATGCAGATCCAGAAATAGCTGATCTCGTCCCGGGCGACCAGCGGCTGGTGGCCCGCCAGCAAAAAGAGCTGCGCAATGGGCCAGGCCAGTACCAGGGCCACTATTCCGGAAACCAGCGCGGTGTGGATGCCAAGCCAGGCGGAGGCGCGCACCCCTTTGGCATCCCCGCTGCCATGGTTGTGCGCGACGAAGGTGCCCGCATACCCTGCCGTCCCGAACAGGAAACCCTGGAACAGGATGATTGCCAGGCCGGATGGGCCGATCGCGGCGACTGCTTCGCTTGAGTGGCGTGACAAAATGACGGCGTCGATGATTTGCATCAGGGTTATCGCAGACGTTGAGAGGATCATGGGAGCTGCGAGCTTCAGTAGGCGCGGGACGTGTTCAAACATGCGGTGCTTTCGAGGAAGTGACAGTGAGGCCTTCTTTTTTTATTGTGATGTGGGAAGCTTCGACGGTCTAGATTCTAACAGTAGCGCGGACTCCCGGCAACCGTAAAATCTCGCCGAAAGAGTCGCGCAAAAATACTCCAGTCCTTTTCATTGGAACCGAATAGTACCGTAACTGCCGGGGTGGTTTAAGCCCCTCGGGCTCGGGAGGAGCGTATGAAGCATTGCATTTATTGCGGAAATGATCTCGACGCGGCGGGGTGCTGCATCCTGTGCGGACCGCAGCCCAACGTCACCTGCCCGAAGTGCGGGGAGGAATATTTTGCCACCGGCGAGGGCATCTGCCCGATCTGCGGCTTTGAGTGGGAGGAACCGATCGTGTGCCAGCCGTCCTAGTTTCCGCCGCAGGAAAGGCGTCGCGGCCCTGGCAGGGCAGAAATCACTTGTCAAAGCTGGGAACCAGCGCTTTGAAGAAGGCGTTCTTGAAAAGCTGGCCGATGATCTGCCAGGTGCTGGTTTCCGGATTCTTCAGCGACCCCTTGATGATAACCTTGGTGGCGACCTCCTGGCGCGGCCGGTTTTGCAGGATCTTGGCGGCGCCGCCCACCAGTATCTCGTACATCTTGTGGGTGAGGGTGCTCCCCTTGTCCTTGCGGCTGTCGTAGACCTGCATGTCCCGGAAGAACGGCTTGACGTAGCCCGACAGGGTGTCTCCCTTGATGTGCAACTCCGTCACCAGGGAGAAGACGCCGGCGGAAACATCGAAATTCCCGTAGTCGCGCAGCAGGTCGTTGAGCGCGGTCATCTGGGTTTCCTCAATCTTTAGGTGCAGATCAAGGTCGCGCCCCTCCTTAGCGGGCCGGAAATCAAGCGATGCCGCAGTGTCGCCGGTTCCCATGAATTTGGCCTTGAGGGTTGCCCGCGCGGGCCCTTGGGCAAACTGGTTGGAAAAGTTGTTCAGCTCAAGGTCGGTATCGGCGAGAAACAGGCGGTAGGGCCTAAGAGCCGCGTTGTTGACATACCCGAACGTGCAGTGCGAGAGGCTCACCTGGTCCGCGCGTATCACGAGGCCGGGCTTGGTGGTGATCTTTTTGGCGGCCTGCTGCACGGCGACCGCGCGTTTCTTCTCAAGGGCCGCGGTGCGTTTGCCATGGGTATATTCGACGTGCATCCCCTGGACGGTGAGCTTCTCCAGATGTGCGGTCCTGATCTTCGGGCTGTACTCGGCTTCCCCCAAGGCCCCGAGGGTCCCGCCGTGCACGGAGAGGTTCGGACCTTTGGTGAGCGGTTTGAGGTTGTCCATCGGCACCTTCTCTAGCTGCACGCGCCCCTTGATGCCGGGAAACGGCTCCCCCAGGAAATTTGCCGCGCCATCGATGGTGGCGTGCCCGGTGCCCAGGATGGCGGTGTCCAGGTGGAAGGACGAGGGATACACCTGGTCCGGAGAGTGGATGTTGCGGATGTTGGTGGCCTGAAGATTCAGATGATTCATGACGAGCGGCTGCGCCGGGGCCGGGTTCACGTAGGTGACGCTGGCGTTGCTGATTTTCACGCTGTTAATCTTCAGCGGATAGATATCCTCGACCGCCTGCTGCCAGCCCTGCTCCTTCAGCTGCACCTTGCTGTCCACCTGGCTGCGCAGCTGCGCCATGTTGATATTGATGCTCGGCGAGTCAAGCTTGAATGCGGCGACGAGCTTTCCGGTAAGTACCTCGTGCCAAACGATGCTGGCCTTGAGGACCGGAAAATGGACCACGGGCGGGTCCGGGTGCGCCTGCTGCAGCACGGTCAGTCCCTTCAGGGTCAGGGAGAGGCTGAGCGGGTTTAGATGCACCCCGGGAAGCCGAACGGAATATCCCACCAGGTGGCGGTTCATTCTCTTTTCCATCGCGCTGCGCAACGGTTCGTCCAGGAAAAAGGAGCCTCCGAACAGCAAAATGACGAGGGCGGCCGGTACCCCGACACCCCAGCGCAGCGCCCGCGAACCGGGCAGTTTTCCACTTCTGGCCCTTTCTTCAGTATGCTCCGCCATGACTCTCTCCGCACTCATTGGGAACTTGGTTCCCCCTCATTTATTCCTGAACAGCTTGTTGACCACGACGACAATAACAACCAAAATGGCAAGCACCGCCCAAATCGAGGCCTGCCCACCCATCCATCCGTAACCGTGATTCATCATGGAAAAACTCCTTGGGCTGCCTGCGCAGGTCCCTCCGCGATCATGAAACCGGGAGGACGACAGGATGCCGCCTCACTTTGAAATAGCAATTGGCCTGCCAAAGGCCCGAAAAGCCCACAGCGTTGAAAATTGAGCTATAATAACGGCGTATTAGACGAACCTGGGGAGCACTCGGAGCAGATGTGAAACGAAGCGCCGCCCTCAGTATATGGCGGAACCGCCGAATGCTGAGGGGCTAACTGCAGGAAGGGGGTGCACCGACTGCAGTCAGTAGGCATCCGTCCTACGATGAATAGCACAGAAACAGTATCTTAGCGTCGCTGATCCAGTAAAAAGGCCTTGGCATGTTAGTTGTAAAGTCGTTCAGTGACAGCTATCCGCCGCTCCACTGAAGCGACGAAAAACATGTAACAGAAAAGGAGCCACTTATGCGCACTGCACTACTATCCATCCTGCTCGTTTTGCTGGCTTTGCCAGCGTATGCCGGGGAAATCGCCGTACTGGGAGGTTATGGCTGGACCGATAAGCCGACCGAGAAAACCTATGCTTGGCAAACCCAGTACATGGAAGGGCTTGGCGACCACATAGCATACAGCCTTTCCTATGTGAACCAGGGGCACTTCATCGAGCACCATCGAGACGGCTATGCCGGCAATCTCTGGGCCCGCACCAACCTGATCGACAAGCGCCTCTCGCTGGGAGCCGGCGTCGGCGCTCTTTACTATTTCGACACCATTAAGCCGGCCGCTGGAAGCAACGCCCCTGAACGTGACTATCACGGATGGGGGACCACGGTCAACCTAGCGGCCACCTGGTACACCGAAAGCCGCCTGTTTTACCAACTGCAGGGGTACTACGTCAGAGGCGATAAAAGCTTTAATACCCTGACGGCGCTGGCAGGTATCGGCTATCAGCTCGATGCCCCGCCGGTGCAGGGGCCCGACGTGAAAGGGACCCATCAGCCCTATAGGACTACCGACAACGAACTGACCCTGATGGGGGGGGAAACCATCGTGAATATCGCCGGGCCCGGAAAATCGGTTTCGGCCGCTCTCGAATACCGGCGCGGGATCTGGCGCTACCTCGAGGTGTCGGCAGGGGCGCTTTACGAAGGGAAAAGCAACCTGATCAACCGCTACGGGATAACCACTCAAGTATGGCTGGCAAAGCGCTTCCTGGATGACAACATGTCGCTAGGCGCTGGCTTCGGCCCATATTTCGCCATTGATGAGCGCCACGGCGGCAGTCCGAGCCCGCGCAGCATGTTCGTATCAAAGATCGCCTCGATCTCCGGCAGCCTCGCGCTGAGCCAACACGTTGATCTGCGTGCCACCTTTGACCGGGTCATCACGACATATGATCGTGACTCCGATATCTTTATGGGCGGTATCGGGTATCGGTTCTAGACCTGCAGGGCCAGGCTGAGCGATCCTCCTCTTGGCCCCCTGTCCAGACTCCCCGGTGGGGCTCCCGTCGGAAAAGCGGTGTAGTGGGTAGAGGTTAATGTCTTGCCGGCCGACAGGCCGGCCGTCTCCCATCGATGACGGGAGCAAAGCCCGGGGCGACGCCGGGTCCGGCTGACACGCATGGTTCGCAACCTGACGGGAGGATCACGTGAAGCTCTCCAGGGCAGTGATACTTTTTATGTCCGCGCTCCCCGCTATCTTGCTCCTGGTGGGCCCGTCCACCCCTCACGCTGCGCCCCGGACCGAATTCTGCGTGGCGACCAACGGTGACGACCGCAACCCCGGCAGCATCGCGCGCCCGTTTGCCACGCTGGAGCGTGCCCGTGACGCCATCCGGGGTCTCAAGCAGAACGGACTCCCGTCCGGAGGGGTCACGGTCCTGATCCGGGGCGGCAGCTACCACCTTGACAAAGCCTTCGAACTGAACGATCAGGATTCCGGCTCACCAGGAGCCCCCATCGCATATCGCCCTTACCAAAACGAGGAGGTCCACCTGACCGGCGGCAGGCCGCTGTCCGGCTTTTCCCCGGTGGCCGATCCCGCGGTTCTCGCCAGGCTGGCCCCCGAAGCCCGCGGCAAGGTGGTCCAGGTCGACCTAAGGGCCCGGGGGATCGTCGACTTTGGCGAGCTGAAGCCGCGCGGCTTCGGCGCCTACGGCATCCCCTCGGCGCTGCAGCTCTATTTCCAGGGGAGGCCGATGACCCTGGCGCGCTGGCCCAACCGCGGCTGGATCAACGTCGCCGGTATCCCCGCCGGGCCGAAAGGGAGAAGGTTCGCCTACCTCGGCAACCGGCCGGGCCGCTGGCAGCAGCTGGATGACATCTGGCTCCACGGTTACTGGGCCTGGGATTGGGCCGACTCCTATCTGAAGGTCGCGGCGATCGACTCGCTCTCGTGCGAGATTGTCACGCAGGCGCCGCCCGCCTTTGGCTTTAAGGCCGGCAGCCGCTATTATGCGCTCAACATCCTGGAAGAGTTGGACGAGCCGGGCGAGTGGTATCTGGACCGCAATAGCGGGATACTCTACTTCTGGCCTCCCGCGCCGGTCCCCCCCGGCACAGCCTATGTTTCCCTGCTCCCCACGATCGTTTCCCTCCAGGACGTCTCGGACCTCACCATCCAGGGAATTACCATCGAATACTGCCGCGGCACCGCGGTGCTGGTCCACGGTGGGCGCAACAACCGCATCGCCGGCTGCGTCATCCGCAACACGGGGAACGCGGCGGTCGAAATAAAGGGAGGCACCAATAACGGCGTGCAGGGATGCGACATCCAGCATTGCGGCGAAAGCGGCATCATCCTCGCCGGCGGGGAACGAAGGACACTGACGGCAGGCGGCAACTACGCGGACAATAACCGCATTCACGATTTTGGCCAGTGGGTGCGCAGCTACACCCCCGGTATTGACATCCGCGGCGTCGCTAACCGCGTGGCCCACAACCTGATCTACCAGGCTCCGCACAGCGCCATACTGCTCTTTGGCAATGAGCACCTGATCGAATATAACGAGATCCATCACGTCTGCCTGGAGACCAGCGATGCCGGCGCTTTCTACATGGGGAAGGATTACTCGGAGCGTGGTAACGTGGTGCGCTACAATTACTTCCACCACCTGAACCTGGGGGATGTGCAGGCCATCTACCTGGATGACTTCGCCAGCGGCACGACGGTCTACGGTAATGTGGTGTATCGGGCGGGGAGGGGAGTGGATGTCGGGGGAGGGCGCGACAACACGGTCAAGAACAATATCTTTATCGACTGCCTGAAACCGAACTCTCTCGATGCCCGCGGCACCAGCTGGTCCAGGAAATATTTTGACGGCACGGATACGACGCTAACCGACCGCCTGAGGGACGTCAACTACCGGCAGCCGCCCTATAGCACGCGTTACCCGGAGTTGCTCACGCTTTACGACAGGAATCCGGCCCTGCCCGAAGGAAATGCGTTCGTGAACAACATCTCCGTGGGCACGCCGCTTCTGGTGCTGGAAGACGGTCTTACCGGAAAAACGGTCAAAATTGAGGGGAATCTCGACAACAAGGATCCGGGTTTCGTAGACCGGGCGCATGGCAACTTCCAGCTGAAGCCGGGCTCGCCTGCCTTCCGGCTCGGTTTCCGCCGGATCCCGATGGAGCTGATCGGTTTGCGCCGGGATGAATTCAGGAAATGATGGCCCGCTGACCCGCCCCGCGGCCGGTCTCAGGTCCCCTCCGTGCCGGAGGCCGCCTTGCCTTCCCTGGCGAACCTGGCGTAGTCGGCGTCGGAGTGGAAGATATGGCTAAACAGCCAGTCCTTGAGGAAGGACAAGACATCATTTGAGAGCGTTTGTTTTCCGGCGTGGAAATCCTTTTGAAATTGGGCGACCGCCAGGGAAAATTCGTAATGCTCCCTGCTGTGCGCCAGCAATCCGTCGTACCCTCTGGATGCCATCCATTGTTCCTCAGCGGCGAAGTGATGTGTCGCATATTCGATCAAGCGGTCGATGATAACGCCTAAAGCCTTGGTATCGGATTGGCGCAAATAGTTGTTATGCACTTCATTGAGAAGATGCACCAAATGACGATGATGCTCATCAAAGGGCTTTACGCCGAGATTAAAGCTTTGGTCCCAATCTAAAAAAGCCATGACGCTTCTCCACGGGAAACAGTTGTCGTGATACTGGCTTAGTTAAGCAAACAGCCCGGATGTGCGGCTGATCTCCGGCAACACCACAGGACTTATCGCTTAATCCGCGGAAAACTTAAGGATTTTGTACCTACCCGCCAGATTCAGTCCCTCGGTGTATCCCCTCGCCCTGCTGCCGCTGTGCCAATCAGGAAACCCCTTGGCTAACTATTAAAAATAACTTACCATGGTACCAGGAGCCGCTAATGGCTCAAACTGAAGGAGGCACAATCATGAAAGTTATGACACGTATGTTCTTAACGACAGTGGCCCTGGCCGGGGTGATAGGATTGGCCACAGGTGCAGGCGCCACCGGTTGCGGGTCAAACGTAGAGTCCGGTTCCGGAGCAGTCATGGTAGCCCAGTCTGGCGGCGGGCTAGCGAGCGATGCAACGTCCGCCATCTACTTGGCCGCGGGTGACACCGGCCGTACGACCGATTACGGCGGCGGCGGGGGCACCGGTTATGGCCCGGGTGGAGGCGGACCCACCGGTGACAGCACGATGGGAACGACAGGATCGGGTACCGGCGGCTCAACAGACAGTGGCACAGGCAAAACGACCGATTACGGCAGTGGCGGGGGCACCGGTTATGGCCCG